>VAPK010029429.1_pt1 | contig 13152 bp, 10 predicted proteins | sample 3395031 | NCBI WGS metagenome assembly VAPK01 (sample SAMN08290443, study PRJNA428436) | hydrothermal vent metagenome | isolation source: Deep-sea hydrothermal vent chimney 1 | place: Pacific Ocean: Juan De Fuca Ridge | reverse complement strand
GGGTGCGTGAAAAGCCTTCTGAGCTGCGGCCGGTTGCATTTAAGCTGTATTTGATTTTATCACCGCCGCCAATCCCGGCTTCGATCAAACCGGTTTTATACGAGCCGCCCATGACCCGCAAACTCGCCGCTTTGTTGTTGCGGGTAAAAATCTGAATCACGCCGCCGATAGCATCGGAGCCGTATTGTGCAGCACGCGGGCCGCGCACGATTTCAATCCGTTCGATGTCGCTGGTATTCAGATGCTGCCAGGCAAAGGCACCGGTAGTGGCGGAACTGGCACGCACGCCATCAATCAACACCAGCGTCTGGTTAGAATTAGTCCCGCGCATGAACAGGCTGGTATTGGCACCGGGGCCACCATTGTTAGAAATATCAATGCCGGATTGTAGACGTAGTAAATCAGTTACGTTCTGTGCCTGACTTTGTTCGATTTCTTTACGACTAATGACAGTGACGGCGGCCAATGTTTCATCAACGGTCTCCGCTGTGCGCGTGGCCGTGACGATAATGGCGTCCTGCTCTTCGGCCTGTAGTGGCTGTGAGATAAGACTTGTTGCAAGAATAGTAGTTAGGAATGACGTCGTTAGACGTGTGCTCGAAAGGGTGTTTTTCATGATGGTTCCTCTTAATAAAACGCTCACCCGCGTAGTGCAAAACAAGTGTGCAGAGGAATAAGAGGGGCGCAGAAAACTGCATCCCGTGATCGCCCTCCGCGACACAGTGAAAAGGTTTCAGGCCGGTCTCCGGGCTTACAAGTAGAGTCGTGTTCTTGACCCGGATGAATCCGCCTTCCCAGCCTGTTAAGGACAGTGGCTTGAGGAATCATCCTGACTTGCTTACCGTTGCGGGGGCAGCGCCGGAATTGTGATATCGCGTGGATATGACGCACCGGCTTCCCGTTTCACTTCACTTTGAAGCACCTGAAACTAAAGCAGGGGCACAATAGGCGCAGCTGAGAATTCTGTCAAGTCTGAGGGCGAAAGGAGATTTTCGCTGAAATGAAAGCCGCGATTGGTTAAAATCATCGACTGGTGCAGATTTCAGGCTTGAATTATGGCGATTGAGGCCGATAAATTGGTTGAAAATCAGGCGCTTTAGCTGGATTTGTCCCTATGCCGAAGGCCGGGGGCAGACTAAACTTGGATTGAATAGCCAACACACACATGCAGAAAATTATTGTCCTCAATTCAAAAGGCGGCTGCGGCAAGACCACGGTGGCCACCAATCTGGCCAGCCTCTATGCGCAGCAGGGGTTTGCTACGGCGCTGATGGATTACGATCCGCAGGGTTCAAGTATGCGCTGGTTGAGTTTACGGCCACAGGATGACAATAAAATTTTCGGTGTACAGGCAAACCGTCAGACCGGTTCTGCCCAGACCCGCGCCTTTCAACTACGTTTACCGCATACCACCGAACGAGTGGTGATCGACGCGCCTGCTGGTGTCAGTGGCCAGACGTTGGTTGATTTTATTTGTCAGGTTGACGTGTTACTGATTCCTGTATTGCCTTCACCGATAGACATTCATGCGGCGACCTCGTTTATCAAAGAGCTGTTGTTGGTAGGGAAAATTCGCAGTCATGGTGTACGGGTCGGCGTGCTGGCAAATCGCACACGCAAGAACACCCGTGTGTATCAGTCACTGGAACGTTTTCTTGCCAGTTTGAAGTTGCCGTTTATAGCCAGCTTACGTGATACCCAACATTATGTGCATGCGGCGGAACGAGGTATTGGTGTGCATGAACTGTGGGACAAACGTGCCGAGCAGGATAGACAGCAGTGGCAGCAGGTTATGTCATGGCTGGAAGATAACCGGGCGATGATTTCCAGCCACCAGCGGCACGTTCCTTAAATCAGGTGGCTTGTAGGTACGGCTTCAGCCGTACAGGTGTTATTCGTTTACTAAAATTTATAGTGTTGCTTTTCTTCCTCATTTTCTTTTTTATCTTCTTCACTCTCTCTTAACTGGGCTTCGATGCGAATAGCGTTGAGCAGCTTATGCATCACTAATAAAAAATATTTTATCATCATGCTGTAGCTGGCGAATTTTATGTTGATAAAGTTCGCCAAGAATATCTGCCTGTAATAACTCGGCTGTGCTTCCCTGACGGGTTTTTCCATTTTTAAAAATGAGTAATACATGGTCGCAGTAATGCGCGCTGAGGTTAATGTCATGCATGACCATTAGCAGGGATTTATTTTTATGCTGAACTGATGCCTGCAATAGTTGCAATATCTTTTGCTGATGGTGCAGATCAAGATGGTTAACCGGTTCATCCAGCAGTAACAGATCAGGTTCCTGTAACAGCACGGTAGCAATGCCCAGTCGGCGGCGTTCACCGCCGGAGAGTGTTGTTACCTGTCGTGGCTCGTAGCCATCAAGATCAACACTGGCAAGCAGACGACGAGCGTGAGCTTCATCTTCACTAGATTCCCATTGCCAGGCTTTAAGGTGGGGATGGCGTCCGGTGAGTACGGTTTCCATGACTGTGCCGGGGAATAGTTCATGCTGATCCTGAAACAGCATGCCCAGTTTCAGGGCAATCTCGCGCCTTGGTAATTGTTGCAAGGGGTGATTGTTGAGATAAATTTTTCCCTGATGCGCAGGTAATAAACCGGCGAGCGTGTGCAATAAAGTGGTTTTACCCGCGCCGTTCATGCCCAGTATTGCCCAGCGCTGACCGTACTCGATATTCAAATTCAGATCATCAATCAGGCAACGCTGGCCGATTTCAATGGACAGGTTTTCGCAGCGTAGCAGGGATGGCTTGCTCATGTGTTGCGCTGGCCTTTTTGCAGTAGATACAGGAACAGCGGGATGCCGAGCAGGGCGGTGATAATGCCGACCGGGAGTTGTTGCGGAGCAAGTACCGTGCGTGCGAGGGTGTCGGCGACTACCAGCAGAATACCGCCACAGAGTGCGGCGGCGGGGATCAGAGTGCGGTGATCGGTGTAACCCAGCAGACGTACCAGATGTGGGATCACCAGGCCGACAAAGCCGATGCTACCCGCCTGACTAACCGCGCTGGCGGTTAACAGGGAGGCCAGAATAAACAGACCAAACTGGGTTTTACGGGTATCCACACCGAGCGATGCGGCCAGCAGTTCGCCGCGAATCAGGACGTTGAGACTACGTGCCAGCGGCAGGCTGGCAAGCAGACCAATCAGCAGGACGATTCCCAGCGGCCAGGGGTTGATGCTGTAGCTCAGATCGCCCATCAGCCAGAACAGCATGCTTTTCAGTTGTTGCTCGGGGCTGATGGCGAGGATGAAGCTGATCAGCGCTCCCCAGCCTGCGGCGAGAACGACCCCGGTAAGCAGCAGGCGCAGTGGTGTCCACATACCACGTCCACTCTTGCCGCCTTGTCGTGCCAGCCCAAATACCAGCAACACGGCCAGCAGCGCACCGGCAAAGGCGCTGGCATCGAGCAGAAAGCCGGACAGCCCCACCAGCATGGCGAGCAGGGCGGCTAATGCCGCGCCGCCGGAGATGCCGAGAATATAGGGATCGGCTAGCGGGTTGCGTACTAGCACCTGCATCAGCACACCGGCCAGCGCCAGCAATGCGCCAGTGAAAAAAGCACCGAGACTGCGAGGCAGGCGTAGCTCCAGAATCAGCTGCCGTTCCAGAGTCAAATCCTGTGCTGGCTGAGTTGCCTGCAACATCGCCCACAGATCGCTAATCTGAATCGAAACACTACCCTGAGTCAGCGATAGTGCCAGACTGGCCAGCGCGAGTATCAACAGGAAGGCTAGAAAGTAACGGGGTGAAGGCATAGGTAGCGGTGGCGGGGCTGATGCCGCTCAGGCGGGACTGAGGCTGATGATGCTGCGCTCTTTAAGGCTAAGAATTGGCCAGCCCCGCGCGGCGGCATGGTCGGCCAGAGTTTCATCAGGATCCACCGCGACAGGGTGGCTAACCTGTTCCAGCAGGGGCAGATCATTGTGGGAATCGCTGTAGAACCAGCTTTCAGCCAGATTCTGGCCGTTGTCTTTTAGCCATTGCTGTAGCCGTGTCACCTTGCCTTCGCGGAAGCAGGGAATACCGGCCACCTTGCCGGTATAGCGGTTATTTTTGATTTCAGCATCAGTGGCAATCATAGCGTCTACCCCCAGTTCTTTGCCGATGGGGGCGGTGATGAAATGATTGGTGGCGGTGATAATGAGCAGATAATCACCATTTTGTCGGTGTTGTTCCAGCAGTTTCCGAGCCGAGTCCGTGATCAGCGGGCAGATGACCGTGGCCATGAATTTTTCGTGCAGCGCCGCTAATTCTTCCATGCTGTGCTGGCTGAGAGGTTTCAGGCTGAAAGCCAGAAATTCAAAAATATCCAGCGTGCCCGCTTTGTATTCATCATAAAAACGTTGGTTTTCAAGCTCATAGGACTCAGCATCGACCAGACCTTTGTTGCTTAGAAAACGCCCCCAAAGGTAGTCGCTGTCGCCATTCAGGAGGGTGTTATCAAGGTCAAATATCGCAAGCGCCACAATTACTCTCTATGCTTAAGCAAGGACGGGCATGATAGCGTAATTTTGCTTGCTGTAAATGTCAGTAACCACTAACAATTTTTAAAAAGTAATGAAAATACAGCCTGTTTTCAAAATCGAGAAACCGTATTTGCCGCATTCGCAGCAGTGTGAAACAATCTGGACATTAGTAAAAGGATCGTGTGCAAGTGATTGATACAGAAGGATACCGCTCAAACGTTGGAATTATAATTTGTAATCCCGATGGACAACTACTCTGGGCGCGCCGGATTGGTGATGACGGCTGGCAATTTCCTCAGGGCGGCATCCAGCATAATGAATCGCCGGAGCAGGCGCTGTACCGAGAGCTGGAAGAAGAAGTCGGTTTGAAGGCAGAGGATGTTGAGCTGGTTGGTAGCACCCGCGACTGGCTACGCTATCAATTGCCTCGGCACATGCGCCGCCACAACCGTACGCATGGGTTTGTCGGCCAGAAACAAATCTGGTTTTTACTTAAACTCACGGCCAGCGAGCGGCAGGTGTGTCTGGATAGTTCGGCTGAGCCAGAATTTGACCACTGGCGTTGGGTGTCGCCGGAGGTTACGGTTAAAGAAGTTATTGAATTCAAGCGTGCGGTTTATCTACGGGCACTGGAAGAATTAATGCCCATGATTGATTGCTCGCCCCTGTTTATTACCCATCACTGATACAAACAGGTATTGACGTGAAAAAACGTTGAGGCCTCGATTTGCCAGAGTATATTCATGCTTGAAACCCTAAGACGACTCGTACAGGAAGTTAATCAGGCGCGTAACCTTGATCATGCGCTGTCGATTATCGTTCACAGCGTTAAGGCGATTATGGACGTGGCCGTCTGCTCAGTGTATTTGCGCGATAATTCCAATGCGTTTATTTTGATGGCGACGGATGGGTTGCAGGAAAAAGCAGTAGGTAAGGTACGCCTGCAGGAAGGTGAAGGTCTGGTCAGTCTGGTCGCTTCTCGCGCCGAACCTATAAATCTTCGCAGCGCGTTAGCCCACCGAAACTATCATTATTTTCCCGAAACCGGCGAAGAATCCTATCATGCCTTTCTCGGCGTACCGATCATTCATCATCGTAAAGTGGTGGGCGTGCTGGTGGTGCAGGATCGTGATGCGCAAAGTTTCAATGAGGAAAGCGAAACATTTCTAATTACGGTGGCGGCGCAGTTGGCCGGAGCCATTGCACATGTAGAAATCGGTAATGATGTTGCAGGCCAAAATGAAACTGAACCGGCGACGCTCGATTCTCGTTCGATAACGGGACTGCCGGGGGCGGCGGGTGTGGCGATGGGCGTGGCGCGGGTGGTCTACCCACTGGCGGATATTGCTGCGGTACCGGATCGGCAGATCACAGATATTGCAGCTGAACTGGAAAAGTTTGAGAAAGCACTGGCCGCAGTGCGTCAGGAACTGCGCATTATGTCGCAGCGGCTTGAAGACAAATTGCCCTCGCAGGAACACGCGCTGTTTGATGCCTATTTGCTGATGCTGGAAAGTGATTCTATTACTGATGGCATTCGTAGCGCGATTGAGAAAGGCAATTGGGCAGCGGGCGCATTGCGCAAAGTTATTCAGGAGCATGAGCAGGTTTTTCAGGAGATGGAAGACAGCTATATGCGCGAACGCGGTGACGATGTGCGCGATCTCGGGCGGCGTATTCTGATGCATTTACAACAGGACGCACCGGCAGATACGGATTTTAGCGAAAACACCATTCTGGTCAGCGAGGAAGTTACCCCCTCGATGCTGGCCGACATGCCGATGGACAGGATTATCGGTGTGGTGTCTGTTCGTGGCTCACGTACCTCGCACGTCGCTATTTTAGCGCGGGCGCTGGGTTTGCCAACGGTAATGGGGGCGGAAGATTTACCGGTGCGGCATATTGATGGCCGGGAAGTCATCGTTGATGGTTATAGTGGTCGGGTTTATCTTTCACCGTCTAAAACGGTGCGCAGGGAATACCGAGAGTTACTTAATCAGGAGCAGGAACTTTCCGAGGAACTGCAGGGGCTTAAAGGTCTCCCAGCGGAAACCCTGGATGGGGAAAAGATTCATCTGTACGTGAACACCGGTCTGCTGGCCGATATGACCCCGACTCAGGAAAGCGGTGCGGAAGGCATTGGCCTGTATCGCACCGAGTTTCCGTTTATGATTCGCCAGCGTTTTCCGGGTGAGGATGAACAGCGCAATATTTATCGCCAGGTGCTGGAATCATTTGCCCCCGATCCGGTTGTGCTACGCACTCTGGACGTGGGCGGCGACAAGGCGCTGCCCTATTTTCCTATCGAAGAAGAGAATCCTTTTCTGGGCTGGCGTGGCATTCGTATTACGCTGGATCACCCAGAGATTTTTCTGGTACAGATCCGCGCCATGCTGCGTGCCAGTGTGGGGCTGAATAATCTAAATATTCTTTTGCCGATGATCAGTGATGTGGCCGAACTAACGGATTCGCTAGGGCTGATCCATCAGGCTTACGGTGAGCTGCTGGAAGACGGTGAAAATATTGAAATGCCGCGCATAGGTGTGATGATCGAAGTACCCTCGGCGGTTTATCAGGCGGGCAGTCTGGCACGGCGGGTAGACTATCTTTCTATCGGCACCAACGATCTCACCCAGTATTTGCTCGCGGTTGATCGTAACAATGCTCGTGTTGCCGCACTATACGATTCCCTGCACCCAGCAGTGATTCGGGCGATGATGCAGGTAGTAGAAAGTGCGCGCGTGTATGACAAACCGGTCAGCGTTTGTGGCGAGATGGCCGGTGATCCGGCTGCCGCTATTTTATTGGTGGGCATGGGCATCGAAAGCCTGAGTATGAGCGTGGCCAGCCTGCCACGGATTAAATGGGTGATACGTAATCTGAGTCGAGAACGCGCCACTGAAATTTTGAGTGTAGTGCTGATAATGGAAGACGTGCATAGCATCCGCGCTTACCTGCACGAGCAACTGGAACAGGCTGGACTCGGTGGTCTGGTGCGCGTAGGAAAATAAGGCGCATTCTGCAACACGTAGGGTGGGCACTGCCCACCTGTGAGCTGGGATTACCTCAGCTAATGGGGGTTAGCGGTTTCTGGTGGGCGATGCCCACCCTACGATCAGGTGCTCTGCTTCACGCGGTAAAGTAAGACCGCACGTAGTAGGGTGGGCACTGCCCACCTGTGAACCGGGATTATCTCAGCTAAAGCGAACTAATACAGGACACCTGTGAACGCACAAAATATCGAGCCTGATCGCCACCTTAGTCTGCGCCAATTGTTGCAGATGCTGGTTAGCGACGAGCGTTTACATCAGGCTGAAGCCGAGGCCTTCCTTGCGCCGGGGCGCAATGCGCGACTGGATATTCATCCACTGGTAATCATTGCCGAACGTGAATGGCCAGACAAACAGACTGAGGGCAAGTTGCTTACGCTGGATGTGCTGATGCAATGGCTGGCGCAGCATAGCGAGATGTCTTTTTTTCGTATCGATCCGCTTAAGGTGGATGTCACTGCCATCACTGCGGTGACTTCGTCAGCCTATGCCAGCCGCCATAAAATTCTACCGGTGGAAGTTAACCAACGAGAAGTGGTGATTGCCACCGCTGAGCCGTTTGTGCGCTGCTGGGAAGCTGAGCTGGCGCACGTTACTGGTCTGGAAATCAAACGGGTGCTAGCTAGCCCACTGGATATCAGCCGCTTTCTGGGTGAGTTCTATTCGGTCAGTCATTCGATTCAGCGCGCTACCGCAGGTAAGGACGAAGATATTCCCGGTATTTCCAATCTCGAACAACTGGTCGAGTTGGGAAAGAGTGGGCGACTGGATGCCAACGATCATGATGTGGTGCAGATCGTTGATTGGCTATTGCAATTTGCCTTTGATCAACGTGCCAGTGATATTCACATGGAACCCCGCCGCGAGAAAGGCAATATCCGTTTTCGCATCGATGGCGTGTTGCACCTTGTTAATGAAATGCCAATGCCGGTGATGACCGCCGTTTCCAGTCGAATCAAGATACTGGGGCGCATGGATGTGGTAGAAAAACGGCGTCCACAGGATGGGCGGATCAAAACTAAAATGCCCGACGGTCATGAGATCGAATTACGTCTCTCGACCATGCCGACGGCATTTGGCGAAAAGCTGGTGCTGCGAATATTTGATCCCGATGTACTGGTGAAAGATTTTTCGGCACTGGGATTCAGTGATCGGGATATCAAAAGCTGGAAGCAAATGATCGCCCAGCCGCATGGCATTGTGCTGGTCACCGGGCCGACCGGTTCAGGCAAGACCACCACCCTGTATTCCAGTCTCAAACAACTGGCACTGCCGGAGGTCAATGTCTGCACGGTGGAAGATCCCATCGAAATGGTTGAGCCGCTGTTTAACCAGATGCAGGTGCAACAGAATATCGGCCTGAACTTTGCCTCAGGTATTCGCACCCTGTTACGTCAGGATCCAGACATCATTATGGTCGGTGAGATACGCGATAAAGAAACCGCGGAAATGGCGATTCAGGCCGCGCTTACCGGCCATCTGGTGCTCTCGAGCCTGCATACTAATGATGCAGCGGCGGCGATTCCCCGCTTGCGTGAAATTGGTATTCCGGCCTATTTAATCAATGCCACGGTGCTGGGCGTCATGGCGCAGCGTCTGACCCGGCAGCTCTGTCCGGACTGTAAACAACCAACAAGCATTGATGAGGATGTCTGGAAGAGCATGACTGCGCCGTGGAAGCTCAATGGTGAAACTACTTTTTTCAAAGCCGTAGGTTGCGCGAACTGCCGCAATACCGGCTATCGAGGCCGCATCGGCCTGTATGAAATGCTAAAAATGACGCCGCAGTTGCGAGCCAATATTGGTCCGGACAGTGATGCCAATGCGATTCGCGCGGAGGCTATTAGGGAAGGCATGATCCAGTTACGTTTATCCGGGGCGCAAAAAATTGCCCAGGGGCTGACAACGGTAGAAGAAGTGATCAAAGTCGTGCCGACGGAAACAGAACTTTAGTCTCTGTTAGCTAGCGAAGTTTATTGTAGGTACGGCTGAAGCCGTACCTACATACGCAGATAGCCCGTCCGCTTGCGGCGGGGAAATTCATCCACGCCTGTATTGATGGCTCAGGCTGTGCGGATTTGTAGCGTATATCGTTCAATTTGCATCAGCAGTTCAGCTGAATTAAAAGGCTGGATGATAAAGTCCGTGGCACCCGCATCGAGGCCAGATTTCACAAAGTCCATGTCGGCCTGTTCTGCCAGTAACAGGATGGGAATATCTTTCCATGCAGGCAGTTCCCGGATGCCGCGAATAATACGGCAGTCATGTTGCTGCAAAAAGCAGACATCAAGAAATACCGCCATTGCCGGGGTCATGCCCTGAATCATCTCAAGCGTGGTGTTACAGCTTTCCGAGGTGATGACATCAAAGCCTTCGCGGCTGAGCATGTAGTTCAGGAGGTAGGCGGTATGCGCATCTTTCTCGATGACGAGTAGGGTTTTTGGATCACGTTCTGTGGACATCAACGACTTACCTTACGGGTGAAAAACAACTATCCAGCTGATGTTATTCATCGGCGCTGTGAGCAACAGGCTTTAGGCAAATACCTTCTAAAGCCTGCTTGACATCTAAAAATGTGATGTACATGGTTGATTTTCTTTGGTGTAATTTATGCCAAATTCGCATACCTGCTGCAGAAGTTTCTGGGTACAATCAGGCCTGCAAGTGATGACGGGACAGCAAACATGAAGCAGGAAAGTAATCAGGACAGTGGCGTTTATAATGCGCCCTGGGAAAAATCTTTCGACAAGGTGATTACGCCGTTCGAAGAGTTTATTCACCGCCAGACGACCAGTGGCATGTTGCTCATGGCGACCGCCATTCTGGCGCTAGTGCTGGCTAACAGTGCATTGGCCGGATTCTATGCAGATCTTCAGCACATGATGATTAGCATCAGCATTGGCAGCTGGAGTCTGGATAAATCTCTGCACCACTGGGTTAACGATGGTTTGATGGCGCTGTTTTTCTTTGTCGTGGGTCTGGAACTCAAGCGGGAAATACTGGTTGGCGAACTGGCGGATGTGCGTAAGGCGGCGCTGCCCATGGTTGCGGCTGTTGGCGGCATGATAGTCCCCGCGCTAATTTACCTGGCCTTCAATCCAGCGGGGGACGCTGCGCGTGGCTGGGGTATTCCGATGGCGACAGATATCGCCTTTGCGATTGGTGCACTGGTATTGCTGGCACATCGTGTACCCCGTGCGTTGATCACGTTTCTGGTAGCGCTGGCGATTGTGGATGATCTGGGTGCGGTTGCGGTGATTGCCATCTTCTATACGGACACGCTGGTTTACGATGCCCTGTTTATTGCACTGGCACTGTTCGGATTGCTGGTTGTTTTTAATCTGGCAGGTATTCGAAAGATCTCCCCTTATGCCATCGTTGCCGTATTTTTATGGTATTTCCTGCTTAAGTCGGGGGTACATGCCACCATCGCGGGGGTGCTGGGTGCGTTCACGGTGCCAGCGGTTCCAAAGTATGATCCCGGGCGCTTTAGCCAGCAGATGAAAAATCTCATCGCGCGTTTTGATAAAAGCTATGAACCCGGAAAAAGTATCATGAACAATGTCGAAATGCGCTCAGTCGTACAAACACTGGAAAATGGCATACTCAGAGTGGAAGCACCGTTACAACGATTAGAGCATGCCTGGCATTTGCCGGTTGCCTTTCTGGTCGTGCCTATTTTTGCGCTGTTTAATGCGGGCATTCCTTTAGAGATGGATTCACTCGGCGAGATGCTGGCGCATCCGGTGACGTTGGGGATTGGCTTTGGTTTAATCGCAGGGAAATTTATTGGTATTACCCTGACTAGCTGGATAGCGATTAAGCTGGGGATAGCACAACTGCCCCCCGAGGTACGTTTCAGCCAGATTGCGGGCGTATCGTTGCTCGCCGGGATTGGTTTTACTATGGCAATTTTTATTGCTGAGCTAGGATTTGCGAGCCAGCCAGACTATTTACTCATGGCCAAAACCGGCATTCTTATCGCGTCGCTACTGGCCGGGATCGGCGGCTATATCTGGCTCAGGCTAGTGGCACGTAGCCGCTAAAGATGATGTTTGAGGTGTCCAATGTGTCAGGATAAGTCGTTATTTTAATAATCCATAGACACCCAGTGAATAAGCGCGTTGTTGATCTTCACCGTCCAGTGAGGATGGGCTGATGCTAGAACCGGGACGCAGGTTCTGATTCAGATAGCGGGTGTTACCGGTGCCTTTGTCGAAGGCAACGGTGGCAGCTTTGGGAAAGTAATAACCTAGCACATCACCTTTTTCGACGCCGACGGTAACCTGGAAGCGCGTTTTTATCATTCCCGTTTTAGTGATATTCAGACTGCGGCTTTCCCACACTACTACCAGTTTATCCTCAATTTTACGCAACAGCTTCACGGTCATCTGCGTGGGCTTCACAAACCAGGCTCCGACGCCGGTGAGTACGCCGGGACGGGGAATGGTATTTTTTAGATCCACCAGCATGATGGGGCGGTTGTCATACTGTTTGCGATTGACCAGCTCGCCACCTACATAGTCAAGCAGGTTGTTGTTAACCAGAAAAGATTTGTAAACGTCAATCTGATCTTGTGCAAATTGCCGTACCTGACTGCGTAATAGTGTTGACTCCGTAAAGCGGGAAGATTTTTCCTTGCCGATAATTTTTAGTATCCGGTTGGATTCATCCAGTGCGCTCTGTAGCTGTTGTTGTTCAGATTCCAGGGAGCGAATTTTATCCTGCGCGATTTCGATCTGCGTTTTTAATGACTGGTTGCGGCTTTCGAGTTCCTGCGTGTTAACCGGTGTTTGACAGGCACTCAGTGTCAGCAGGCTGGATATGGCCAGTAGGTACAGAAATCTAGACACGCGCGTACTCCATGAATTCAGGGTTGGTGAGTGGCATTGACCATAAAGGATTGGTTTAGCAACGGTTGATCATTCAGCCTTACGTCAAGAATATAGCTGCCTTCGCTAAAACCTTCCACTGGTAAATCGATCTGAAAGAAATGTTGGCCTTCGCTGGCAGACAATATGACAGGTTTCTGTGCGATTTGTACTCGCCCTGCGCCATCAAAAAGTACGGCCTGTAACAGAGTCGGTGAATTTTCCATATTTTTAAAATGAAAGCCAATGTACAGTGTGCGGCCAGGTTGCAGGGCGGTAGCTTGCGGTTGATCCAGTGACTGTAACGGCGTGGCGCTAAATATAATTTTGTCGATTTTAGGTTGCCTGGCTTCAATAGCCTGCTCAAGTTCGGCCTCAATTTTTAGCAGCCAGTCGCTGTGACTATAAACAGACTGTAGTTGTTCAAACAACAGCGTTGCCTGAGGGAGTTGATCCTCAGCGATGGCCTGAGCAATCTGTTCGCCGAGCTGTATTTTAATAGCCTTGAGCTTTGCTTTTGCATGCTGGTTGCGCGAATCAATGGCCAGCACTTTTTGATAGCGATAGTAGGCGTTATTGTTTTCAGGGCTGATCAGTAAATTATTATTGAAGTCATTATCGGCCTGTTGCAACAGATTTTTTATGCGGGCGATCTGGCTGATCTTCTGTTGCAGTTTTTTCTGTTGTTCTAGAATAAGGGGTTGCTGGATAGTGGTTCGTGTTATCAGACTATCGAGTGTTTG
>VAPK010181950.1_pt1 | contig 13153 bp, 11 predicted proteins | sample 3395031 | NCBI WGS metagenome assembly VAPK01 (sample SAMN08290443, study PRJNA428436) | hydrothermal vent metagenome | isolation source: Deep-sea hydrothermal vent chimney 1 | place: Pacific Ocean: Juan De Fuca Ridge | reverse complement strand
TAATTATTCCTGCAGCACTTTCTGCATCAAATATTCTACCATCGGTTAATACAAGCCTAGTTTCAAAAACATAAAGGTCTCCAGGAGCAGTATCTTCTGGGCTCAATCCCATTGCGGATTCTGCTTCTGCAAAAGTAGCGGCCACTTCACCTCTGGGCAAACCATGAGGGCCATCAACAAATTCAGAGGCAGGAATTGATTTAACAAATGCATCTTCAGCAATTATAATTCCATTATCTGGAGTCAGATCTCGTAAGGATACATAAATATCAACAGATTGGAATAAATCACCATCCTTTTCATCCTGTTCCTCCAAACTAACTCTCCATTCAGAGTCGGGAACACTTGAATTCAGGGTACTGTTAATAACCTCAAGGGTTCTCAATATAGCTCCGGTTTCAAAAGTGCCCAGAACCTGGTCGATTGTATTGTTGCTGTCTTCACAAGAATTAAAAGAAGCAATTATAAATATTGATAATAAAATTTGAATGATTTTTTTCATGATATTTAGTTTTATTATTTTGTTAAACTATATTTTATAAAGCACGCTTTTGTATCTTGGTTTTATAATTGGAACGGCTAATAGAACCAGGTATCACCTGGAGGAAAAGCGACAGTGACTGTAGAGCTATTTTTTTGTTAGAACTATTTTGCCGACATGATCACCATCACAATCTGTTCCGGTAAAATCAATTACTAATGCACCAGTACTTGTAATTTCACCTGTGCCTGAAAAATTACCGGTACAACCCGGAATAGCATCTGTATAAGTAAAAGAGGTAATAGTATTACCATCTAATTCAATTACTATTCTCCCATCATTTGTTGCTCCAAAACGGGGTTCAAGATTTGGCGAAATAAAGAATGGACCACTTAGTCTAGTTTCCTGGGCATTAGAAGTTAATCTTGTGGAGACATCTACACCAAAAAATGATGCAGATGGTGTAGTCGAATCCCAGTTACCACTATAGTCGCCTGCAAGGGTAGTTGCTATAGGTGGAGTTATTGTTACAGGATCGTCATCACCACCACCACATGCAGTAAAAAATAGAATTGCAACGATTAAAAACCATTTGTTATTTGTAAGCACATTTTTCATTATTTTGATATTTTTAAGTTAATAGTGTTTCAAAACTATTCACTAATCCCTTAATTAAAAAAATAAGTTACTTACGATTTATAAATTGTAAGAAAATAAAACTCTGTACCTTTAGTTGATTCATATTTAACCTTAAGAATTATAGAGAAGTAAATACTACCCTATAGATTTCAAACATGTAATCAAAAACTCTCTCAGATAGATCGTCTATACTTTCTTATCTTTATTCATACGACTAACAATCTACCCAATAAACATGGCTATTTTTGAACATTTTAAAATAAATGGATTTGCTTTTATATTCTTATGAAGTAATAAGGTTATCACCTTGTTGTAATCTTCTCTTAATATAATAAGAAGGAGTTAGCCCGGTAAACTTTTTGAAAGATCTATAAAAAGCATTACTTGAGGAGAAACCAGCTTTGTCTCCTATATGATCTATCGTTAGTATTCTATATTCAGGAAACATTTCTAATTTCTTCAATATATATGATATTCTAAGATCATTCACGAAGTTTGCAAAAGATTTATTATAATCTTCATTAATAATTTTCGACAAATAGCTTGTATTTGTATTTCCTTTGTCTGCCATTTTTTGTAGAGTCATATCTTTATCCAGAAAAAAATCATCATCAATTAACATATTAATAAAGTTAAGTAATTCATTCTTTTGGCTATTCTCAATACTGGATACTTTAATTTTCTTCTTTAGCATCAATTTATCTTCCAATTTTTGAGCTAGCCATCTATTTTTTTCATATAATAAGTTCTTCTGATCTTTTTGTTTAAAATAGAAAAATGTGATGAGACCAATAATAATTATTGACAGAACTAGTAACATAACGGATGATATGATCTGCGCCTTTTGTTTATTTATTACTAGGTTATTAAGTTGGTTTTTCTCATTAAGAGACACTATTTTTAACTGTTTTTTATCCGATTCATACTTTTCGGTAATATCGACAATTTCCTGTTTGATTTTTAATTCATCCAAAGAATCCTTCAGTTGTAAAAAACTATCATTTAATTGAAAAGCTAATTTATATTGTCGTGACTCCCTATAAGCTTGTCTTAACATTTCATAAACTTCTAATGTCTCATCCGGGCTTGTATATTGAAGGGCTTTTTCAAAGTAGGCAATTGCTTTTGTATAATTTTTGTTCATCAGGTAACCTTCCCCAATATTTGCATTTAACCAGTTTAATCTGCAATACGTATTATTATGCAACCCTTTTTTTGAATAATAAATTGCACTATCCACTTTATTCAATCTCAGATAATTCTTACTTAAAACAGCATAATAAGTTGGCAACATTAGTTGCCATTCATTCTTAGCTGCAATTTCGGTAGCTTGTAATGAAAATTTTAGCGCTGCTTGAATATTCTCTTCATCTCTATATATATTAGAAATTCTGTATAAGATGTAACTTTTTAAATTCGAGTTATTCACAAGCTTTAATGCTCTTTTAAAATACAATTTAGCTGTGTCAATATTTTTGAGTTCAAGTTGAATTTTGCCAACCATATAATAGGTAAGAGCTAATTGACTGCTGTCTCTTTTTGTTGTATAACTATGTTTAGAAATAATATTTTCAATATTTAAATAAAGCCGTAAAGATCTAGCGAGTTTTTTTTCATAAGTAAATATCTCGCCCAATAATAAATGGGCATTAATGTTAATGCTATCATTAAGTTCTTCATTGTCAATGTTTTGTTCTGCAATTAATTTAGCCGATTGTATGTTTGCCTGCCAATATAAGATTCTGGCTTTCAACAATTCTGCATAAGATATTAGATTTGGATTATAAATTAGTTTAGAGAGGGATAAAGTTTTTTCTGAATAAAAAGTAGCGCTATCAAACTTTTTTTCCATTCCAAAATCATAGGCTTTTTTTGTGTACTCTTTTATGTTTTCATCTAAAGGAGACTTCAAATTTTGATAGGTCAATCTTTCATTTTGGCTAAACAACATCATACTATGACAAAATACCGCAACAACAAATAGCTTTCTAAATATCTTAAAATGTGAAAATATTACGGGAACCCTTTGGGAAAGTTGCATCATGAAAAAAGCTTATTATTGATTAATCAACCGTCAAATTTATATTATTATTAATAATTTATCTATTTTAATAGTGATATATTTAACATGGTATTATGTCATATGTATTGTATTAACCTTACAATTATTTTGATATGAATATTAATTGTTTGTTTTTATACTTTTTTTTAAAAATAGTATAATTTAATTTAGACTAAAAAAATAATTTTAATTAATATTTTTTTAGTCCAATGAATGTAAGGGGTCAAATACCTTTTAAACTACAAATAGGGTATACATATTTTAGGATAGGTCTTCAATTTTTAGTATATCTTTTAGTATTAAGTTTGGCTAAAATTTCCAATCTAAAAAGTTCCCTATAACATCTATTTACTCTGTTGTTTTTAATACATATACACGTGGTTTTTTTGTGTGTCAGGACGGTCCAAAAATGTTTTCTATATGTTTGTATAAGCTTCATGCTGCAGTATCTGAACTGATGTTTGGGAGCCTCTTGTTTACAAATAATCTGTTGACCAATTTAATAACCTCAACTTTAAATAAATATCTTGTAATTTGATTACAATTTTCCTGAAGTAAATGTTTAATATTAAATACTCAACATAATCGAAATTCAAAATAATTTCGATTTAAATTTTAATTAATCATTTGGATTAGAAGCTTAAAAACTAATAACATTAACACAAAACAAATCTTTTCTTTTAAAGTTGTTATACTACATGAAAAAGTTTTTTAGTACTATTTAAGTTTTAATGAAACATTTTGATATTGACAGGATAAAATTGAATACATAAATTATCAAATTATAAAAATAAGGGTAGTTAGTTTAACTGAGTTAATAAGAGTATGATAAGATAATGGATTTAATCAACAAGGTCAATAAAAATGATTCTATTTACTCATCATTGCAGGTTAACAAAACTTACTACTTAATGCAGCTAAAAAAACAATATGAAACTGTAAAAATTGCTATATTAGGATTACAAAATTCTAATAGAAACGAATGCTTATTTTTTTATATTATTCAGTCACTTTCATATTGGAATTTAAAAGATTATGAAAATGCATTGAAAACTATTGATATGTGTCTTAAAGAATTTTCAAAAAAGTTATATACTTAATTATAATGAGAGGATTATAAATTATGATTTGCAAAACTATCAAGAAGCATTGGATTAGTATAGAATTTCTGTTGTCTTAAATCTATTCAATACGTATATTCATCTTAAAATCGAAAATATTTGTTTTAAGCAACATCAAAAGCACTGGCATTAAAGTGCTTTAACGTTTGTCTTATGCTTAATCTCGATAGTGAAGGTGCCTTTAGTGTTCTGAACTTTTTAAATAAAGTATTGGAAAAAGAAAATACAAATGATAACTAAAAGATTTTAAAATATCTAAACATGATGAGGTTTATGAAGAAATTGATTTGATTTTAGACAATAGAATTGCTCTAATTTCTGAAATGAACTGATTCGAAATATACTCTCAAATTTATACATGTCTATAGTAATATACAAGTCCATTTATAGAATAAAGAAAAGCATAAGTAGGGTATATATGTTTACACTGGTACACAAAAATACATCATTATAGAGCTACTAGAGATACCCCAAACATTAATTTCATTTTTTATTATTGATATTTTCAACTATTAGGCATTTTCTAGTAAAGAATATAACCCATTAGATAGGGATAATTATCTTAAAAGAAATCTCTGTGTAAATGGCATTGTTAAACTAAGTAACATTCCATGAGACATGAATACAAAATTATTTAAGTTTAACAGATTCATTTAACAGACTTACATAAGTTTCTGTGTTTTCTAATTCTGGAAAGTGTCCACAGTTACTAAAATCTATTATTTTACAGTTTGGTAGATGCTCAATTATAGAATTATTATTAGTGTCTTTGTGTGTGTAATCTTTTGTTCCCCAAATTAGCGTTGCAGGAATCTCTAACACATTGAGTGATGTATTAACTTCTTTAGTTAAGCGTTGAACCAATCCAGACAGGCAAAAACAGCTTCCGTTTTGAAGCGCATTTAAAGCTATTTTTTGGTATTGACATTTATCAGTTTCTTTTGGTATAGCATATTTGTACCAAAGTTTAGCAAATTTTTTATCAGAATATGAATTGGCAATCTGACCAATTAGTGGACGTTTTAAAATAGGAAGAATGGCATTTTTTGTCCATTCTCCCATTGCATGTAACGAAGGAGTTTGAGATAAAAAAAGTTGAATAATTCGTTCTGGAAATAATTCGGCTACTTTGATGGCATAAAACCCGTTTGAACACGAAAAAGCCAGTATTGCTCTTTCTATTTTTAAAATGTCCATAACATTTATAATGAGTTTTGATGCGTTATCAATGGAATAATTGTATTTAGAATTTGGATACGAAAATCCAACTCCAGGTAACTCAAAACAGATAACTCTAAAGTTTTTAGAGAGTTGTTTAATTAAGTTATTGTGATGTTCTATAACATTTGGCCCATCTGGAACATTAATGATTACAGGTTTATTTCCACCTGAATCTAAAAGTCTTACAGTTCCATAATCTGTTGTAATAAGTGTTGCATCACAATTCCATTTTGATGGTACACCTTTTAAACCGTATCTAATAGTATCAATAAAATTTCCTATCATTTTTTCTAATTATATATATTTGGGTTGTATTTTTCCATATAAATTTCTGGAATTGGCAACTTGGTAAATCCATATTTTTTGTATAAGTTAGTAGTAGAGTTATTAAATTTATAAATAAATCATCAATATTTTGATGAAAAACAAAAGTGTCTTGTAAGAATTGGTTTGTTATTTTATTTAACCAAAAGCCTACACAATTATCTGATTTTAGCTATGCACATTCATAAAATTCTAAAGAGGATTTTTGAAAAGAGTCTTTTGTATGATAACTATAAATTTCGTTTACTAATTCAGGAGTTAAAAAAAAAGACAAGCCTTTTGTTCCTTTTATTGCTTCAGTATGAATAGTTTTATCAATGTTTAATACTAAGTATTGATTTTTTGAAACTTTTACATTCTGATTATTAAATTAATACTGTTTAGTGCCTTCAATTACATATTTTAATATGTATGTAGATTTATAAACTATAGAAACATCTTCACTATGATGTGTATAGAGTATTTTATTTTCCAGTTGGCTGGAAAATTCAGGATAAACGTCAGTTATGTTTTCGAGTGCAATCACAGGTTTTTCTTAAAAAAATCAATTGCTAATTCCAATGTTTTTTCATGAATTTCTTTTCTATTTACATCAGGATGATCAATGGTTAATGCTGGCATTATTTCTTTACCAAATACAGTTGCTTCATTTAAGAAAACGTAGTGATTTACATTTTTGTCAAACAGATAAATTTCACTACTTTCAATTAAGCGATGATAATTTTGTGCATTGTGTTCTACTAATGTATTCGTATCGCCTTTTCCTGCAACTATAAAAACTGGAGCAGTAATTGTTTTGGTTTGTTCTTTTGAATAAAACCCAAAACCAATAGCAGGCGCCATAACAAAAAATGCTTTTATTCTATCATCTTTAACTTGATTTTTATACTTGGTATAAGAGGCAACAATTAAGCTATCAGTATCAAAGTCGATTATTTCTTCTGTTTTAGGAAATTCTGGAGGTAATTCTCTATCATCTTCTGATTTCTCATTACTTCTATCTGTTCTGTCGACATAACCTCCAGCCAAAGCAATATTTGTATAGCCTCCTAATGAAAAACCAACTCCACCAATTTTTGAAGTATCAATTTTTGATCCAATTTTCCCGTCTGCAAGTACTTTTGTAAGTGTATATTTAATGTCAATTGCTCTTTCCCACCATTTAACAAATTCGCGTGGAATTTTATTAAAAGTGGAATTTCCATAATGATCTATGGAGGCTACAATATACCCTTTTTTTACCATTTTTTCGATAAACCAAGTCATCGAAAATCGATTACCACCAGTTCCATGTGACACTAATAATAACGGAAATTTATTGTTAGGAATTGCAGCATTTGGTATGGTGTTCATTGCTTTGAAAAGTGCTTTTCTACCTTTAACTGTATCTTTTTTAATTTGTGCATCAAAAGTAGGATACCATATTTCAGTTACTAAAGGACGATTTCTAGATTTATCAACATAAGTGATTGATTTTTGTCCGATTCTAAAATTTTGTTCTTTCTTTAAAGTACAGGAGAAAAGAAAAATTAATGAGATGAGGATTATTGAATATTTTTTCATTGAGTAAGTTTAGTCAGACTATAGATAAATTGAAAATGTATTTGTTACACTTTTGTATTAAAAGACAGTAACTATTTTATGATTATTATATTTTATTAGTGGGTTTTATTTTTGAAACTTACGCTACTTTATTATAAGATTTTTTGTAAAGCGTCTAAATGAATAATAAGGATTGTTTGATTTTCCTATCCTAAGAACCATTTGAATTTTTTCTGGAGCATTGACCTTTATTAAAGCTTCCAATTCTTCTCGTAGCGATTTCATTTCATTAAATTCTTGTAATATCTGACTTAAAGGATGCAGGTAAAAACCTTTTTGTGTACATGCCAAGGTAAAGCGAAAATAATCTTGTCCAGTTTGTATCCAATCAATAAAATTATTGTTGTTAGTTTTAAAAAGTACGATGCCTTTTGAGGAAAGTACTTTTTCTTTGTGTTTTTTTAAGAATAGCTTGTTATTGCTTTTATCATGCCATGTTTTTTTGTTAAGGGTTTTTAATTGTCGTTCTGCAAACCACTTTACAAGGCCTGTTGTACCACCTCCTGCAAGGTTGATACCATCTCTGGTTTGTTCGATACGTTCGTCATTTTGTCGAAACCATTTTCTAGATTCTTCATGGGTATTGTAAGTAAAGGTCTCAGTTTCCATACCTTTATATAGAACAGGTAGTATTTGTACTAATTTTGGGTTTTGATTTATTAGTGTAATTTCAGAAAACTTATTAGCTGTTTTTTTTAAAATGGTTTTAAATTCTGAATTATTAATAAAACCTTTATACTTCAAACGAGAGGTTTTTCTTAAATAAATATAATCGCTTAACGTGTTTATCTTTTGAGTTACAACCTCTGTGAAAATGATATTAGCAATGGGTTTATTGCCAATATCTTTTTGCTGATAATCTCCTTTAGGAAAATACCGAATTGTTGTTTTATAACCAGAGCGTTGCATCCCTAATTTCATACATTCTAAAAAACAGCCACTACCAATATGAATTTGTCTTGTGGTAGGATCAGTCGCTTTTAATAATCTGGTTTTATCTATAAAGAACAGCATTTCATTTTGAGAAATTAATTGAAATTTCCATGCTTGGGTGTTATGAGGGTTTGGAGCATTGATACCATAGGCAATTCCTTTTAAAGTGGCCTCTTTAAATCTTTTTGGGTTAGGTCTCTTTTGTAGTTTTTTAGAACTTTTGTCAGTATCGAAAAAGTAAAATGGTAATGAGGAAGCAGTTAATACTACTCCTGTACTGTATATGAAATTACGTCTATTCATAAGTCTGTCTGTTTGCTACAAAAATGTAGTTTTGAGAGATACTATGAAAGGACAAATGTCTATTTATGCCTTGAAGATATTTTTTTTCGAATACGACTAAGATGCCTTGGTTCGACACCTAACATAGAAGCTAAATATTTTTGAGGAATCTCAAGAATAAGCTGTGGATACGATTTTAATAGATTGATATAACGTTTTTCAGCATCGTTACTAATCAGTTGAAATACTCTGTGTTCGTAGCCAATCATTTCGTTTTCAATAGTACGAGTCCATAAAAGGGAAATTTCAGGAAAAGTATCTTTTAGTTTTAAAAAATGTTCTCTTGACGAGACATAAATCTCACAGGTTTCTATACACTCTAAGGCGTCTAAACTGGGTTGTTGATTGATAAAACTGGCAAAAGAAGTTACAAAACTATTCTCTAAGGAAACCCAACGTGTGTATTCTTTACCTTCAATATTGTAAAAATGTCTAATTTTACCTTTATTTAAGAATGCTATTTTTGTACATATATTGCCTTCTTTTTGAAAGAAACTTCCTTTGTTTAATTTAATAGGTTTAAAAATACTTAAACTTTCCGCAAGTTTATCAGAGACAGTTATCCCTTGATTTTTAAGATATTCTTTTAATAGATGCATCTGACTTTTTAATAATGCTTAAAGGTAACAATGATTTTATTGTAATCATTAAAACATAACAGATTGTTAACAAGGTGTTTATTGGTTATATTTTAAACTCTAAGCTGCTCAACCAATTCTTTAAATTTATTAATGAGCCTATTAATTTTATCTTGTTCTTTTATTATTATTTTAGAACCTAAATAAAACCAATTAATTGCTATCCATATTAATGCTGCTACATAAGTAAATATAGCCCAAAATAGTGGCATTTTAGTGGTATGCTCATAAATATATAAACTTAAACCAATAGAAAGTAAAACTATATATGCACGCATTATTGTTGAATGTAAAAACAACTGTTTTTCTTTTAGTTTTATAAGTCGTTTTAGATGTTCTTTAATTTCTAAATCTTTTTTTAGTAAAAAAGGAAACATTGAAGAGAAATATACAGCAAGTAATAAAAGGGCAATGATTACAATTATAATACCGATTTTTGTAGAAATAAACTTTGATTGATAGTTGTACCATATTCCTACCATAAAAACGATAACTAATAATAATGCAATAGTTGCAAATATTAATTTATATAAATTGTTTCTTTTGTATTTATTTGCTTTTCTAAAAAGTTCTTTTGTGTCTGGAATTATGGTTTCTTGTTTGAGCCACAATTTTTTAAAATCTATATTGTTACTCATAACTTTTAAATTTTTGAGTTAATTTTTCTTTTATCCTATGAATTTTTATCCTTACGTTTCCTTCAGAGATACCTGCAATAGTTGCAATTTCGCGTTGCGGAATATCTTCGAGTTCAAGAGAAATAATAATACGTTCTATTTCTGGGAGTTTAGAAATACATTTGTATAGAAATTTCATTTCATTTTCTATACTTGGCTGTAGTTTATCTTCGATATCAAAAGACAAATTAGATTTCGGCATTTTGTTGTCTTTTTCTATTTGACGCAAACATGTATTTGATGCAATTCTAAAAATCCATGTACCAATAGAAGATTCGTTTCTAAATTTTGGTAATTGTTGCCAAACTTTTATAAAGGTCTCTTGAGTAATATCTTTTGCAGCATCGTGATTATTTAAATATCCCATGCTTAAACGAAATACTTTTTGCCAATAGGTATTATAAATATCTTCAAAAATCATTTACCATTATTTGCTATTTAACCCATTTTGTTAATGCGTTAATAAATTGCGTTTGTTGGTCAATAAATACATTATGAGAGCAATTATTAAAATATAAAAGGTTATTTTTCTTAATAAGACTTTCAAGGTTTGCAATTTGATCTTTTGAATAAAGTCCATCATCTTTACCATATAGTCCAAAGATACTAATGTTATTTTTTAATAGATTTCTCATATTACCTGTTAGATCTATTGAGGTGTAACCTTCGTTTTTCCAAAAACCTTGAGGTGCATCGTAAGTCATAGATGATGCATGTTTTATAAGTAAAGAGTCTGTTTTAAATTTTGAATAAATAAAGGTTGCTTCTTTAGTTGGTTTTTTAGGAGAATAAAAACCATTTTGCATGGCGTGAGCAAAACTGTAAGAACTATATTGTATTGAATTTTTATCCATATTTTCGAGCATATTAATATAGCGGAGATTTACACTATCTTTTTTAGCTATATAAATTTCTTTTGAGGATGACAGAATAGTTTTAAATGTTTCTTGCAGAGATATTGGTGCTCCAACAAGTATGATTGATTCAACATTTTCTGAATATTTTTCGGTATAAAGTGTTGCAATTATTCCACCAAAACTATGGCCAATTAAGGTTGCTTTTTTTAAGTGAAATGTTTTGTAAATAGTATTTAAATCGTCGAAAGTTTCTTGAAAATTAAATTTAGCATTTTTATCTGTAGATCTTCCTTCTCCTCGTCGGTCATAAACAATAACATAAAACCCTTTTTCTGCAAGTTTTTGAGCAGTTGTGACTTCAAATGCAGCAGAATTATAACCTGGACCTCCATGTAGAAAAATTAAAGCTTTGTTTTTAGAGTTGCCAAAAGCCTTTGTGTAAATTGTTTGTGAACTAACAGTAATTGTAGTTGAAAAAAGGATTAATAATAGTATTTTTTTCATTTGTATATTTTCATTTTTCTTTTAGATACAAGGAATTTTAAAATGTTACAGATATAATCACTTTTTTTACTATGAGGTTATCTATTAAATAATTCGAGCACATTTATCATATACAAATGCGTTCGAAAATTTGAATATATAATAACACTATTTTAGTTTCATTATTGGGATTTTTACAAAACTATCATTAAACCATTTAATTTGTAGAGGAATTTTGGCATCTTTTATAGTTTCATCACTTACGTCTTTACCAGTTCCGTAGTTTATTTGATAATAAGGGTTTTTATTAACAGATACAACAATTAGCAGTCTGCTACCTTTACTAATTAGCTTACTTGTCATAAAAGTGTTGCTAAATGGGATACTTTCTTTTTTGCTAGGTTTTAATAATTGTCTCTTACTTTTGTTTTTAGTAAAACTGGCTCTAGTTATAAAACTACTAAGACTGATATATTTATTATCTGAAGTAACTTCAATTAAACCTATGGAAAAATCAACATCTTTTTTGTTAATTTCTAAGTTTATTTGTCCAGTAAAAGACCCATTTATTTCAAATTCAGATTTAAAAGGAGATGTAATAAATGACAGTCCAATATTTTTTTGAAATACTGTATCTATTATTTTCGGAATTGTTATTTCGGTAAGTTTATCGTAATCAGACCTATCCCTAAAATCAATTTCCTGCTTAATAAAGCCATTCTTTTTAAGCTTTTTATTTGCCAAGTTATAGTGTTCTGATGTTAATTTATTATCAAGATAAAATGTTAATACATCATTATTAATTTCTTTTAATGATGCTGCATGTTTCCATGTATTACTTCCCATAACTTGGTAATTAACTTTGTTTTTAATCAATTTTGGTTTTTGACCACCTTTTAAAGTGTAGTCAAACCATTTGTAAATAAGAGCTCCTATGTCAATTTTTGCAACTGAGTCAATTTCATAGCCTTGAACAACGGGAGTTGGTCGGTTTTGAGCTCCAGAATGATCATAAGGGCCTATTAAAAGATAATGTTCTGCATTGGCGTTATACTTATAATGCTCATTGAAATAATGTAATGCACCTCTTTGATCACCATCAAAATAACCAGTAATACTTAAAATAGGAATATTAAGTTTAGAAAACTCATCTTTTTGTGGTGTCATACTTTTCCAATAATCATCATAGCTTGGATGATTTAGCCATTTTTGAAACGTTTTATTTGGTCTACCATCTATACTGTCTAAAGATCTAAAAGATAGGCCTTCTTTATACCATTTTTCATCTACAGTTTTCCATTTTTCGATATCACTAAATTCTGCAAGATCAGTAGTTTTATTATTTTCTACATAATGTAACCAACGCAACATATAAGGCATAAAAACATTATTGTGCATAGGGAAATCTATCCCAATACCTACAGCAACTTGTGGTACAATTGTTTTTAATGCAGGATGTAAGTATTTAGCAGATGCCCATTGTGAGAAGCCTAAATAACTTCCGCCATACATTCCTACTTTCCCGTTACTCCAAGATTGTTTGCTAATCCAATCAATAACATCATAAGTGTCTTTGGCATCATGCTCAAAAGGTTCAACATCTTGAGGGCTTTGTCTTTTTCCTCTTGTGTTTACAAGAATACTTGCATAACCATTTTTAGCAGCTCTCATAGCTGTTCTTTTATCAACTCCACCTGCATAAATATTAAAAACAAAAACTGTAGGTAAAGGATTGGTAGCATTTTTTGGGCGAATTAATATTGCAGATAATTT
>VAPK010374429.1_pt1 | contig 13156 bp, 11 predicted proteins | sample 3395031 | NCBI WGS metagenome assembly VAPK01 (sample SAMN08290443, study PRJNA428436) | hydrothermal vent metagenome | isolation source: Deep-sea hydrothermal vent chimney 1 | place: Pacific Ocean: Juan De Fuca Ridge | reverse complement strand
TTCTTTTATATCTTTAGAGAAATTTTGTTAAATGAGTACTGAACATAAATATTTTTCAATCAAAAATTGGAAGGAAGATGACAGACCAAGAGAAAAACTAGTGCTCAAGGGTAAAAATACACTTTCTGATGCTGAGCTTATTGCAATACTTATTAGATCTGGTAGTAGAGATGATAGTGCAGTAGATTTAGCTAAAAGAATATTGACTTTTACAAACAATAATTTAAACGAATTGGCAAAACTGACGGTTAATGATTTGATTCAGTTTAAAGGTATTGGAGAAGCAAAAGCCGTTGCGGTAATTACAGCCCTAGAATTGGGTAGAAGACGTCGTTTGGAAGAAGCGCTGGTAAAACCAAAAATAACGAGTAGTAAGGCAGTATTTGATATAATGCAACCAATAATTGGTGAGTTGCCTCATGAAGAATTTTGGGTGTTATATCTCAATAATTCCAATAAAATAATATATAAAGATCAATTGAGCAGTGGTGGAATTACGGGCACTCTAGTAGATGTTAGAATCTTATTCAAAAAAGCCTTAGAATTATCTTCAGTTGCTATTATTTTATGTCATAACCATCCTTCAGGAAGTTTAAAACCGAGTAAATCAGATATAGATTTGACAAGAAAAATACAAGAGGGCGGTAAAAGTTTAGATATAAAAATTTTAGATCATTTGTTAATTACCGAAAAAGCGTACTTTAGCTTTGCAGATAGTAATTTGATATAATGCTTTTAGTTTACACACATAAGGTAACACCTAGATTAACCTATACTTTTAAACATTTTTTTACTAGAATTTTACAAATTCCAGTTCAATTTACTACAAAAGTTGAAGAGTTTGTTGCACATAATGATATAAAATTCACGTATGCCAAGCATCCCTTAGGTAAAGAATTTTTTATAAGAAGTAATGGCTTATTATTTGAGCAAGGTATTAATGATATTGATATTGTAATGGATGAGTGGGATGGCATTGCTTGTTTTTTTCAATCACGTCAAGAAGCAAGTATCCCATTTGATATTTTTGCAGCTACTTTTTATTTAGTAAGTAGATATGAAGAATATTTACCGCATGTAAAAGATCAATTTGGACGTTTTTCTGCTGAAGAGAGTTTAGCATACAAGCATAATTTTTTAGAGAAACCTTTAATTGATATTTGGGCATATAAGTTTAAGTTATTATTGAAAGAAAAGTTTCCTGAATACCAATTTAAGGAAAGGAAATTTGAGTATATATCTACTATAGATGTTGATATTGCTTATAGTTATAAGCATAAAGGAGCCATAAGAACCATAGGCGGTTATTTTAATGATCTAACAAAACTTAGACTGATAGATTTATGGGGTAGAACACTTGTGTTATTGGGCTTTAGGAAAGACCCGTTTGATACTTATGAAGAATTACTTGATTTTCAAAAACAATACACTATTAAAACATTATTTTTCTTTTTAGTAGGCGATTATACTACCTATGATAAAAACATTTCATCAAGAAATACAAAATACAGATCGTTAATTAAATCTATAGCTGATTATGCTGATGTAGGTTTGCATCCTTCGTATTTTACGATGAAAAATGAAGAGATGTTAAAGAAAGAAAAATTACGGTTAGAAAATATTTTAAATAGACCTATAGCTAAATCACGGCAGCATTATTTGCGTGTAGATATGCCAGAAACGTATCAACACTTAGTCAATTTAGAAATAAATGAAGACTATACTATGGGGTATGCAGCACATTATGGATTTAGAGCAAGTACCTGTACGCCGTTTTATTTTTACGATCTAGATTATGAAATACAAACTCCTTTAAAAGTATATCCTTTTGCAGTGATGGATGTTACGTTACGCGATTATTTAGAATTATCAAATAAAAGAGCCTATGAAGTAATAATGAGGCTTGCCCAAGAAGTAAAAAAGGTAGATGGTACCTTTATTACACTTTTTCATAATGATACACTTAGTAACAAAGGAAGATGGCGCCGATGGAAAAAACTCTACATAGATATTTTCAAACAATTAACTACATAGTGGTATAATTAGAAATGATACAATATGTAACCAGAGATCAATTAGATGAAAAGAAATATAATAATTGTATTTCTAACTCAGTTAGTACACGTATCTATGCGTATAGTTGGTATTTAGATATTGTTTGTGATAATTGGGATGTATTAGTCTTAGATGATTATCTAACTGTTATGCCATTGCCTAAACGTAAAAAGTATGGTGTCAATTATATTTATCAAGCACCTTGGGTACAACAGTTAGGAGTTTTTTCTAGCGATTATATGAATGATTCAATTGTAGGTGAGTTTATAAAATCTATTCCGAAGAAGTTTAAACTGATTGATGTATTCTTTAATTCAGATAATAAATTTTCAAGTAAATATATAAGTATCAGAAACAACTATATTTTACCTTTAAATGAACCATATGAAGTTATAAGGAAACAATTCAGTAAAGGAAGGAAAAGTAGTATCAAACAAGCACAAAAATATGATTTAACAATTGTTGAAAATTATAACCATGACGAGATTATTGAACTTTTCAAACAAAATAAGGGAGCAAAATTACATGAAAAAGGTTTAGATTATGATATATTAAGTAAATTAATTAGTTATGCTTTACCTTTCAATTTTGCTAAAAGTTATGCCGTTATTAATAATAGTAATGAATTAATTGGAGGAGCTTTCTTTTTAATTGATGCATATAGAATTACCTATCTTTTTTCAGCAATAAATAATGAAGGTAGAACAAATAATGTTATGTCATATTTATTAGATCATATAATTAGAACTAATGCAGAGTCTGAATATATTTTAGACTTTGAAGGTTCAATGATTAAAGAATTAGCTTCTTTTTTTAAAAGTTTCGGAGCAGATAAAGAGGAGTATTTTTGGTATAAAAGAGGGTTGTTTAAGTAATGAGTAAAGAAATTAAAATATGTTTTTTGGCAGATAAACATGATTTATTTGATGATAGAATTTATTGGAAAATGGCTGTTCCTTTAAAAGAAAAAGGATATGACGTTTACTATTTATTAATTAGAGATGAAATTAAAAAAGGAATAACCAAAGAAGGAATTAAATATGAAATTTTAAAAGTTAAAACATTTTCTAAGAATCGATATCTAAATTTTATTCTTAAAAATTTAAACCCCACTAATAATTATAAAAAACTTTTAAAAAAGGCAACAGAAATAAATGCTGACGTGTACCATTTTCATGATTTATGGATCAATAGAATTGGTAAAAAATTAAAAAATATAAATCATAAACCTGTGGTTTTTTATGATGCTAGAGAACCTTACGCTGAAGATTATATTTCGCTTATAAAAACAAATAAAATAGTTAAAATTGGAATAAGAGTATTCTCTCGTTGGGTAGATAGTTGGGAAAAAAAGAAAGCTAAAAATTATGATTTAGTTATAACGAATGAAAATATTGTAAGAGATAATTTTAGGAGAAAACTAGGAAAAGAGAAAGCAGTATCTATTTTTAATTTCACCGATATTTATAAAGATTACCACAAGCTATCTTTAGCAGAAAAAAAATATGATTTTATCTATTGTGGTGGAATGACAGAGTCTAGAGGCGCAATGAAAATTTTAGAGGCAACAAAAATTGCAAAAAAAACGATTCCAAAAATAAAAGTGATTTATGTTGGTAGATATACGCCGGATACATTAAAGTTAAAGCTTCAAAGATTTATAGACGATAATGATTTGAAAAATAATATTGAACTATTTCCATTTGTAAATTACGCTGATGTAAGTGATTTTTATAATAAGAGTAAAGTTGGACTAATAACTTGGTTACCGGTAAAAGCACTAACCATTAAAATGCCTATAAAAATATTTGAATATATGGCATTTGCTTTGCCAATAATAGGGAGTGATTTTGGACATATAAAAGAATATATTGATAAAGATAATTGCGGTATTGTTGTAAATCCTAATAACCCTGAAGATATTTCAAATGCCATGATAACACTATTAACAGATAGTAGTAAGTATGATTTATATAGTAATAATGGACGCAAAGCAACATTAGAAAAGTATAAATGGGACTTTGAATTTAAGCGTCTAATCGGTTTTTATACCAAGGCATTAAATGAAAGAGAAAAGAATATAAAAAATGTCAAATAAAAATACTTCTTTTTTAAAAGATTTTAGCTGGTACTTTTTAGGTTCATTTGTGCCATTATTGATTGGTTTTATAAAAACACCTGTTTTTACCCGCCATTTTAATAAAGAAGAATACGGATATTTAGGTATTGTAAGCCTTACTTTCACATATTTAGGAATGTTATTTTTTTCCTGGATAGGTTCTTGTATTTGGAGGTATTATAGTAAGTATGAAGCTAAAAAAACATTAAAAATATTATATTCTAACTTACTATTTCTTTATGTGATAGCATTTATAGTATTGTTAGTGGTTTCAGCTTTATGGTATATGGCAGCAGAAAATGATTTGGTTAAACAATTGATATTTTATTCTTTTTTTCAGATACTATTCAATCAGCTATTTCTTTTTTATATGGTGATTATAAGATTAAAAGGGAAAGCTAAATTTTATACAGTTTTTCAATCTATAAGAGCTTTTTTAAGCATACTAATTGCTTTATTGTTGGTTTTTAAATTTGAGGTAACCATAAGTGCATTGATTTCTAGTTTGGTTATTATTGATGCTTTAGCAATACTATTTTTAGTAATAATTAATCCTGCGGAAGTGGCATTTAATTTTAAACTTGTTAAAAAAGAAAATTTAAAAGAACTAATTATTTACGGCAGTGCAGGTCTAATCATTAATATTGGGTTTTTAATAATTACTTCAAGTGATCGGTATATTATTTATTTATTAAGTAATTTAGAAACGGTAGGTATTTATGATCAAGTATATAAAATAAGTCAAATGTCTGTGGTTGTTTTTGTTACTGTTTTCTTTAATACTATTAACCCTACGTTGTTAAAAGAGTTAGAAATTAATTTTAATAATTCTATCCATTTAATTCAAAAATATATAAACGCTTTTATTATTTATGGATTACCTGTAATTATATATTTAAGCCTTTTTTCAAAAGATATTGCAACTATTCTTTTAGGGCAGGAGTTTAGAGTGGGTTATACCATAATGCCTTTTGTGTTTTTTGCAGCCTATATACATGGACTTTCAAATTTTTATGAATTACGATTAAAATTTTCCAATCAATTAAAAAGATTAAGCATAATTGTGATAGGTGCAGCAGTATTAAACATTATTTTAAACATTATTTTTATAGGATTATATGGCTATAAATGGGCAGCAATAACCACTACAGTTACTTATGTTCTATTGATTCTGACATTTCATATTTTTGATAAAAAAGTTTTTAAATTTGACAAAAGTGATTATAATTCTAAATATCAAATTATACTACTTTTAGCATTACAGATTATCATTTATTTATTTTTAAATGAGATGTTTACATTAACTATTATGATAAAATTAACCATAGCTTTACTATTTATTTTATCTTATATCTTTATTTTTAGAAAACGCCTTTTGAATACTGAAATACCTATTAATATATGAGCATTAAACACATCTTTTTCGATTTAGACCATACCCTTTGGGATTTTGAAGCTAATTCTGCTAACACATTCGAATTTATTTTTAATCAAAGTAAAATAGATGTAAAACTAACTGATTTTTTAAGTCATTACGTACCTATAAATCATAAATATTGGAAACTATATAGAGAAGAAAAGATAAGTAAACCTAAGTTGCGATATGGTAGATTAAAAGAAGCTTTTGATGGTTTAGAGTATACCATATCAGATGATATGATTCATCATTTATCTGAAATATATATTGATAATTTGTCTAATTATAACAAGCTGTTTGAAGGCACCGTTGAAATATTGAATTATTTATTGTCAAAATATGAGTTACATATCATCACTAATGGTTTTGAAGAAGTCCAACTAAAAAAACTAAAAAAGTCAGAGATATTGCACTTTTTTGACAAAGTGATTACTTCTGAAAGTGTTGGTGTTAAAAAGCCAAATCCGATAATATTTAAACATGCACTTGAAGTTGCTAATGCCGAACCAAAATACAGTATGATGATAGGTGATAATTTAGAAGCTGATATACTAGGAGCGCAACAAATAGGTATGCAAACTATATTTTTTAATTATCATAATGATCCCGTTAATGACAACACTATAAGTGTTAATAACCTTATCGAGATAAAACAATATCTATAAACTGAAATCGTTTTTTATAAGAACTTACAAGAGGTAAACGTATTAAAATTTTAGTATTGATAAAAAAGCCACCAATACACGAATCAAACTTTTTAAAAGATCATAATGATTATTTCACTAATGGAAAATCCGTTGGATTTTCGAAAATTTGTGTTAATTTTTTTCTATAATTGCATCAAAATGCAAAGGAAATTGGTGAATTCGTGGTAGAAAAATTTCAAATAAGTTCTAAATGAGATTCCCCTTTCTAATATTTTTTTTGATACTATTCATTAGCTCAGATGTAATAGCTCAAAACAAACAATTTTTATACGGATTTCATGAAATTCCACAATCATTATTAGAAAATCCAGGAGGTGAAGTAAATTTTTCAAAGCATATTAGCATTCCTTTTTTATCTGGTATATATGCAAAAGTGGGTACAAGTAATCGTTTAATAAGTGATCTGTTTGCTAATGATAGAATAGATGTCAATGATAAATTACAACGTATACTTTTTAAACTGAACTCAAAAGATTTTATTAGTGTAAATGAGCAGTTTGATATTATCAACATAGGGTATAAACTCAAAAATGGTAAAGATTATATGAGTTTTGGTTTTTATCAAGAATTTGATTTGATCAGTTATTACCCTAAAGATTTAGCAATTCTATTTTATCAGGGTAATACTAACAGTAACGGAAATATTGATTTAAATCAGCATCATGATATTAGTGATATGCATTTTAAAAGTGAAATGATTGGTGTTTTACATGCGGGAATCTCTAGAAAGATAAATAAAGAATTAAATATTGGTGCAAGAGTTAAAATCTACTCGGGCGCCTTTAATATACAATCGTTGAAAAATACTGGTAGTATTTCAACAAGATTAGATCAGAATAATAATTACCAACATCTATTAAATGATGTTAATGTTACATTTAATAGTTCAGGTTTTATCGGAACCTCAAATAAAGCTTTTATTGCTGACGCAGCTAAGAATATTTTTTTTGGAGGCAATCTGGGGTTAGGTTTTGATGCCGGATTTACCTATCATTTAAAAGATAATATGACTCTTTTAGGAAGTGTTTTAGACATAGGGTTTTTAACTTACTCTAAAGATGTGATCACATATAAAATAAATGGAAATATTGAAATAAATGATATAGGCTTAATTGACCCTCCAACAGAAGAAACACTTGACTATTGGGACGTCATAGGTGATGCTATTAATGCTCAAATTCCAAAAGACACCTTACAATCAACATATATCTCATTTAGATCACCTAAAATAAATGCAGCACTTAAATATAAGTTCGGTAATCATTACAGACAGGCGGCTTGCAGTACGTCATCCTATTCCCCGAAAAGAGGTTATCAAAATGAAATAGGTATACAACTCTATTCTATCTTTAGACCTAAACAACCTCAATTAGCAACTACATTATACTATAGTAGAAGTCTAGCCAATTTTTTAAAGGCTAAAATTACATATACAGCAGATTCACATTCATTTTCAAATATAGGGTTGGGATTTTCAACTCAAATAGGAAAGTTTAATGCCTACGCAGCAGCAGAAAACATACTAAGTTATAATGATATTTATAATTCAAAAAAAATAGCTTTTCTTTTTGGAATGAATTTGATTTTTGATGAGTAATACTTATCTTTAAAAATTATAAAAATTTATTCAATTATGAGCATTAAAAAAACATTGGTGATAGTATTAGTTATTATTTCTAATACCATATTCAGTCAGCAATCATTGAACAATTATAAATATGTTATTGTCCCAAAAAAATACGATTTCTTAAAATCTGAAGATAAGTATCAAGTAAACTCATTAACTAAATTTTTATTTAAAAAAGAAGGGTTTAATACCTTGTTTGACAGTGATGTAAAACCTCAAGAATTAGTTAACAATCCGTGTTCAGCTCTTGTGTCTAGAGTAAAAAAGAACTCAACCATGTTTACAACAAAATTAGTAATTGAACTGGTAAACTGTAGAAATGAAATTGTTCATACTAGTACTGAAGGTAGAAGTAAACAAAAAGATTATAAAAAAGCATATCAAGAAGCTTTACGTAAGGCTTTCGAATCAATATCTTCATTAGATTATAAATACAATCCTTTGAAAGTACCTTCTGTTGCGAAAAAAGATGAAATAGTTGTGGAACAAAAAACTACAGATATTGTCAAAGAAGTAATTCCTGTTGAAGTTGAAAAAGAAGAAATTAAAGAGGTTGTTGAAGAAGTTGAAACGTTGGAAATAGAGACGATTGAACCGAAACAAGAGTTGCAAGAAGTTGAAGAAGTTGAAGAAAAAACAACACCTTCTGGGATATTATATGCTCAAGCTAATGCATTAGGATTCCAATTAGTTGACAGCACACCAAAAGTAGTGTATGTATTATTAAAATCTAGTAAAGAAGATGTCTATTTTCTTAGAAATAAGAAAGGAATTATATATAAAGAAAACAACAAATGGCTTGTTGAATATTATGAGTTAGACAAACTAATTCAGAAAACACTAATTATTAAATTTTAATTTCAAGGAAGAAAACCTTAGCGCCTTTGCGAGAAACTTTTGTAGTTTTAGGTGTAAAAAAATAATTAGTAATTGTATTTATCTTTCCAACGCTTCTTTAAAAAGTCTCTAAAACTGTTTTCCCTTACATTATTCCCAGGGTCGTAAAGTTTAGTATTCGTCACAGCATCAGGTAAAAATTCTTGACCTATAAAATTATCACTATAATTATGTGCATATTGATAATTTTTACCATAATCGAGGTCTTTCATCAATTTTGTAGGTGCATTTCGTAAATGTAAGGGGACTGACAAATCGCCAGTCTCTCTAACCAATTGTTGAGCATCTCCAATGGCTTTATAAGAGGCATTACTTTTAGGCGAATTTGCTAAATAAATAGCACATTGACTTAAAATAATTCTCGATTCAGGATTTCCAATCATAGATACAGATTGAAAAGTAGAATTAGCCAAAATTAAAGCAGTAGGGTTGGCATTACCAATATCTTCAGAAGCTAAGATTAACATACGCCTTGCAATAAATTTCACATCTTCACCACCTTCTATCATTCTGGCTAACCAATATACTGTGGCATTAGGGTCGCTTCCGCGGATAGATTTTATAAAAGCAGAAATGATATCATAATGCTGTTCACCCGTTTTATCATATCTAACTGTATTTTGTTGAACTTTCTCTAACACCTTATCATTCGTAATGACAATTTTACCATCTTCAGAGTTTACAATCAATTCAAAAATATTCAATAACTTTCTGGCATCACCTCCAGATAGCTGCATCAATGCATCAGTTTCTTTAAGCTGTATCTTCTTTTTAGAGATAATTGAATCCTCTTGAATAGCTCTATTTAGTAAAGCAACGAGATCCTCCTTGTCGAATGAATTTAAAATATACACCTGACATCGAGAGAGTAGGGCAGGGATTACTTCAAAACTGGGATTTTCAGTAGTTGCACCAATTAAAGTTACCCATCCTTTTTCAACAGCACCTAATAATGAATCTTGTTGCGATTTGCTAAACCTGTGAATCTCATCTATAAATAAAATAGGATTTTTAGTAGTGAATAAACCTCCGCTCTGTTTGGCTTTATCAATAACATCCCTAATATCCTTAACTCCAGAATTTATGGCACTAAGTGAATAAAATGGGCGCCCAGATTCATTGGCAATGATATTTGCCAATGTGGTTTTGCCAATACCCGGTGGTCCCCAAAAAATAAGTGAAGGAATTACACCACGTTTAATATGTTGGGTTAAAGCACCATTTTTACCCACTAAATGTTGTTGAGAGATATAATCATCTAGTTTTTTTGGACGTATACGTTCTGCTAATGGAGTATTCATGCTGTAAAGATAGAAAAACAAAGTGTTTATTTATTGAATTTTTATTGGAGGGTTGTCCTCTTGAGTCCCGATAGCTATCGGGACTAGGGGTGTAATTAAGTATTGAGAAGATTTAATTAAACCATGACAATTTGTACTATTTTAAATGAATGGTTATACTTTTGCTATAGTTTGAATAAATAACATTTAAATTTTATACAAGTTCCTCCCTGAATTTGTGCTGAGCGAAGCCGAAGTAGGGGAGGTTAGAAGGGGAATGAATTTACAAGAAGAACATAAACAATTTAAGTTTTCTCCAATGGTGATTGCTTTTCCGTTATATTTTGTGTTGACTTTATGGATTGTATTTTGGATTGAAGTGAATTATGATTTATACCTAAACAAATATGGTTTACTCCCAAGAACATTTTCAGGATTAAGAGGTATCGTATTTTCACCTTTTATTCATAGCGGAATAAAACACTTATTCAATAACTCTTTCCCGTTATTTATACTGCTTACATCATTATTCTATTTTTATAGAAATATAGCCTTTAAAGTACTGTTATATGGTACTTTATTCAGCGGTTTATTAACTTGGATCATTGCTAGAGATGCATATCATATAGGTGCAAGCGGTATCGTATATTTATTATTCAGTTTTATTCTGTTTAGCGGACTTATCCGTAAATATTATAGACTAATAGCAGTATCTTTAATAGTAATTTTTTTGTACGGAAGTATGATCTGGTACATTTTACCTATTAAAGAAGGAATATCTTGGGAAGGACACCTTTCAGGTTTTATTTTCGGATTATTGTTTGCTTTTATATACCGAAAGCATGGACCACAACCATTACAATACTATTGGGAAGATGAAAATTATATAGATGATGAATTTGAAGAATATGATAATGATAATAAGGAATTTAGCAAAAATGATATTGAAAATTAATTCCTGAAGAATTCTAAAATTTAATTATATTTGTGACATATAATTACAACCATTAATCAACTTATTTAAAACATTATTTATGAAACAATTTTACATTTTAGCTTTTTTATTAATATCTTTTATAGAATTACAAGCTCAAATAGTTTTTACAGATGTAACAACAACTGCAGGGATTGCTTTTAATGCTGAAAAAGTTGAATCATTGGCATGGGGAGACTATGATAATGATGGAGATGAAGACTTGTTTTTGGCAGTTGATGGTTTGAATAAAATGATGAGAAATGATGGCAATGATGTTTTTACAGATGTTAGTACTGCAGTCGGATTAACCCATACAGCATTTTCTACAGGATGTGCATTTGGCGATTTAGATAATGATGGAGATCTTGACCTTTTTGTAGTTACAAGTTCTGGCGGTGGAGAATTAGATTTACTTTACGAAAACTTAGGTGCAGGATCCAGTTTTGTTTTTCAATCAGTAGCGAGTACAAGTTCAGGTATTACAGAAACAAATAGTGTTCGAGGAATGGCTTTTTTAGATTATAATAGAGATGGTTTATTAGATATTTATATAAATACGAATAGTAGCGATATCGTATATAAAAACTTAGGGAATTTACAATTTGAAGAAGTTTCATCTACTATTGGGGTTAGTAGTGCTAACGGTACAGAGGTAGGGGTGGTACCAACAGATATAAATAATGATGGTTGGATCGATATTTTTACAGGTAATAGGTCTTCTGTATCAAATAAACTTTTTTTAAATGATGGAACGGGTAATTTTTCTGATATAACAACTTCAGCTGGAATCGATGCAGTTGGCTTAGGTATGGGAGTTTTGTCATTTGATTATGATAATGATCTAGATATGGATCTTTACTGGACAACATGGCCAGGCGCTACAGAACCTTTTCAACCTAATGCATTATATCAGAATCAAGGTAATAACACGTTTCTTGATAAGACCATTGAAACTAATACCTTAGACGAATCGGGTTGGGGTATTAGTTGTAATGCTGGTGATATTGATAATGATTCATTTGAAGACTTTTTTATATCAAACGGATTTTCAGCAACATCTTCTCAAAGTATTCTTTATAGAAATGTAAACGGTACTAGTTTCGAAGATATTACTACTGCTATTTTAGGTGATTTAACATATGACGGTAGAGGAGTGGCTTTTGCCGATTATGATAATGACGGAGATCTTGATCTTTGTTTAACAGGAGCAGCTAGTGCTGATACTAGATTATGGAGAAATGATTCAAATAATTCAAATAATTGGGTTACGTTAAAATTAAAAGGCGAAACAAGTAATAAAAGTGCCATAGGTGCTAGAATAGAAGTTACTGCTGGCGGAGTTACGACAGTAAAAGAAGTTAGTGGTGGGGCAGGAAGAGGATCTTTTAATAGTCTACCAGTTGAATTCGGACTTAGTACTGCGACTTCAATAAGTAATGTAAAAATTGTTTGGCCTAGTGGAACTACAGAAAATTTTGATAATATAACCATCAATCAAATTAATAGTATTACCGAAGGATCATCTACGTTGTCTATTGATGATCTTTTGTTGGATAGGTCATTAAATATATTTCCAAACCCATTTAGAGATACTTTTACTTTAGATTTAAGCCAATTTAATGAAGAGAGTACTATTAAAATTTATACTATTCTGGGTGAAATAATTTATGAAGACAGTACTGCTAATAGTAAGGTACAAGTAGAAATTAAAAATAGTTATAAGGGATTATTGTATGTAACAATTGAATCTAATAAGGCAACAGTTGTGCGTAAAATGATTAAGTACTAAGTTTTTATAATTGACGTTGTCTAATAACTTCATATAAGGCAACACCGCAGGCAACAGATACATTTAAAGATGCTATTTCACCAAGTAAGGGCAGCTTGGCTTTCGCTTCAGCAATTTTAAGTACAGAAGGCGAAATTCCTTTGTGTTCAGAACCCATAATTAAAGCAGTTGGTTTGTTGAAATCAATCTGATAGATAGTATCATCTGTTTTTTCTGTAATTGCTATTAATTGAATTCCTTCTGCCTGAAGCTGATATATTGCATCTAATAAATGGTTTACCTTACATAT
>VAPK010730836.1_pt1 | contig 13170 bp, 10 predicted proteins | sample 3395031 | NCBI WGS metagenome assembly VAPK01 (sample SAMN08290443, study PRJNA428436) | hydrothermal vent metagenome | isolation source: Deep-sea hydrothermal vent chimney 1 | place: Pacific Ocean: Juan De Fuca Ridge | reverse complement strand
GATGAGCCTTACCTGACCTTTGCAAAAGTTCTGGAGGTGTTTTATAGGGATAATAATCGCTCCGCAGAAATTCACATCAGTGCTGTTATCGAAGATGATGTATCTATCGCTGAAGATGTACACATAGGTCCAAATGCTGTTATTAGTAAAGGTACTGTAATCGAAACAGGTGTAACAATTGGTGCAGGTTGTTTTATTGGTGAAGATTGTAAAATAAGGGAAAACACTCTCTTGAATCCGAATGTTACTATTTATAAAGAGACGCGCATCGGTAGTGATTCTATTATACATTCGGGCGCTGTAATTGGTGCAGATGGGTTTGGGTTTGCGCTTAAAAAAGATAAGAGCTGGTTTAAAATATTACAGGTTGGTAGGGTGGAAATTGGTAATAGTGTTGAAGTTGGAGCTAATACTACGATTGATCGAGCGGCCTTAGGGGTAACAAAAATTGGTGATGATGTAAAATTGGATAACCAGATTCAGATAGGTCACAATGTACATATTGATCAACACACTGTGATCGCTGGAGGCTCTATGGTTGGAGGAAGTACAACCATAGGAAAGCGCTGTCAAATAGCTGGAGCAGTCGCGATTGCCGGTCACTTATCTATCACAGATGATGTTGTTATCACGGGTAAAACTAGCGTAATTAAATCAATTAGTAAGCCGGGCGTTTATTCGTCAGGAACGGTTGCCGATGATAATAGAAAGTGGCGTAAGAATTCTGCTCGCTTCAGGAAGTTAGATGAAATGGCTAAGACTATCAATAGGCTTAAAAAGCATCTCGACGACTAGATATATTTTAAAAAAAGTATCATCTAAAACGTTGAGGAATGGGGAATAAATGGACCAGGAGCTACAAGAAAATACAGAAAGTATCATGGATGTGATTGAGATAAGAAAGTTTCTTGCTCATCGCTATCCCTTTGCATTAGTTGATAGAGTGATAAAGCTAGAAGCAGGTAAATCAATCACAGCGATTAAAAATGTAACAATTAATGAACCCTTTTTCAATGGACATTTCCCACACAGCCCCATTATGCCAGGAGTACTCATTGTTGAAGCGATGGCACAGGTAACGGGTTTATTGGGTTTTCGAACGATGGGTGAAGAGCCGCAAAATGATAAACTTTATGTGCTTGCAGGGATGGATAAAGTTAAATTTAAGAAACAAGTTATCCCTGGTGATCAACTTGTGATACATGCTGAAATATCACGCCAAAAGGGCAGAATGTGGATTTTTAAAACAGAAGCGCGTGTGGATGGTAAGCTTGCGGCCACCGCAGAGATCAAATGCGCTATTGTTGATGTGGAGTGATCCCCAGCATAGCTTGGAACTAATTATATGACTATTCATTCAACTGCAATTATTGACCCAAAAGCTGAACTGGCAGATGACATTGAAGTGTCTCCTTATACTGTTATTGGAGCTGATGTGAAAATTGACAGCGGTTGCTGGATTGGGCCACACGTGGTCATCGATGGTCCAACTACCATAGGGAAAGAAAACCGTATTTTCCAGTTTGCATCCGTAGGTGCTGAGCCCCAAGATAAAAAATATAAAGGTGAACCAACGACATTGGTTATTGGTGATCGAAATCTTATTCGCGAAAACTGTACAATCAATAGAGGCACAGCTCAGGATATTGGGAAAACAGTGATCGGTGATGATAATTGGATTATGGCTTATGTACATATCGCTCATGACTGCATCGTTGGAAACAATACCATCTTTGCGAATAATGCAACCTTGGCAGGTCATGTAACTATCCATGATTATGCATTACTTGGTGGCTTTACCTTAGTGCATCAATTTTGCCATATTGGTGAATATGCAATGACAGGTATGGGAACGTCTTTAGGAAAAGATTTACCTCCCTATGTGACTGCATTTGGCGCACCAGGCGAACCAAGGGCGATTAACTCTGAAGGACTAAAGCGCAACGGTTTTAGTGCAGAACAACGTAGAAATATTAAAGAGGCTTATAAAACACTTTATCGAAAAGATTTATCGCTAACCCAAGCCATCGAAAAATTACAAGCTGAGAGTGATCCAAATATTCAACTTATGGCAGAATTTTGTCTTCGCAGTCAGAGTAATCGCGGGATTATTCGTTAGTGCTTGTGAAAACTGAGTCCCTTAAAATATGCGAATAGCGATAGTAGCAGGTGAAGCCTCAGGTGATATTCTCGGAAGTCGCTTAATCACTTCGCTCAAGCAATATTACCCAGATGCTGAGTTTGAAGGCATTGCCGGAAAGGAAATGCAGGAGACAGGTTGTAAAACACTCTATTCAATGGATCGACTGTCTGTGATGGGTTTTACAGAAGTATTGTCACGTTTATTTGAGCTATTAAAAATTCGCAAATCTTTAATAAAACGTTGGCAAACTAATCCGCCTGATTTATTCATTGGTGTTGATGCCCCTGACTTTAATCTTAAGTTAGAACAAAAAATGTACGAAGCAGGCATTCCAACTGTTCACTATGTTAGCCCCTCGGTATGGGCTTGGCGCGAAAGTAGAGTGAATAAAATGATCGCAAGTATGGATTTAATGCTGACCCTTTTTCCTTTCGAAGTGGAATTTTACAGCAAATATAATTTACCTGCGGAATTTACCGGGCATCCTTTGGCGGATGAAATACCCCTGGAATCTAATAAAGAAGGTGCAAGAGCAGAACTCGCTTTACCGCTAGAACCCTATATTTTAGCGGTACTTCCGGGAAGTCGAATGGGTGAGATTAAACGTATAGCGCCTGATTTTTTAAGAGGCTTAAAAGTACTGCATGAAAAACATCCTGATTGGGTTTTTGTGTCTCCGATGATTAGTAATAAGGTCAAAGTAGCTTTTGTTAAATTAAAAAATGAAATAGCTCCTGATGTTAAAATCACCTTAATTGAAGGTGAGTCACGTACAGTGATGCAAGCTTCAGATCAAATCTTAATGGCATCAGGTACAGCGGTTTTGGAGGGTATGCTGGTTGGTAGACCCATGGTTGCCGCGTATCGGGTTTCGTCTTTGACGGCACGCATTATTCGCCTGTTTGATATGATCAAATCAAAATACTACACCCTGCCAAACAACCTTGCAGATGAATATCTAGTGCCTGAATTAATACAGGAAGATATCACCGCGCAAAACGTAGTTGATGAAATTGAAAAGCAATATAATCAAGCTGATAGTGAGAGAAAAAACATGCTAAATAGCTTTGCTAAAATTCATCAACAACTACGATTAAACGCTAGTGAGCAGGCAGCAAAAGCACTTTATAACTTGGTAGAAGAAGGAAAGGGACGATCAAGTACTAAGGTGGAATTAAATAAATGAGTCCAATTCTTATCGCTGGTGTAGATGAAGTTGGCAGAGGTCCATTGGCAGGAGCGGTAGTTGCAGCCGCAGTTATCCTTAACCCTGAGAAATGGATTGAAGGTTTGGCAGACTCAAAAGTACTCAGTGAAAAAAAACGTAATGAGCTAAACATAATCATTCGCGAAAAAGCATTATGCTGGTCATTAGGAAGAGCAGAAGTTGAAGAAATTGATGCAATTAATATTCTTCAAGCAAGTTTGCTAGCTATGAAGCGTGCAGTAGAAGGCTTAAAGGTTTGCCCGCAACATTTAAAAATAGATGGCAATAAGTGTATTGATATGAAAATCTCAATGGAGGCCATTGTCAAAGGTGACTCGAAAGCTGCGTCAATAAGTGCAGCATCTATTATCGCCAAAGTTGCACGCGATAAAGAAATGGTAGAACTTGACGAGAAGTACCCCCAATATGGTTTTGCACAACACAAAGGCTACCCCACCAAAGCACATCGAGAAGCACTAATAAAATACGGCGCATTAAGTTGCCATCGCCGAAGTTTTAAACCTGTTCGTGATGTGCTCCTTTAAGCCCTTCACTTTCTGGGAGAAGCATTTTGTAGATAGTTGTTTAAGGAGCTATGCTCGACAAAGTATTCTGTAAATATCTCAAGGTCTTATGGTCTTCATGCTAATATAATATACCCTCAAAACTTCTTATAAAATATTATGTCTAAACCTAAACTAATAAGTTTTAAAGTCTGTCCATTCGTCCAGCGCAGTGTCATTTTGCTCAATGAAAAAGGCATTGATTTCGATATTGAATTTATCGATGTTTACAATCCACCAGAATGGTTTTTAAAACTATCACCGACGGGGAAAGTGCCGATTCTACAGGTGGATGACGTAGTTCTGTTTGAGTCTGCGGTGATTAGTGAATATCTTGATGAGGTATATCCTGAGTCTTTGCATCCTGCTGATCCACTTGCAAAAGCACAAAATAGAGCTTGGATTGAGTACACTTCAGCGCTGTATATGGACTCGTTTAATTTGCTAATGGCAAAAACAAAAGATGACGTAGATAAGGTCGTTGAATCATTAAATACAAACCTAACAGGGTTACAAAAAGCGAAGAAAAAATCACCTTGGTTTAATGGTGAAAACTTTTCGTTGGTTGATATTGCTGCTGCACCTTTTTTTGTTCGTGCTGCATTTTTCAAAGAAAATAGTGGGCTTGATCTATTAGCTGACTATGCTGAGCTACAAGCGTGGTCGGATCTATTATTAGCACGAAAAACGGTTATTGATTCCATAGTGGAGGGCTTTAATGAGATGCTCGTATCAAGAATGGAATCTAATCAGAGTCACCTTAGCAATGGATAACACTGTGCAATTAAAACACGCAATTGTGAAAATAAGGGGGGGGTGCCATCTAAACCACATTAAGAGTGATCATCTGTTTACAGTATTTTTGAATGGCACCCCCCCCTTTTTTAGCAAATTAGCTAGCGTCACGATAGACAAGGGAGACTAGAGTAGCCATGTCTTTTGTTCACCTTCGTTTGCACACTGAATATTCACTGGTAGATAGCACTATCCGTATTAAGCAACTGATGCCTGCAGTTGAAGAGGCAGGTATGCCTGCGGTTGCCATGACCGATCAGAATAACCTATTTGGCATGGTGAAGTTTTATCGTGCGGCTAGAGCGCAGGGTTTAAAACCAATATTTGGCGTAGATGTTTTACTTGAAGATGAGGAAGACGAGTCGAAGCTCTATCATATGATTTTACTGTGCCAAAACAATGTGGGCTACAAAAATGTAACTAAGCTGATTTCTCGTGCTTACATGGAAGGGCAAAAACAAGGTGTGCCCCGAGTTCAACGCAGTTGGATAGAAGAGACTAGCGAAGGTGTGATTGCATTATCGGGCGGTCGCGATGGTGATGTGGGTCATGCACTTTTGGCAGGAAATCACGAACATGCGAGTGCGCTTTTAAATCATTGGAAGAAAGTATTCCCAGATCGATATTATCTTGAATTACAGCGCACAGGCAGGAATGGCGAAGATGAATATTTACATGCAGCTATTGCCTTAGCAGGTGAAACCGACATTCCTGTTGTCGCCACCAACGATGCTCGTTTCTTAAGTAGTGATGATTTTGAATCACACGAAGCAAGAGTTTGTATTAACGGTGGTTACACACTTGGCGATTCAACGCGCCCCAAAATCTACAGTAAGCAGCAATACCTTCGCAGTGCGGATGAGATGCAGGAACTATTTTCAGATATTCCAGAAGCGATAGAAAACACCGTAGAAATTGCTAAACGTTGTACGGTGACCTTAACGCTTGGCAAAAACTATCTACCTGAATTTCCCATTCCTGAAGGTATGACTGAGGCAGATTTTTTCTCAGAAGAGTCAAAGAAAGGATTGGAGATACGTCTTGAAGAGTTATTTGATAGCAAAGCAGATAACTTTGCTGAGATAAGAAAAGAGTATGATGAACGTCTGCAAATAGAACTTGATGTAATCAATGGAATGGGGTTTCCTGGTTACTTCCTTATCGTGGCCGATTTTATACAATGGTCAAAAGATAATGATATTCCTGTTGGCCCAGGTCGTGGTTCTGGAGCTGGTTCTTTGGTTGCCTATGCGCTAAAAATTACTGATATCGATCCTTTAAAATATGAGTTACTTTTTGAGCGTTTTTTGAATCCAGAACGTGTCTCGATGCCTGACTTCGATATTGATTTCTGCATGGATAAGCGCGATTTGGTAATTGATTACGTTGCCAGAACCTATGGTCGAGACAAGGTTTCACAAATCATTACCTATGGTTCAATGGCAGCAAAAGCAGTGGTGCGAGATGTCGGGCGAATTCTTGACCATCCTTATGGTTTTGTTGATCGCATAGCCAAACTGATTCCATTTGAAATGAAAATGACGCTTACCAAAGCGATGGATCAGGAGCCTGATTTAAAAAATCTTTATGAGCAAGATGAAGACGTTGCCGCGTTGATGGATCTGGCGTTAAAGCTGGAAGGCCTCACCAGAAATGCAGGTAAACATGCCGGTGGTGTGCTTATCTCGCCGAGTACATTAGTAGATTTCACTCCGCTTTATTGTGAAGAGGGTGGCGGTAGTATTGTTTCGCAATTTGATAAGGATGATGTTGAAGCGGTAGGATTAGTTAAGTTCGACTTCCTTGGTTTGCGTAATCTAACCATTATCGATTGGGCAGTGAAGACAATAAATTTACAGCGCCAAGAAAAGAATGAAGACCCGATTCGAATTGAAGATATACCGTTAGATGATAAAAAATCATTCGAGTTGTTGCAAGCGGCAAAAACCACTGCTGTTTTCCAGCTAGAGTCACACGGGATGAAGGAGTTAATTAAACGACTTCACCCTGATGTATTCGAAGACATTATTGCCTTAGTTGCTTTGTATCGACCAGGGCCTCTTCAGTCAGGCATGGTCGATGACTTTGTTAATCGTAAAAAAGGAATAGCTAAGGTTACTTTCCCACATCCTGACTTAGAGCCAATTTTACAGCCAACTTACGGCGTTATTGTTTATCAAGAACAGGTAATGCAAATTGCACAGGTGTTGGCAGGATATTCACTTGGCGGGGCGGATATGCTACGTCGAGCCATGGGTAAGAAAAAACCAGAAGAGATGGCTAAACAGCGTTCTATTTTTATGGAAGGCTCAGTTAAAAATAATGTTGAAGAAAAAAATGCCACTGAAATTTTCGACTTAATGGAATTGTTTGCAGAGTATGGTTTTAACAAATCTCACTCGGCTGCCTATGCATTGGTTTCATACCAAACCATTTGGTTAAAAGCACATTATCCAGCCGCATTTATGGCTGCAGTACTCTCAGCTGATATGGATAATACTGAAAAAGTGGTTATCTTTGTGGATGACTGTTTGCAGCTGGGTTTAGATGTTGTAGCGCCTGATATTAATCGTTCTGAATATAAATTCACATCCGAGCAAGAAGGTAATGTGATTTTTGGTTTGGGCGCGGTGAAAGGTGCAGGCGAAGGTGCTATCGAAGAAATATTGCTTGAACGCCGAGCAAATGGTGCGTTTAAATCAATGGCTGAAATGTGCCAGCGAGTGAAGTCACGTAAAATTTCTAAACGTATATTAGAAACATTTATTCGTGCAGGGGTATTTGATAGTCTTGGTACGAATCGTCGCAGTTTAATGGAAGGTTTACCTGAAATTGTCCGCATTGCAAACCAGCAACACCGTGATGAAGAAATCGGCCAGAATGATTTATTTGGTGGTTCAATCGCTGTCGAGCAAGATGAAAAAGTAACCCCGACGCTAGAAGAATGGGATGAGAAAGTTCGTCTACGTTATGAAAAAGATGCAATCGGATTATATCTAACAGGTCACCCGATTAATGCGTATGAAGATGAAGTTAAGCAGCTACGCTCTCGCTCCTTAAAGCAGATGGCAGATGATGATGGTCGTACCAAATACCAGAAAAAACCGATAACACTGGTTGGTTTGATTTCTTCCGTCAGCATTCGTACAACCGACAGAGGTAAAATGTGCATTATTGTTCTGGATGATAAAACGTCTTATTATGAATTTAGGGTATACGACGATAAAATCGAACAATTTCAGCATTTTTTAAATAAAGAAGAATTATTAATTGTAGAGGGAACTCTGAATACACTGTATCAAACTAATGATATCCGATTTTATGCGAATGAGTTACACGATATTGAAAGTGCCCGTAATCAGTTTTTAAGCCGATTGATGCTAAAGATTGACAAAAGCCAAACGCACAATGGTTTATTAGATCAGCTGGATGAATTATTACCAATGCAAGCAGATGCGATGCAAGATCAGGCACGATGTCCCGTGTTTGTAGCCTATGAAACAGATAGTGAAAAGGCAGAAATTCGCCTCGGTGCTGATGTTAGTGCTCCGCTAAAAGATGATGATTTAAAGAAACTGAGAAAAGTGTTGGGTGATGATTCTGTTAAGCTAAAGTATTGAATGGCAAAGATGGTGCTTTTAATTCTGCATTCTTCGACTTCGCTCAGGGAGCTGTCGATTAGTAGCAATAAAGTTGTGGTACCCTGAGAGGAGTCGAGGGCGCGGGCAGTCACACTTACTTCTTGTTTTTATAACATAAGAAATTTCTCTTTAGAAATCACCTCAATCCCTTTTTCTTCGGCTGTTCTACGTTCCAACATAGTGTTATAACCCCAATCTACTAATTGCAGATTTATTGACTTAAGTTGTTGATTGTCTCGTACAGCGGTTAAAGTTGGTAAGCGATCCTCAATAAAGGTAATTTTACGAGCAGGGTTTTTATTCAATAATTTTTGTAGTACCGTTTGTTTGTTCATTTTTCTATCTAAGCCAAAAATTTTTTTCTTATCTAAACTAATGCCATTTGCCGTTAAAATTGCATGTACAAAACGCTCTTGTTTGGTGGTTACGACAATCCAATTTTCTTGTTTTAGCATTTTGAGCTTTTCTGAGACTCCCTCAAACAATGGGTTGCTTGCTAGCCAATCAGATTCATTTTTCTGAATCTGCGTGTCACGAATTCCCCCAAATAGGACTTTCAATTCTTCGACATCAAAATTATTAGCTATGATTAAAGACTGAATAGCTTCTGAGTAATTCTGACAATTATTATCCAGTGAAAAATGATCATGAAATAAACGAACAATCAGAATTGCTTCATAACCAAATTCTAGGCAGGGGCGAATTTTTGTAAATTGTTTGATTTGCTCGTCATTTAAAGACAGGCCTTTAAGATCAGGCCAGAGTGATTGTGCTGCCAACCAGCCAGTTAAAGCTGTTTCCACTGCACTATTACAAATTACACCGTCAAAATCGAGAGCGTAAAGTGTGTTTGGGTTCTCAGTGTTTAGAGGAAGCAATTCGCAGGGATTTTATGCTTTATTTTATCATGGAGAGCGGGTAACTCTGACCAATGTACACCTTGCTTGTAGTGGTGTGCAGTATGGTAGCCAAGGTTTCCAGTAAAAAAATTGTAGATAGAGTTTATTTTATTGTGAGACGCTTCGAATTCATTTTGTGTATCGAGTCCGACGTGATGTCTATAAGTCGCTAAAGTGGTATACAGTAAGCTGGTAACCATCGGTAAGATAAAAACAAATAGTGCATTTATTGGGTTGAATAACGTTAGTAATAACAACAGAACTAGCGTGATATTGCCATACAATATAAATTGTTGCTGCTGTTTAGGGTAGTTTTTTCCAACTTGATATCCCCTAGGATAAGCAGTTGCTGCAATCGCAATTGTATATTCAATTCTGCCCATGGTGCTGCCGTCTTTTCTTTTCCAACGACTTTCATCTTTTTCTTGGTCTAGAAAATTACGATGGTGCCCAAAATTATGATGTAGAACCCACAGGTTTGTTGTGACCCCAGTATGCAATGCATAGAAAAATTCTAGAATGCGATTAAGCCCTGCCTGTTTGAATACATGACGGTGTTGATGGTGGTGGTTCCATGCTGAAATGCAGGCTTTTGGTACAACCATCAGTACAAAGTAAAACGCTAAAAATAAAATGCTTTCGGCATAGATAAATACCAGAAAATCTAATAAAGAAAGCAAAAGGATAATTGTGACAGGCAACCTGTCTGGACGGAAGTTAAACACAGATTAAATACACCTTGTCGCACATAAATTCAGACGTTAATTTAGCATAGAAATCACTGTATAAACAGTCTATTAAAAAGTTAAAAAAAGGTTGGGTATGACATAAATCACCTCTACGGGTTTTTATATCCTCTTAAATACCACCATTCAAATATTTTCTTGCTGTGATGTAATATTCTACAAGGTGGAATCACGATAGTACGTTTTTCATTTCTAAATGCTAAGGTGCCTTTATTGTTTGAGTCGATAATACAGGCTAACTCATACTTGAATGTATGCGTGGCTGCTTTCCCTTCTAATCCATCCAGTAAGTTTTTAGCCGCAGCCACGGCTTGTAAGTCAGCCATATGTGCTTGTTTGGGTTTCCAGTCTGGTCCAGGGAAGCTTCCTGCATCTCCAGCGACATAACAGTGTTCAAATCCTTCTATTTCACATTGCATATTTGATTGTATTAGTCCACCTGGGCTGAGGGGCATTTCTGTTTTTGGAGCAAAGGAAGGACCTGTCATACCCGGCATAAAAATAATCAAGTTGGTATCGATTTCTCCGCCTTCGGTGATGACTTTATTGCTTTCAAAACCTTTCATTTTATGACCCAGATGGGTTTCTATATTGCACTTTTTTATTTGAGAAAGTATGCCTTTCACTGCACCTTCACCTAATCTGGCACCAGGTTTTTTCGCAGGGCTAAAAAATACCAGTTTGAATTTATCACGACGTTTTTCTTGACGAAGTTGGGTGTCTAAACCAAATAGTAGCTCAAACATAGGTCCTCCGCGCATTGCTGACGGCTCTTTTGGATTGCCACCAAACCCGAGTGTAATGGTGCCACCATCCATAGCTTTTATTTTATCGCGCATTTTTTCGGCTGCATCAATACCTTCACAGATGGTAATAGCATGCTCTATTCCCGGTAACTTCTTAATGAAGCGACCACCACTAGCAATGAGTAATGCATCATTTGCAGTTTCACCATTTTCAGTAACAACGGTTCGACCTGCATCTTTAATTGCGCTGACACTACCCGCAATATATTTCACATTATGTTTGGCAAAAAATGCCTTTAGGTCGATGCGTAAGTCGTCTCCCGTGCGCTGACCTGAAGGTATCCAGATTAAGCTTGGTAGATAAATAAACTCTGCTTTTGGTGCAATTAAGGAGATGCCAATTTGCTTGTTTTGTTTGCGTATTTCTTTAATGGCAGAGAGAGCAGCAAAACCTGCGCCGATAATAGTGATTTCTTGAGTCATAAGTACAGTTACGTTGTATGATGTTATTGGTATTAATTGTATTTTATAAAATGCTAATATACAAATTAACCTTTAGAGTTTTGGGTATTTAGAATGAAAAAAATTATTGTATCAGGATTATTTATTTACCCCGTTAAATCATTTGCAGGTGTTTCTATTCAATCTTCTGAACTTGATGATATGGGTTTAAAATATGATCGTCGTTGGATGGTTGTGACGACAGAGGGTAAATTTGTTACGCAGCGAACTCTGCCCAAAATGGCTTTGATAAGAACGGCTTTGGATAAAAATGGAGAGCTTACTCTGTCGACACAAGGAAAAAGTGATCACCAAGTAGTGCCAGTGAATAATGATTCTGAAAAAATGAATGTCATAATCTGGCGAGATAAACTACAGGTGCAAAAAGCAGCTAATGATACTGACTTATGGATTTCTGAAGTACTTGAAATGGATTGCCATCTTGTTTATATATCAAATAATGTAGAGCGCCAATGTAATCTTGAATATGCAAAACAAGGTGATAGAACAGGTTTTGCGGATGCATACCCTATGTTAATGGTGTCAGAAGAATCACTTGAAGATTTAAATGCACGCCTCGATAAGCCAGTCGAAATGCGTCGCTTTCGCCCTAATATAGTGATTAAAGGCTGTGATGCTTTTGCTGAAGATAAAATGGAAACATTTAAAATAGCAGAAATTGCTATGAATGGTGTTAAATTATGTGACCGTTGCCCTATGCCAACGGTCGATCCTGATAAAGGCGAGCGAGATGGCCAAGAACCAATTATAACATTAGCAAAATATCGCAAATGGGATGGTAAAGTTTATTTTGGGATGAATGTGATTCATCGAGATTTAGGTGTAATTAAAATTGGTGATGAACTAGTTGAGACTTAATTAAGTTTCTTCAATTGTTAAAAAAAGGTGGGGGTGCCATATACATTTGCATACAGTAAAGCAGCGAGCATTTGAAGTTCCCACCCATATTGACTATGGAAGTGTTGAATGGCACCCCCACCTTTTTTAAACAATTAGGTTTCTCATAATCAGGGTTAAAAATTCTCCTTCATCTTTTCACCCATCTCTGTCAAAGCCCTAACAACCGTCACACCAGCGGCTTCTAAAGCGGCTATTTTTTGCTCTGCAGTGCCTTTGCCTCCAGCGATTATCGCGCCTGCGTGTCCCATTCGTTTGCCTGCAGGGGCGGTTACTCCAGCTATATAAGCAACAACGGGTTTTTTCACATGGGCTTTAATATAGTCGGCTGCGTCTTCTTCAGCACTACCACCGATCTCACCAACCATGATAATACCTTCGGTTTGAGGGTCGTCGTTAAAGAGTTTGATGCAATCAACAAAATTCATACCTTGGATGGGATCACCGCCAATACCAATGCAGGTGGATTGTCCAAGCCCTGCTAAGGTTGTTTGGTGAACCGCTTCATAGGTAAGTGTTCCAGAACGAGAGACGATCCCAATTTTACCAACTTGGTGAATATTGCCAGGCATAATGCCAATTTTACATGCACCAGGGGTAATAATTCCAGGACAATTAGGGCCGATTAGATAGGTTTCAGGAAAGTCTGTCACTAGGCGTGCCTTTACTTTAAGCATATCTAAAACGGGGATGCCTTCGGTAATACAAGCAATGATTTTTATGCCTGCACTTGCGGCTTCTAAAATCGCATCTGCTGCAAAAGGTGGCGGCACAAATATCATGCTAGCATTTGCATCGGTTTCACTTACAGCATCTCTTACGGTATTAAATACGGGTAAATCTAGGTGTGTTTGTCCGCCTTTTCCAGGAGTGACTCCACCTACAATTTGGGTGCCATATTCAAGGGCTTGCTGAGCATGAAATGTACCCTGTTGCCCCGTGAAGCCTTGTACAATTACTTTTGTATCTTTATTGATGAGTACACTCATTTTATAATTTCCTTTGTTGCAG
>VAPK010151960.1_pt1 | contig 13171 bp, 10 predicted proteins | sample 3395031 | NCBI WGS metagenome assembly VAPK01 (sample SAMN08290443, study PRJNA428436) | hydrothermal vent metagenome | isolation source: Deep-sea hydrothermal vent chimney 1 | place: Pacific Ocean: Juan De Fuca Ridge | reverse complement strand
TTTTATTGCTTTGCCTTCAACAGTAACATCATCGGAAAATTTGATAATGGTATTTTCATTGGCACCTGCTCTCCAAGGAGACTCTGTGGCGGTACCAAAACCTAGATTATTCATACCATAAGGTACTAGTTTTCCCCAAATTTCTCTTTCTTTAACACTTGGTCTTGAATATTTTATGGTAATACAAGTAAGCCCAACTTTTTGTGTTATAGAGGCTTTCTGGCTTCCAGCTGGCAGGTCCAATTGTGCATATGCAGAATTATTAGAGGCTAAATAGCTCAAACCTGTGATTAATAGTACCAGAGTAAAATTTTTGATTTTCATAATGAGTGTTTTTAAAATTAGTAATGATAATTGAATTAGAACCAACAATTTAGACACAAAAAATTATAAATTATGTTATGTAAATGTTAAAAGATTTAAAAGGAATAGAATAGAAAAATCTTTGTAATTGTATTATTATTTTTATTTTCTATTTTTCATATATTTGTCATCACAAGAATTTTTATATGCCTAAAAATTATTCTATTTTCATTTTGTTTTTAGTGATTGGTTTTATTGGATTTAGCCAAACAGATTCTCTTTCCACAAAAGAAATTAGAGAACGAAAAAAGTTGATCAAATATCAAAAAAGATCCAATTTTAACGATACTATTAAACTGTCAAACAATGATGTTTTAGTTGGAGAGTTCAAGCAAATGGACAAAAGTGTTGTAACCTTTAAAACAAAATATAGCGATAAAGATTTTAAAATTAAATGGCATACTGTAAAAGAAATATACAGTGATAGAGTTTTTATTATTTCGTTTTCAGATGGGAGTAGATTAACAAGCTCCATACAAAGTAGTAAAACCAATGAGGGTAAGATTGTTCTCGAGTCGGGTGTTAATTCATCTGAAGAAAATTTAAGCGATATCATATTTTTAGAACCTATTGGCAAAAATTTTCTGAGCAGGTTAACAATTAATATTGATCTGGGAATAACACTTACTAAAGCAAATAACCTGAAACAATTAAATACAAATTTAAAGATGTCATATTTAGCTAATAAATGGAGAAGTGACGGTGCTTTTAAAACGGTTTTGAGCAGACAGGATAGTATATCAGATATTAGCAGGATGGATGGAAATTTGGATTTTAGTTATTTCTTACCCAATGATTGGTTTGCCCAAGTAAGTGCTATTTATTTAGCAAATGACGAACAGAAGCTTGATTTGAGGTCAACTTATAAAATAGGTATGGGTTATTATTTTGTTCATAGCAGTAAGTTATACTTAGCTGCCAACGCAGGTTTGGCTTTTACCGGTGAAAAATTTATTGACGATACTCCGGATAAGAATAGTAGTGAAGCTTACATAGGAATTGGTTTTAATAAATATGATATTGGAGATCTGAGTTTGCTTACTTCGGCAATTCTATACCCTAGTTTGACTGAAAGTGGTAGAGTAAGGGCAGATTTTAACTTTGATATGAAATACGATCTTCCCTTAGATTTTTATATTCAAATGAGTCTTACATACAATTACGACAATCAGCCAATTGCTGGTGCAGCTGAATCTGATTATGTATTTACAACTTCCTTTGGCTGGGAATTCAACTAAATTTAAATTATTGTTTTATTTCGGTTAGTACCTGATCTGTTTTTAAATTAGTGATTAGTTTATCAGTCTCACCTATATACCTTCTGCTTCCTAAATATCTATTGGTGTTATTTTTATCATAATAAGTTGATGCAGGATCTATTGAACTTAATCTTACGCGTTTAGAGGCATGAATAAATTCACCTTTTTCATTGCCTAACCAAATAGCTACATGTGTTACCCTTTGTTTAGTACTGTCGGAAGCTTTTTTACCAAAAAACATCAAATCACCTTTTTCCAATCCTTTAAAATTTAAATCAGGGTCTATATTTTTACCGGCATTAATTTGTTGTGAAGCATCTCGAGGAATTATATATCCATTCATTAAATATACAGTTTTGGTAAAGCCACTACAATCCATTCCTTTTGTTGATGTACCACCCCATAAATAAGGTGCTCCTAAAAATTCTCTTGCATACAACTCCATTAAATCTCCCGAGGGTCTTAGCTCCTCAATCCAAGTATTGTAATAGGTGCCTTCAGATTTTTTAATAAAACCATGTCTTTTATCGGGGTATTGAACTTCATAATATTCACCAGATTCTTTTAAAAGAATCAATTGAGAACCTAAGACAATATCACTAATTTTGTTAAATTCATCTTTTTGATTTTGATAAACATAGCCAAAAGGCTTGGTATAAATAATTTTTTGAGAATTTACCCAATTCAAATATTCTTTTTTGGTCATTAAACTAACTCCACCGTGGTCAACCCACGAAATATATGCATCTGGGGTTTGTACCAAATAAAAATCGCCAACTATTTTTAAAACTTTGAGTCCGGTTCCCAGAATAGCCTGTGTAGCCAATTCTCCAGAATGTTTAGCTTTCGATCTTATATTGGCAACCGAATTATTAACAATAGCGTAATTAAGTTTTCCCACACTTTCGTCTGGTAATAATGCAATACTATCTACATATTCAATTTTATTTTTTGAAAGTTCTTTTTTTAATTGGTCAATTGCGTCAGGCTGATCTGATTCTCCCTTTAATATGATAGTTTCCTTTTTAGGAATAAATGAAATATCGTAGATCGCAACACGTTTATCGGGCGCGTATTGATTTTTAATCAGATCATTTATTTGGTTAACTTGACTGAGGTCTCGTTCTTTAGGTTCACAGGAAGCAAAAAGAAATAAGCTAGCACTTAAAGTAATTGAAAAAAGTAGGGCTTTCATTTTAAACGATATATTTTATATTGTGAAATTATAATTTAATAAAGAATCTTTTAATTTACTTAATAAAATTAAACTCGTTCTTTTATCCAGTCATTGAGATCAGTAAAGTTTTGTGGTGCTACCCCATGACCAACAGGATACTCCTGATAAGTATTTTTTATATTTAAATTATCGAGATATCCGGGAGTTTTTCTTGCCCAGTCTACGGGAATTATCTGATCTACAGTTCCGTGTGAAACGAAAAAATCAAGATTATCAAACGAATTTAATAATTGATCATCGTTTATTAGTTTCTCGTTAACATATCCGCTTAAAGCGACTACATGTTTTATTTTATTTGGATGGTTTAATGCAAATGCTATACTTAGTATCGTTCCCTGACTAAAACCGAAAAGGAAAATATTCTTATTTGTCACCTTGTATTCTTCAATGATTTCATCTAAAAATATTGAAATTTTAGTAAGAGCAGCTTTTGCTTCCGGGATATCGGAAAAATTATTGCTATTATCATTAAAATGTATAGTATACCAGGCATATCCATTGTAATCTATAGTTAAAGGTGCTCTAACACTTACAATTAACAAATCATCAGGCAATTCTTGGGCAAAAGAAAACAGATCTTGTTCATTACTCCCATAACCATGTAGCATTAATAATAGAGGAGGGTTTTCGATTTTTGATATGGGTGGTCTTACCAAGTATTCTAAAGTGAGTTTTGACATGTATTTAATTGTAAATTAACCAATATTTTTAAACCATTCCTGGAACTGATTTCCCAAGAGAGGGATTTTTTTCTCTTCACCTTGGGCTGCTCCTATTAGTCCAATAATCCACAAGGCAAACACACCCAACCACATAAGGTTATCTATCCAATTAAAATAAGTAAAGCGAGTTATAAAACTAACGACAAAACTCAATAAGCCAATTCCAATAGATTGCCTGATATGAAAGGATGCAAACGGATTTTGTTTATTTTGATTCAATACAAAAGCAATTATAGTTCCTATAAGGGTTATATAGCATATAATTGCAAGTGTCTTGCCGTCGTTAACAGTTTGGTTGTTCATTAGAAATGAATTTAAAGTGAATTCAAAATTACAAAAATAATCAATAATATAGATTGAAATTACTTTAATACTAATTGATCTTTGGCAAAGATGCCATATGTAATTCCTTTTAGTTTTTTGGAAAGAAAAGCAGAGTTTTTTGATTTGGATAAAATATTATTTTCTGAAAAACTATAATTACAATCGGGATCGAATAAAGTTAGATCGGCTTTTTCACCAATTTTAATACAACCGGTTGGGATATTGAACCTTTCTTTCGGTTTATTCGTTAAACATAAAATAGATTCTTGAACAGTCAGGATAGTATTAATACTGCCAAATAAACTTTCAAGACCAATGGTTCCAAACATTCCGTTTTCAAACTCAACATCCTTATTTTCAATATCAATAGGATTATGATCACTGGTAATCATATCGATCACACCGTTTTTCAATCCTTTTAATAAGGCATTGTTGTCATTTTTTGATCTTAGTGGTGGACTTACCTTATAATTTGTGTCAAAAGACTCGATTTCTTCATCATTCATAATTAAATGATGTGGTGTAACACTACAACTTATATCTAGACCTTTTTTCTTCGCTTCCTGAATTAATTTTACAGATTTAGCAGTTGAAATTGTTGGTATATGCAGTTTTCCACCCGTGTATTCTAGTATAAAAAGATCTCTTGAGATTTGTAATTCTTCCGATAAATTCGGAATTGATTTTAATCCAAGACGGGTTGTATTTTCACTTTCATTTACAATTCCCAAGGATGAAATACTATTGTCTTGAGGGAAACTCAATATGAGTCCGTCGAAATTTTGCGCATAGAGAAGTGCAATTTTCATAAGATTTGCACTTGAAATAGATTTGTTATAATCGCCAAATGCTTTTGCCCCCGATTTAGACATATCATATAATTCGGCTAGTTCTAGACCTTGTGCATTTTGAGTTAGATTTGCAATTGGATATAATTGTACGGCAGATTTACTACTTTTTTGAACTAAAAATTCAACAGCCGATTTATTATCGATAAATGGCTTGGTATTTGGGTTTAGGGCAACACTTGTAAATCCGCTTTTGGCAGCTACTTCTAATCCATTTTCAATAGTTTCTCTTTCTTCATAGCCCGGTTCTCCAAAGCTTACACTACTATCAAACCAACCCATTGAAACGTGTAAATTGGTTAGTTTAAGCTCTTTACATTTATTGGGTTTAACAATTTTATTAGCAATTTTGGTGATAATTCCTTTTTCAATTAATATATCTTTTACAAGATTGTTATAAGTAGAATTTTTATCAATTATTTTTGCTGATTTTAATAGAATATTCATATTTAGATATGTTATTATCTTTTAATAATTCGCATGTAACGATTCGTATTCATTTGTAAAGAAACTTATTTAGCCTTTTAATTTTTTCTGCAGAATGATTTCTATAACTAAAAATACCATGGCAAAAATAATAAATAATTGCCACAATTTTTTATCTTTATTATTATCATTATTTTGTTCGATTGCTTTGTCAACCGATCTAAAGTAATTCACATTCTTTATTTTTTCACTCCATTTTTCAATCGAAAAATAGTTCATTTTACTTTCCTCTCTATTATAATTAAAAGCAACATTTTTAAAGATACTATCATCATTTTTAATTTGGTAAATCCCCTCCTTTAAGGGGTTATCTTCAGTTTGTATTTTAGTATGATTTGTATATGCAAACTGTAATGGAATAAAATCAATTTTACTATTTGCAAGGTGTAACACTTTTTCTTTATTATCATTTCCTTTTATTATAATCTCATTTAGTTCTCCAATGTTATAATACAATTTTTCTATAATATGGCCCTTTAAACTAAAGTTATAAAAAACTGGAACAACCAAGGGAGAATTGCTAAAATTTGAATTACCTTCATGCAAAGAAGACGCAAACCAATAAAGTTTATTATTGTTAATTTTTATTTCAGAAAGAAAATTGGTTTTATCTTCAAATTGCAGTATTGGAGTTGATCTTGCTAAATCAGATTCTATATAGTTATCAACTTTAGGGTATTGAAAGTTATCTATTTGATTTCTAAATACATTTTTAAAAAAAGGATGTGTATAATTAATCGTAGTAATTCGTTTTTCTAATTCAAACACATTCAAAATTTTACCAGCCTTTAATTTGCTTAAAAAATTATTATAAGAACTAACATTCGAAATGATTGATGGAATTATTACCATATTACTTTCATTTTCGATAAAGAATTTTAATGGTTGAATAATAGATTGTGGGATATCTTTTAGATCATTTAAAATAATTAGATCTTGTTGGGAAATTACTGAATAATCTAATTGTTCTATACGCACACTTTTAAAATTGAATTCTTCTTCGGTATATATTTTTGATAAGAATAAATTGTTTTCGCCTATAGCCAGTATATTCTTTTTTTCTTTTTGAGAAATACTAAAATAGAAATTGTTATCAAATAATAATTTGTTATCATTTAAACTAATTTTTCCTTGTATTAAATTATCTTTTGGGATTATAAATTCGGCCTCCGAAGAGCCATTTTCTTCTAATGATATATTTGCTTTACCAGATAGTTTATTGTTGATTTGTAACGATATACTCAAGTTGTTCATTTCAAAATCATGACTTCTAATAAGGCATTTGATCGTTAAATTCTCACTATTTTCTTCGCTTACCCACAAACTGTCAATCGAAATATTCTGAGCTTGCATAGGCGTAGTTTGAATAAATGAATATTGCGAGATTGTATCTAAATACAATTCATTAAAATTTGTATTAATATCTTGAAAATCTGTAATTAAAATAACATTACTTAATGTGTTTACATTATTATTTTTTAAATTGTTTATTTGAAATAGAATCGTTTTTAGATCTTTTTTTACAGCATGAAAATTTATATTGATAAGCTCATTTTTAAGCTCGTCTGAATTTAAATTTTTATAAACTTCATTATTTGTCAGTAGAGTTAACGAGTGAGTCTGATCATTAATATTCTCTATTAATTCATTTTTCGCGGTTTGCAATAGCTCGCCTTTATTTCCTTTTGCCTGCATGCTAAAAGAGTTGTCTAAGTAAATAAAAGTCTCTACAATTTTAAATTTGTTATTTCTAATTAAAAATGGCTGTGCAAAAGCTATTATTAGGCTTGTTAGCAATAGCAATCTGGTAAATAAAAGAAGTAATTTCTTTAGTTTAGAACTCTTTCGGGTTTGTTGTTTTATTTCTCTTAGAAGCTTGACATTAGTAAATGCAGTTTTCTGAAATCGTTGTAACTGAAATAAATGGATTAGTATCGGAATTATTAATAAAAATAGAAGGTATAAAATTTCAGGGTTTTTGAATTGCATTATTCCGAATAACGATTTTTCAAAAGTAATAATTTATTTAACATCAATGACCTCGATTGAATGATAAATATTTTTTGAATTATATGGTTATATTAAATTAAAGTTAATAGAGTTCTGTAATAATGCCAGAACTGTCTATTTTATATTTTTCATACTTATTCTTTTTTTTCACAAGTAATAATAACTGTGTTGCCGCATCATTTAAATCGGTTGTAAGAAGTTTACCCTTGTATTTCTGAGTGATTGTTTTTAATGGAGTATGGGCCACAATATGGATCTTGGAATCATATTTCTTAAGCATTTTATTTAATTGTGGTTGAAGCGTGTCGTAAATTACATATCCACGGTACCAGAACGGACTATCTTCACCATAGAAAAAATACCTCATATCGTTCCATTTTTTGGCATCGTACTTTAAACTATCTGGTTCATTTTTCATGATCTCAAGAAAAATTGGATCCCTCATATATTGATTTACGGTTTCATTAAAACTTGTAATAGATGGAGTACCGAGATCAATTATACCACCATGTGCTAAAATATTTTTATCAATTTTTAAAACAGAAGGCTTAGAGAGAAGCCAGTTGCCCAAAAGAGATTTTATTGGGTGAAACATAAAATCGTATTTAATTTTATATACACCTGCTATTGTAGTTTCTTTGGCGCTTAAATACCTTAAGTCTTTTGTCATAATCATTATTTCATGATTACCCAAAACCAGATGAACCCTGCCACCAGAATCTTCTGCCTTCTGCTCTAATTCATAAATAAACCATAATACTTTGGTTACATCATTTCCCCGATCGAAAAGGTCACCCAGAAAAACCAAATTTGATTTCCCTGCAATCCAGTTTAAATCTTCATCAATTACATTAGATTTTTGAAGCAAATTGATTAATTGATCATATCTTCCATGTACATCACCAACTACATAAAGAGAATCAACATTTTTACATATTGACTTGATATTTAGAGGTGTAGTTCTTATTTTTATTTCATATTTTTTTTCGTTTTCACCCCCAAAACGAAAAGTTAATCTTTTGTTTAACACTTGATCAACAGAAACACTATGAATACGGTCAAATTTTGTTTTCCCTTTTGTTATTATTGAATTATCTTCATCTAACAGTTCATAAACCCCTATATCTTTATTGGTTGTTATCCAGTTAAATACAAGTCCATTATCTAATTCAATAAATAAAGAGTTCGTTCCCGAAAAATCAAATTTGGATAGATTCAAATTAGAAAACTGCACCTTCTTAAAAGAGTAAAAGCTTAATAGTGAAATTGAAACAATAGTAAATAAAATAAGAATTTTGTAAAATTTATTATTTGAATATTTTTTTATCATGAAAAGAAATATTATTGAAGTTCTTTAAAAAATAAGATCATCTGTCCATTTTAAAAATATCTAAATTGATGTCATCTAATCCAATATTATCAAACGGATATTCCATCTGATCTTGGATATTATATAGAGAAATTAACATAAATTCACTTATCATTACAATAAAAAATGTAATCCATTTTGGTGAGTCAATACCAATTTTATAAACTATGGCGGGCGTATAAATAAGTGGAAAAATATATATAAAGTATTCGCAATAGGCTTTGAGGCTAATTGGCGTTCTGTGTACGTGAATGGCATGTAAATTTTCGACCGATTCATGTAACTCGTTTAAGAACCGAATTATTTTATCTTTCAATCTACCTGGAATAAATTCTTCTTTTTCAATAATAAATTCAAAAACCTGATGTATGCTATCATCAATTTCTTTGGTTTTATAACTACTGTTTCTAAGGTGAATCATCACTTTATTGCTAATCTCAATAAGTAGATCATGTACCTCTTTTTTATCTTCAACCGATAATTTGGAGTTACTTTCAAAAAAATAATAAACGGTCTTTAGTGAGCTTCTAAATTGGCTTAAATGCTCTAAAGCTTTTTCTCGTCTTCTAAAAGATCCTCTTATGTTAAATACTAAGGGAAATATTATTGCAATACTTAAAAAGGTAAGGTCAATATTATAAAACAAATCGTATTTGTAAACCAGAAATATCGAAATAATTACAATTGTTAAAGCAATTAGTGTTCTGTAATTTATTATTGTTAAATATTTATTCATTAAATTGAAGCGATTATTTTTGTTAAAATAAAAACAATATTATGAAAAAACAAATATTATGGACTTTCATTTCTTTCTTTTTTATTTTTTACAATGTTTCTTTTTCGCAAAATGATAAAGATTCAGTATCCGTAAAAAAGGTGTCAGTACTTTTTAGAAGTCAAGAGATACTCCCATTAAAATTGAGTTTTTCAATTAAAGATATAAAGAAAAAAACTAACGATAGTACTTATATAAAATCAAATTTATCTTATTTGAATGAAGATGAAAATTGGGATACAATTGAAGTTAGCATGAGAGCTCGTGGAAATTTCAGGTTACAAAATTGTTATTTTCCTCCTATCAAATTAAAAATTGATAAAACTGTGCGAAAAGGAACTTTATTCAAAGGCAATAAAAAATTAAAACTAGTGCTTCCATGCTTATTGAATAAAGACAAGAATGATTATATAATAAAAGAGTATATGGCTTATAAATTATTTGAAATAATTTCGCCTTATTATTTTAATACCAGACTGGTAGACTTAGAATTTACAGAGATTAAAAATAAAAAAATAAAAAACCATAAGCTTAAGGCAATATTAATTGAAGACGATAAGAAGGTAGCTAAAAGATTTGATGGAAAGGTGCTAGACAGGAATGTGCATCCTATGGGTCAAGAACCTATTGCATCATGCAGAAATTCTTTTTTTCAATTTATGATTGGTAATGTAGACTATTCAACTATGGTTCAACACAATGAAAAGCTTTTATTTATTAATAATAAATTTATGCCTCTTCCTTATGATTTTGATATTTCGGGACTTGTAAATTGTAGTTATGGAGTTGTTTCTGTTGTAAATGATGAGCCGTTGGTTTCATCAATAACAGAAAGATTGTACAGAGGTTTTAAGAGAGATCCAGTTATTATTGCACAGATACGACAAGAATTTTTAGACAAGAAAGTGGAAATTCTCGATAGAATCGATAGTCTAGAATTATTTTTTGATAGTCCGAGTCAGTTTTCGGCTGCTAAAAAATTTATCAACTCATTTTTTATAATTATTGCTGATGATAAAAAGTTTGAAAAAGAAATTATCAAAAAATTAAGAACCAAATAATACATGCGTCATCTATTTTTAAATGACGCATGTAATGTTTTAAAATACTATTGATTAATTCAATTTTTTAGCATTTTTTACTTTTTGTTTTAACAAAGCAATTTCAATAACTTCTCTCATTTCATCTACATAGTGAAAAGTTAGCCCTTTTAGATATTTAGGCTTAATATCTTCAATATCTTTTTTATTTTCAGAACAAAGAATAATTTCCTTGATATTAGCTCTTTTTGCAGCGAGAATTTTTTCTTTAATCCCACCAACCGGTAAAACTTTTCCTCGTAAAGTAATTTCACCTGTCATTGCAAGTTTCGCTTTTACTTTTCTTTGGGTAAAAGAAGAAACTAAAGATGTAAGCATTGTAATTCCTGCACTTGGCCCGTCTTTGGGTGTAGCACCTTCCGGTACATGAATATGAATATTATTGTTGATAATAGTCTCGTATTTAATACCAAATTCATCTAAATTGGCCTTGATATATTCTAAAGCAATGGTTGCAGATTCTTTCATTACTTTACCCAAATTACCGGTAATAGACAAATTTCCCTTTCCTTTAGAAAGAATAGATTCAATAAATAATATATCTCCTCCTACACTTGTCCAGGCTAAACCTGTTACAACTCCTGCAATTTCATTATTTTCATACTTGTCTCTCTCTAAATGAGAAGGGCCCAGAATACTTTCTATATCCTCATTATTTAATTTGATATGGTAATCTTCTTCCATGGCAATAGATTTTGCCGCATAACGAACTACTTTGGCTAATTTTTTCTCCAAGCCTCTTACTCCCGATTCGCGCGTGTATCCAGTAACAATTTTTTCAAGTTGTACTTTTCCCACTTTCAAATGGCTTGAGTTCAAACCGTGATCTGATAATAATTTAGGAAGCAAATGTCTTTTACCAATTTCAATTTTTTCTTCAATGGTATACCCGCTCACATTAATTATCTCCATTCTATCTCTCAATGCCCATGGAATTGTAGACAAAGTATTTGCTGTGGCAATAAACATTACTTTAGAAAGATCGTATCCAACCTCTAAATAATTGTCATAAAATTCTGTGTTTTGCTCAGGGTCAAGAACTTCCAACATAGCAGATGAAGGATCACCACTATTAGTTGCTGCTATTTTATCGATCTCATCCAAAACAAATACCGGATTTGATGTACCAGCTTTTTTTATACTTTGAACAATTCTTCCAGGCAAAGCACCAATATAGGTTTTTCTGTGGCCTCTGATCTCTGCCTCATCTCTCATTCCTCCAAGTGACATTCTTACATATTTTCTGCCCAAAGATTCTGCTACCGATTTACCCAAAGAGGTTTTACCAACTCCGGGAGGTCCATATAAGCATATTATAGGTGATTTCATATCACCCTTTAATTTCAAGACCGCTAAATGTTCAATTATTCTGTCCTTTACTTTCTCTAAACCATAATGATCTCGATCTAATATCTTTTGGGCTCGTTTAAGGTCAAATTTATCTTTCGAATATTTATCCCATGGTAATTCAAGTAAAAGATCTAGATAGTTTCTTTGCACTGAATATTCGGCCATTTGTGGATTCATTCTTTGCAGTCTGCCAATCTCTTTATTAAAGGTATCCGAAATTTCCTTGCTCCATTTTTTAGATTTCGCAAGCTTACGCATTTCTTCAATTTCTTCGTCATGCGACACACCACCTAGTTCTTCCTGTATGGTCTTCATTTGCTGGTGTAAATAATACTCACGCTGTTGCTGATCCATATCTTCCCGAACCTTAGATTGAATATCATTACTCAATTCAAGTCGCTGCAATTCTTTATTCATTTTTTTAAGCGTTTGAAGTGCTCTTTCTTTTAAACTGTTTATATCTAAAAGATCTTGTTTGGCTTCTGTGCTTAAATTTAAATTTGATGAAACAAAATTAATCAAGAACGAATCGCTTTGAATATTTTTAATTGCAAAAGAGGCTTCTGTAGGTATGTTCGGATTCTCTTTTATGATACGTAAAGAAATATCCTTTACGGAATCGATTATCGCTTTGAATTCAGATTCTTTTTTATCGGGAATATCTTCAACTAATTCCTTTACTTTGGCCTTTAAATAAGGTTTTTCCTGAATTATACTTTCAATTTCAAAACGTTTTTTACCCTGAAGAACAACCATCGTGTTTCCATCGGGCATTTTTAACATTTTTAAAATACGGGCAACTGTACCGGTTGCGTAAATATCTTCCAGTTTCGGATTTTCTGTTGCTTCATTTTTTTGTGCAACAACACCAATTGTTTTATTTCCTTTATTTGCTTCTTTTATCAATTTAATAGATTGGTCTCTTCCTGCTGTTATTGGAATCACAACTCCCGGAAATAGAACAGTATTTCTCAAAGGTAAAATTGGCAGAACTTCTGGCACATCTTCTCTTTTTATTTCTTCTTCATCTTCCGGTGTCATTAATGGAATCAATTCGGCATCTTCATCCAAAATATTTTGTAATGACAAGTTGTCAATATTTAAAAATTTTGTTTTACTCATATCTTATTTAAGTCAATTTGACATTTTTAAAAGTAACAATTTTTTGATTACTTTAATTTATTTTTATTTAACTAACTAACATATAGTCAATTAATTTTTATTGATCGATTTTAACGAAATATATATTTCAATTCTTATGCCAATTGTATAGAATTCAAATGTTTGTTGGTTTAAAGTTAAAAGTTAAAAGTTAAAAGTTAAAAGTT
>VAPK010273713.1_pt1 | contig 13177 bp, 13 predicted proteins | sample 3395031 | NCBI WGS metagenome assembly VAPK01 (sample SAMN08290443, study PRJNA428436) | hydrothermal vent metagenome | isolation source: Deep-sea hydrothermal vent chimney 1 | place: Pacific Ocean: Juan De Fuca Ridge | reverse complement strand
ACGAACGGCCGCATACTGCGATTGGTGGCAATACCGCCAAGACAGTTATTAAAGGCGGCTTAACCTCTACTTTTAACTTCGGTTATTAAGGGGGGGATTACCAATCGTAAAAAGTAACTAAATATAATAAGGTTTTAATGTAAAAATGTGTGGTATAGCTGGAATAATTCGATTTGATGGAAATAAAATTGATACGGATATTATGGATGAGATGCTTGAAAAAATATCTCATCGAGGTAAAGATCATTGTCAAGTTGTTTCGGTTTCCTATAAGGAAAATGTTGCGCTAGGACATCGTAGGCTATCGATTATTGATCTAAGTGAGACAGCCGCACAGCCAATGATGTATGACGACGGAGCTTTATGGTTAATATTTAATGGTGAAATATACAATTATGTTGAACTTCGTATAGCTCTTATAGAGCTTGGATATAAATTTAGAACGAAGTCTGATACAGAAGTTATCTTGGTTGCTTATAAGCAGTGGGGTGATAAGTGTGTTGACCATTTAAATGGTATGTTTGCTTTTTCATTATGGGATGAAATTAATCAGCGACTTTTTTGTGCGCGAGATCAGCTTGGTATTAAGCCTTTCTATTTTTATCAGGCCGATAGCTTTCTTGCATTTGCATCAGAATCAAGAGCATTGGAAACTTTTCATCGTAACAAGTTGGATCCTGATGGACTAGCAGCGTACTTATTGAGTTCATATGTTCCGGTAGAATTTAGTATTTTTGATGGAGTTAAAAAATTATTACCTGCTCAGACAATGATTGTTCAGCCTTCTGGTGAAATTGCACTTAAGAATTACTGGCGCATCACAAAAGTTTCAGAAACCAATAGCTCTTCTTCGAAACTCAAGTTAGAGGCTCTGCTAGAACAAGCAGTAAAGAAACAAATACGAAGTGATGTACCTGTAGGTGCTTTACTTTCAGGCGGGGTCGATAGCGGAATGATTGTAGCGCTAGCCTCTAAACATATTGACAATATGCATACATATAGCGTTGGTTTTGAAGGGAGTATGGTTAATGAATTACCTTCAGCTGCAGCAGTGGCTAATAGATACGGAACATCTCATCATCAGAAAATATTAGATGATAAAGATGCAATTCAATATTTAGATATTGCTTTGAAAAATTTGAGTGAACCAATTGCAGATCCTGCAATTATCCCATCTTATGTGCTTTCAGAAATGGCCGCTAAAGATGGTGTAAAAGTGTTACTTAGTGGAACAGGTGGCGATGAAATTTTTGGTGGTTATGACAGGTATGTTGGTGGTAAAACTTATAAAAGACGATTGCTCAACGCTGTTCCAAATAGTATAAAAAAATATATAGGGAAAATGTTACCATCATCGAGTAAGCTAGGTGCTAGGTTAAAAAATCCATCATTGGATATGATGTTTACTGCTGGTGGATGTTTTGAACTTTTCTCAAATATGATGGCAGGACAAAAAGAGATTGGGGGGCGGTTGGCAAAGCTTTCAAATTTAATTCCATCTACAATAAATGATAAAGGACACTTGTTATATAAACGAATGAACTTTGATGTGTCTGTCTATATGCCAGATGAAATCCTTTTTCTTTTTGATCAAATGACAATGGCAAATACGGTTGAAGGAAGAGTTCCTCTTCTTGATATAGATTTAGTCGAAAAAGCATTTATGTTTCCACCTAGTAGTCATGTAAACTCAGGAAGAACAAAAGTTCTTTTTCGTAATATTGCAGAGCCATATCTTGGGTATAAACATGTTTGGCAACAGAAACATGGTTTTTCTGGCCCTGTTCCTATTTGGATAAATAAAAACGCACAGCATTTCGCAGATTCTATTCATTCCATTAATGAAATTCCTGGGTTAGAGAATCTTGATATTGATAAATATTTAATACTATTAGAAAAAAATGAACTTAACACCACTGATTCATTTGCTGTCTTCACTCTATATTGCTTATGTAAATGGTATGATAACCAAGTGATAGATAAATGACTTATCCTCTAATTAGTGTTATTTTACCCACTCATAATAGAGTGGCTCTTCTCGAAAGAGCCATTAATTCTGTATTACTGCAAACTGAAAAAAATTTTGAACTTATTGTTATTGATGATGCATCGACTGATGAAACTTCCGAGTTATTAAACCAATTTATTGAAAATGATTCTCGAATTAAAATGATAAAAAATATAGAACCTTTGGGTGGTGGAGGTGCCAGAAATGTTGGTATATTCGTTAGTAAAGGAAAGTGGATTGCATTTTTAGATGATGATGATGAGTGGGTTGAAAATAAACTATTTTTGCAGTTAGAAAAAATTAATCTTTCTCCATCTGCAGTTGCATGTAGTTGTAACTATGTACATTACTATCCATTTGGGCTTACAAAAAATTTTGCAGTACCTCAAACTGTTTCCTTGAATGAACTTTATTATGGAAACGTTTTAGGTGGGGCTTCAATGTGCTTATGTTCAAGAGATATTTTACTAAAAACACACGGGTTTGATACAAAGCTAAAAAGTGGTCAGGATTGGGATTTGTGGGTAAGGCTTCGTGCTGAAGGTGAAATTGTTGTATGCGATAAACCGCTTGTTAAATATCTAGCACATAATGGTTTGAGTATTTCAAATAATATGCAGTCACAATATTTAGGAATTAGGCGGTTTTATTTTAAGTATCGAGATAATATGGACGTTTCTTTACGTCGTTTTAGAGTATCTCACGCATGCTTCATAAAATCTCGTGATCAAAAGAAAAGATTAAGGGCAAGGATGTATTATCTATTTTTATCTGTTCGTTTTTCACATTTATTGGTAGGTTTGTCATATGTGAGAAGTAGCTTTCCACGTTTGTTAATTGATAGTTTATTATATCGAAAATAAAACTATTATAAGATTAGGTCATAACTTAGGTGGGTATTAAAAATTTAAGACATAATATCATTTTGGCGCATATTTTATGCGGTATCTGATAATATCCTAAGAAAACGTTTATTATTTAATAGCGTTAAATTTTTTAAAAAATACTATATGATTATTTATGAGTGATTTAGAAAAAATTGTACTGGGGATTGATGCTTCTAGAAATCGATCTGGTGGTGCAAAAGCATATCTTATCGGTATTCTTTCTGAATTAGACCCTTCAAAATATGGAATTCATGAAGTTCATGTTTGGGCATTTAAATCTCTGCTTTCTGCTATTCCTGATAATCCATGGTTGATAAAACATAATCCACATGAATTAGAGATGAGTTTACCTAAGCAACTTTGGTGGCAGGCTACGGGCCTTACTAGAGAGCTGAGGAGAAGTGGCTGTAATATTTTATTTACCACAGACGCAAGTACACTTTGTAGCTTTCAACCGATGGTAGTATTAAGTCAGGATATGCTTTCTTATGAACCCGGAGCGATGCGGTATTTTGGCTATACGAAAGCACGAATTCGTTTGATCTCATTATATTTTTTACAAAATAAAGCATTTCGTGCTGCTAAAGGTGTGATCTTCTTAACTGAATATGCTGCAAAAATTATTCAGCAATCATGCGGTGCATTATCTGATTTTACCTGCATTCCACATGGTGTAGGAAAGAATTTTAAAAAAAATAATGTGACAAGAGAATGGCCTGAAAATGATGAACGGCCTATACGTTGTATGTATGTTTCAAACACGGAACTATATAAGTATCAATGGGTAGTTGTAAAAGCTATTGAGGCATTGCGAAAGCGTGGCCACAATATCAATCTTACGCTTGTTGGTGGAGGTAAGGGTGCTGTGCAAAAATTACTAGATGATCAAATTTCTCTTTCAGATCCAAAAAATGCCTTTGTATTCCAATTAGAATTTCTTCCTCACCATGAGCTTCCAGAGCAATTAGCTAGCGCTGATATTTTTGTATTTGCTTCAAGTTGTGAGAATATGCCGGTTACACTTGTTGAAGGTATGGCAATGGGATTACCTATTGTTTGTTCTAACCTTGGACCTATGCCAGAAGTACTTTCTGATGGAGGTGTATACTTTAACCCAAGAGATGCAGTGTCAATAGAAGATGCAATTGAACAGGTTATTAAGGATTCTAAACTTCGAAATACAATCGCTGCTAAAGCACAAGTTCTTTCTAAACAATACTCATGGACACGTTGTATGAATGAAACATTTTTGTTTATTAATAAAATCTATAAAAGTGTGGGAAATAATGAATAATAAAAGCTACCAGATTTGTACAAATTGCATTATGGATACTTCTGATTCAACGCTCACGTTTGATGAAAAGGGTTGGTGCGATTATTGTAATAATTATCATAGTAATATTATCACTAGCTGGGATACTGGAGAACAAGGTGAACATGAATTATTTGAAACAGCTGAAAAAATAAAAGAACAGGGTAGGGGGAAAGATTTTGACTGTATAATTGGTGTGAGTGGAGGTTTAGATAGCTCTTATTTGACTTATATAGCAAAGGAAAAGTTAGGATTGCGACCATTGCTTCTTCATGTTGATGCAGGATGGAATACTGATCAAGCTGTTGGCAATATTGAAAAATTAGTTGATGGACTTGGTGTTGACTTATATACAGAAGTAATTAACTGGGAAGAAATCAAAGATCTCCAAGTTGCATTATTAAAGTCACAAATTCCTCACCAAGATATTGTTCAAGATACCGCCTTTTTTTCAGTATTATATAAATTTGCTCGTAATAATAAAATTAAATACACTTTAACTGGTGGCAACTATTCTACAGAATGTTGCAGAGAACCTGAAGAATGGGGTGCATATCCTGGTATTGATAAAACTTTGATATTAGATATTCATTCAAAATTTGGAAAATATCCACTTGATACCTTTCCAATAATTGATGTCTTTACGTCTAAAATTTATTACAAATACATATTAGGTATGAAGGTTTTTAAACCACTCAATTTAACACCATATATAAAGAAAGATGCAGAGAAACTACTTAATAAACGCTTTGGATGGGAGAAATTTCAACATAAACATCATGAATCTCGCTTCACTAGATTTTTTGAGGATTATTGGCTTCCACGAAAATTTGGTTTTGATAGACGAAGAGCACATTTTTCTAGTTTAATACTTACTGGACAAATGACTAGGGATGAAGCTCTTAACCGGATTGAATACCCAGAACTTGATGAGCATTTTTTAGAGAGAGAATTTGAGTATGTTGCTCATAAGTTGGACTTAACGGTAGATGAATTGAAAAAAATATTTGAAGGTAAAAATAAGACTAGTTATGACTATAAAAGTAAACGAGGCTTAATTGAAATTGGATCTAAATTAATGAGTATTCTTGGTTTAGAAAAGAGATTGTATAAATGATAACAATACTTGACTATGGTTTAGGTAATGTATTGGCATTTATTAATGTTTATAAGCGCTTGAATATCCCTGTTACTGTTGCGAAGTCTAAAAATGATTTAGTAAAAGCGACTAAGCTTATTTTACCTGGCGTAGGTTCGTTTGATAATGCTATGGAACAATTAGAGCAATCTGGAATGCTCCCTTCTATCGAAAAACTTGTTGTAAATCAGGGGCTGCCGATTCTCGGTATATGTGTAGGGATGCAAATATTGGCTAGATCTAGTGATGAAGGAAAGTTGTCAGGTTTAGGCTGGATTGATGCTAATGTTCGAAAGTTTGATATATCGTCAATGCCGGTTGGGACATACTTACCCCATATGGGCTGGAATGATGTTGAGCTAGTTGGAGATGCTATTCTATTTAAAAGAATGGAACATGATGCTCGATTTTATTTTTTACATTCTTACTATTTTGAGTGTGATGAAAGAAAAAATATTATGGCTGAAACGGACTATGGTGGACTATTCAGTAGTGCAGTTTCTAAAGATAACATTTATGGAGTTCAATTTCATCCAGAGAAAAGTCATCATTATGGCAGTCAACTGCTGAAAAATTTTTCGGAAATCTAAATATGCTACGACCTAGAATAATTCCTTGTTTATTAGTTAGAAATAAAGGATTGGTTAAAACTGTCAAATTTGATACATCCAAATACATAGGTGATCCTATTAATGCGGTTAAAATATTTAATGAAAAGGAAGCTGACGAATTAATTGTTCTCGATATTGATGCTACAACAAATGGTATGACTCCTGATTTTGTTATGATTCAAAAATTGGCAGCCGAATGTAGAATGCCTTTATGCTATGGCGGCGGTGTCAAAACTGTTGAGCATGCAAAAAAAATTATTGGTCTTGGTGTTGAGAAGGTTGCGATTAGCTCAGAATCCGTCATTAATCCATTACTTATCTCATCAATTGCCAACGAGATTGGTAATCAAAGTGCAGTTGTTGTTCTTGATGTAAAGAAGGGGCTTTTTGGTAAATATGAAGTTGTCACGCACAATGGCAAAAAGAAAACAGGCTTTACACCTGTTGAACTTGCGAAGCGAGCTGAAAAATTAGGTGCCGGTGAAATAGTCATCAATTCGATTGATCAAGATGGACAGATGCAAGGATACGATCTTACTCTTGCTACTAAAGTTCGAGAAGCTATAACTATTCCTCTTACGGTACTTGGTGGAGCAGAAACACTAACTGATATTGAAGAATTGGTTTCGAAATGTGGTGTGATAGGTGCAGCTGCTGGTAGCCTTTTTGTGTTTAAGGGGAAATATCGAGCAGTCCTCATTAATTACCCAAGTCAAGTTCAAAAGGAAGAAATATTTTGTGCTGCATACAAAAGTAATACATAAAGTATGAATATTAATTATACATTTATCACATTAAATGTACTTTTTTCAGTTTCGTATGTAAGGCTTAAGTTTATTTTGAATGCTTTATTTTATATGCCGTTAGGACAAGTACTTATGGAAGGAAAATCAGTTTGCGTATTTTAATTCTAAGTCAGTACTTCTGGCCAGAGGAATTTCGTATCAATGATCTAGCAAGCTCCTTAGTAGAAAAAGGACATGAAGTAGAAGTACTGACAGGTAAACCAAACTATCCAACTGGAAAAGTATTTTTTGGATATCGTGCATGGGGTTGTCAACAAGAGATAAATCAGGGCGTTCATATTAATCGCATTCCTATTCTGGCAAGAGGAGTTACTGCTTGGCGTTTAGTGCTAAATTATTTGTCATTTGTGCTATCAGGATTATTGTTTTCACCATTGATGTTACGAAAAAAGAAATTTGATGTAATTTTTGTTTATGCACCATCACCAATTCTACAAACCATTCCTGCACTTTTTTTAGGATGGTTAAAACAATGCCCCGTTGTACTATCGGTGCAGGATCTTTGGCCAGAAAGTCTCTCCGCAACAGGATATATAAAAAGCCGATTATTGCTTAATATAGTTGAAAAAATTGTAATTTTTATATACCGACATACTGATTTACTCTTAGTACAGTCTAAGGCTTTTGAAAAACCAGTGCGCGCATTAGAACCACACACACCTATTGAATATTACCCGCAATCAGTTGATAGTGCATTTGCAATACAAACTACAAATGATGAACAGAAGTTGCCGATGATTGGAGAAGGATTTTCACTGATGTTTGCAGGAAACATTGGTACTGCTCAAGCCGTTGATGTCATCGTTCAGGCTGCATTATTACTAAAGAAATATTCCGATATACATTTTGTTATCTTAGGCGATGGTAGCCGTCGAGAATGGATGTTGAGTGAGGCACAACGCCTTGGGTTATCTAATCTTCATTTGCCTGGAAGATTCCCTATTGAGATGATGCCTAGTTTTATGCAGAAGGCTTCAACACTATTAGTCACCCTTGCGGATCAACCAATATTCGCTTTGACTGTCCCTGCTAGAGTACAAGCGTACTTAGCGGCAGGAAGACCAATTATCGCATGTATGAATGGTGAAGGTGCGCGCTTAGTTGTTGAAGCAAAAGCAGGGTTTGCTACACCAGCAGAAGATCCTCAGGCCCTAGCAGATACGATTTTACGTTTATATGAAAAATCAACTTCTGAGCATGAACAAATGGGTCAAAGTGGTCGTAAGTATTACTATGAAAATTTCGAACATGATCAACTAGTTGATCAATTAATAAAACATTTTAAATCCGTGTGTCAGGATAAAGAGAAAAAGTAATGAGAGTATTGATATTGGGTGCAAGCGGCATGCTTGGGAATGTAATGATACGGATATTGGATGAAAAGGTTGATTGGGATGTCTATGGCACTATCCGAGCAGAAAATTCCAAACGGTTTTTCTCTAATAAAATATCTAAAAAATTAATCTCTGGTGTAGATATAGAACATAATGATTCTCTGACTGATGCATTCATTTGCAGTCGTCCTGATGTTGTGATCAACTGTGTAGGTTTGATCAAGCAGTTGGCCGACGCTGAAGATCCATTACAGGCAATACCGATAAATTCTTTATTACCACATAGATTGGCGAGATTATGTGAACTCACAGGAGCACGACTCATCCATATGAGTACGGATTGTGTTTATTCTGGAGATAAAGGAGGATACATTGAAACGGATCTATCCGATGCCACTGACTTATATGGCAAGTCTAAACTGTTAGGAGAAGTATCTTATCATCACTCTATAACTTTGAGGACATCTATTATCGGGCATGAATTGCAGAGTGCACATGGCTTGATAAACTGGTTTCTTGCTCAGGGTGAGCGTTGTAAAGGATTTTCACGGGCTATATTTTCTGGTTTGCCAACAGTAGTTTTAGCTAAAATCATACGAGATATAGTGATTCCCAACGAAGACTTATTTGGAGTATATCATGTGGCCTCTCAACCTATATCAAAGTACAATTTGTTAAAACTAGTGGCTAATGTATATGGTAAGTCTATAGATATTGTGCCAGATGATAAGTTAATAATAGATCGTTCTCTTAATGCTGATCGTTTTAAAAATAAAACGGGCTATGAGGTACCGAGCTGGCCAGAACTTGTACAAAGTATGCATTCTTATAGTTAATTTATTGGTAAAATGTAATTTAATGTAAATCAATAGGTTTCTTTATTTTATATTGATAGGATATAATATATGACCACATATTTTTATAATCAAAGTATTCTTAAAGAGATTGCTAATACTTGTGCGCAAAAAATAACTGATGCTAAGGCTGGAGTTGAATACTTTGAAGAACCATATAAACATATAGTGATAGATGATTTTTTTCCTGAAGAATTGGCTTCTTTATGTCTTAAAAGTTTCCCTGAATTAGATGATGAAACTTGGGAACATGAAAACGATAAAGACATCGAAGTTAAATATCGAACGACATGGAAATCAGAGTTTGATATACCTGAAGGTATAGTTGAGGCTATAAGAATTCTGAATTCATCAATCTTCCTGAAAGCAATGGGTGATAGGATTGATATTCCAAAGCTAGTTCCCGATGCCTATTTCACTGGTGGGGGACTCAATGTAAGTATGCCTGGTGGTCTTTTGGATGTTCATGTTGATGGTAATTATCATGATGCGTCAGGTCTAAATCGTCGCTTAAATGCTCTCGTGTATTTAAACCCAGAGTGGCAGCCAGAGTGGGGCGGTGAATTTGGTGTGTACGATAGTAAAGGTGAAGCATGTCTTAAAAAAGTTGCTCCTTTATTTAATAGACTGGTTATTTTTGATTCGCATGATTTTAGTTTTCATGGATTGCCAGATCCAATCAATTTTCCGTCAGAGCAACCGAGAAAATCAATCCTACTTTATTACTATACGCTTGAATCACGACCAAGCAATCAGATTGCAGAGGAAAGCCCTCATAGCGCACTGTGGGTTAAACGAAACATGTTAGATAAACGAGGCAATAAAAATCGAGATTACACGTAAACTTTCATCTTAATTAAGAAAATAAAATTATGTTTAAAAATAAAATATTAATGATCACTGGTGGTACAGGTTCTTTTGGTAATACAGTATTAAAAAGATTGTTAACGACTAATGTTAAAGAAATTAGAGTCTTTAGTCGGGATGAGAAAAAGCAAGAAGAAATGCGTATAGAATTATCAAATGATAAGCTTAAATTTTATATTGGAGATGTACGTGATTATGATAGTTTAGTGCAGGCTATGGTTGGTGTTGATTATATTTTTCATGCCGCAGCATTAAAGCAAGTTCCTTCTTGTGAGTTTTATCCAATGGAGGCGGTAAAAACGAATGTTATTGGAACAGAAAATGTTCTTAATGCTGCCATTGCAACCAATGTAAAACGTGTTGTTGTTTTGAGTACCGATAAAGCTGTTTACCCAATTAACGCAATGGGCATATCTAAAGCGATGGCAGAAAAATTACTCGTTGCTAAATCAAGAATTGTACCTGAAGGGGGAACAGTTATTTGTGCTACTCGTTATGGCAATGTTATGGCTTCTCGTGGTTCGGTTATACCTTTGTTTGTGAGTCAATTACAAGCAGGTGAATCGCTAACTGTAACGGATCCTTTAATGACACGCTTTTTGATGTCACTTGAAGATTCTGTTGACTTAGTATTTCATGCTTTTGAACATGCGAAGCAAGGTGATGTTTTTGTACAAAAAGCACCGGCATCGACTGTTGAAGATTTAGCCCAGGCACTTAAAGAACTCTATAAAAGTGACCTTCCGGTAAAAATAATTGGTACTCGCCATGGCGAAAAACTTTATGAATCATTGATATCACGTGAGGAAATGGTAAAAGCAGAAGATATGAAACGTTATTATCGTATACCAGCCGATAATCGAGACTTAAATTACAATAAATATTTTATTGAAGGTGAAGAAAATATGTCTGAGGTGGATGATTATACATCCCATAATACAGAGCAACTAGATGTTCCTGCTGTTAAAGAGTTGTTGTTAAAACTTGATTTTATTCAGGAGACTTTAAATGCTTAAAGTTATGACTCTAATTGGAACTCGACCTGAATTAATAAAAATGAGTCGGGTGATTGCTGAGTTAGATGAACAGGTACAACATATTCTTGTTCATTCAGGTCAGAATTATGATTATGAATTAAATCAGGTTTTCTTTAATGAACTTGAAATAAGAAAGCCAGATTATTTCTTAGATACAGCAGGTGGAACAGCTATAAAAACAATTTCTAATGTTATATCGAAAGCGGATGATATTTTTGAAGAAGAAAAACCTGATGCTTTATTATTATATGGAGATACTAATACTGGTTTGGCTATAATTTCAGCTAAAAGAAGAAAGATCCCTGTGTTTCACATGGAAGCAGGTAATCGTTGTTTTGATCAAAGAGTTCCTGAAGAGCTAAATCGTAAAGTATTAGATCACTTAAGTGATATAAATATGGTATTAACTGAACATGCAAGACGCTACCTTATAGCGGAAGGGCTTCGACCTGAGACTATTATCAAAACAGGTTCACATATGAAAGAGGTCTTGGATTATTATATGCCTAAGATTAATAGTTCAGATGTGCTGAGACAAGAAGGGCTGAAAGAATCAAAATTTTTTATTGTGAGCGCTCATCGTGAAGAAAATGTTGATACTCCAGAGAATTTATATGACTTACTCGAAACGTTGAATGCTTTAGCTGAAAAATATAAGTTGCCAATTATAGTCTCAACCCACCCCCGCACTTTGCTACGCCTTAAGAACCTTGAAAAAGAATTTGAACATCCTTTAATTCGATTTTCAAAACCGTTTGGTTTTTTTGATTATATTAAATTACAAATGACATCATTTTGTATACTTTCTGATAGCGGAACGATTACAGAAGAGGCCTCTCTACTTAATTTACCAGCAATCACTATTCGAAATGCACATGAGCGTCCAGAAGGTATGGATGAAGGTACGTTAATTATGTGTGGATTAAAGAAGGAACGCGTTTTAGATGCAGTGAAAGTGGTTACTTCACAACACAATAATAAAGAGCGGGCAATACCTTCTGTGGCAGATTATGAGAGTGATGCCGTATCAAAACAGATTGTTAGAGTTGTATTAAGTTATACCGATTATATTAATCGTACTGTTTGGCATAAAAGTTAATTTTAGAGAAATTTATTGTGAATGTATTAGTAACAGGTGCGACAGGTTTTGTTGGTAGTCGAATAATTGATGTGCTAAATTTGGGCGAACAATTTATCCCCGTTGCTGCTGTACGTAATAATAGTAATCAGTTAGATAAAAAAATTCAATTTTTTATAATTGATTCACTTGGGCCAGATAATTCGTGGAAGTCTGCTCTAAAAGATATAGATGTAGTAATTCATGTAGCTGCACGTGTTCATGTTATGATTGAAGACGCAAAAAATTCTTTGTCAGAATATCGTAAGATCAATGTTGAAGGTACACTTAACTTAGCAAGACAAGCAGCTTATGCGGATGTAAAACGTTTTATTTTTATTAGTTCAATTAAAGTTAATGGTGAAAGTACTCAGGTTAACAAACCTTTTAAAGAGGAAGATATCCCCGCCCCCATTGATTCTTACGGTATTTCAAAATATGAAACTGAACAAGAGTTGTATCAGTTGGCAAAAAAAACTGGAATGGAAATAGTCTGTATTCGTCCTACACTGGTATATGGACCGGGCGTTAAAGCAAATTTTCTTAGTATGATGAAATGGTTATATAAAGGTGTACCACTACCTTTTGGTTCGATATATAATAAACGTAGTTTAGTAGCATTAGATAACTTGGTTGATTTGATTATCACTTGTATTGATCATCCAGCGGCGGCTAATGAAACTTTTCTAGTTTCAGATGGAGATGCTCTGTCGACGACAGAATTACTAAAGGCTGTAGCAGTTTCTCTTGGTAAAAAACCTCTATTATTACCGGTTAATCAAAAAATACTGGAGTTCTTTTTGACATTGACAGGAAAAAAAGATTTAGCTCAACGTCTCTGTGGTTCACTTCAGGTTGATATCAGCAAATCAAAAAAATTATTAAACTGGACTCCACCAGTTAGTGTTGATGAAGGCTTGCGTAAGACTGCAGAATACTTTATTAAATCAGAAATTCAGTAATAATTTAGTATACTCAAATGTGTGATTCAGGGACATGGTTTCAATTTTCTAAGCTCTAAATCTACCCTGTAGTTAGCTATTTGTATACGTTCAGATATCAGGATGATATTCTTTATGAACTTCATCAGAGAATGGAGTGGCATGTAATCCCCCCCTTAATAACCGAAGTTAAAAGTAGAGGTTAAGCCGCCTTTAATAACTGTCTTGGCGGTATTGCCACCAATCGCAGTATGCGGCCGTTCGT
>VAPK010798961.1_pt1 | contig 13179 bp, 14 predicted proteins | sample 3395031 | NCBI WGS metagenome assembly VAPK01 (sample SAMN08290443, study PRJNA428436) | hydrothermal vent metagenome | isolation source: Deep-sea hydrothermal vent chimney 1 | place: Pacific Ocean: Juan De Fuca Ridge | reverse complement strand
TATTAGATGTTTTATCTAAAAGTGTTTCATTTAGTATTGATGATTCTTTACAACAAATTCGATATTTATTTGAAAACAATGATGAATCAAATGTTGCATAAAATAATTGAAAAATTTTGATAAATTTAATAAAAAAAGGCAGAAATAATTTTCTGCCTTTTTTATGCGATCTTAGTACTAAATACTTGAAAGCTGCGCTTGAATTTGTCTATTTAAATTCATAATCCAGCCATTATAATTTTTATGAATATTGGTTCCATCGTAATTTAAATTTTGACTGCTTTTATAAACTATGTTGTAACTCTTTTTTGAGTATTTAATGTCAACAACTGCAACATGCGTACGTAAATAGAGTGTGCCAATAATATGGCCTGATGCTTTAGCTTTCATATTCCATCCAAGCCCGGCACCAGCACGAATAATGGCTTTTTTAATGTCTTTAGATGAGTGTTTCGCTGATATTTCAATAGGGGCATTTTCAATATTGAGAATAGGGTTAGATGTACAGCCAGCTAATATTAATAATGCGCTTGCTACCACAATGGCAAGAATGTTGCTTTTCATGATGATAATTCCTTTGATTAAATTATATTCAATATTCTCATAAATACATATATAATAATTACCAGAATAGATTGTTGTTATTATGGGGTAAATTTAAGTATGTGTCAGGAAAAAGAAATTAACAAGTTTGCAATTGTTATTCCTGCCTACAATGAAGAGGCCACCATTTTTGAGGTGGTTAAACAGGCTTTAAATGAATGTAATAATATTATTGTTGTAGATGATGGCTCAACCGATAAAACCATTAGTGAGCTAGAGGGTTTACCAGTCACCCTTATTAAGCATGAGATAAATAAAGGAAAAGCAGCAAGTTTGTGGGATGGCTTTATGGCTGCATTAAAAATGGATATTGATTTAATTATTACACTGGATGGTGATGGTCAGCATGCGCCGAGTGACGTCCAATTATTGCTGAAAAAAGCAGCAGAATATCCAAAAGATATTATTATTGGTGCTCGTCTTGCGGATAAATCAGCAATACCCGCTAAACGTTATTATGCGAATAAATTTGCAAATTTTTGGTTGGCTTGGGCAGCCGGTTATCCAATACAAGACAGTCAGTCCGGTTTTAGGATATATCCAAAAGCATTGTTCGATAATTTAAAAATCTCAACAAAGCATGGTTTTGTTTTTGAAAGCGAGATATTAATTAAAGCAGCAGAAAAAGGTATTTACAGTCACCCGGTAAAAATACCCGCAGTCTACAAGAAAAATGCACGTCCAAGCCATTTCCGAGGTGTGCAAGATATAACCTTAATTACCATGATGGTAGCGAAATCATTATTTTTTAGGGCGTTGTATCCAGCAGGCTTATTCCATTCATTAATTAAACCTCGCGATGTTACCAAAATATAAAAACAAGTTAGATACCGATGGTTATTTAATGTTGTTGTTATCAGTGCTTGTTATTTTTTCAACCGCAGGAATATCTTATTTGATTTATTTGCGAAAAACATTTTTATCTGCAAAACATACAAAAGCGTATTGCCAGAAAGATAAGATGATCTGTGTTTTGGGTAAAAAATTATTTAATGATAAACCTGATGATGAATATCTATTACGATTAGACCGTGCTTGTAATATTTTAGAGGGCAGCAATAGTTCTGAAGTTCTGTTATTAGGCGGTAAAACAGGCAGGGCGACAATATCGGAAGCATATGCAGGTAAAGAATATCTATTGAAAAACAGTATCGATGAGTCGCGCATATACCTGGAAGAAAAATCGCGCAATACTTTAGAGAATTTTTTAAACGCAATTGACCTGCTTAGAAATAAAAATAAAGAAATTGTTGTTGTATCAAATCGCTACCATTTAGCGCGCGCTGAACAATTAGCAATGGGCTTAGGTCTTAAAGTTGAACTTTGTGCTGCAGAAGAAAAACTTAATATGAATGCCTCAACTTTTTTAAAGCTTTTGCTTGAAGCTTTACATGTGCATTGGTATACCGTTGGCCGTAGTTACGCACATATAACAAAGAATGATCGAATAATTAAGCGTGTTGGTTAAGTTTAAATTTTATTTTTTTAAGCTTAGTTCATAGCGCCGTTTATATTTATGACTTGAGAAGAAATATAGCTTGCCGCATCTGAAGCAAGAAATCCAACCAGCGAAGCAACCTCTTCAGCTGTTCCAGCACGGTTCATTGGCACAAGTTGTTTAATTTTATCTTTATTAAAGGCTTTTTCTGTCATGCTGCCTTCAATTATACCGGGAGCAACTGCGTTAACCGTAATGCCGCGAGATGCCATTTCTATTGCTAATGATTTAGTTGCACCAATAATTCCCGCTTTTGCTGCTGCATAATTAGCCTGACCCCGATTACCCATAACACCAGCAATCGACGAAAGATTTATAATACGTCCCCAACGTGTCCGCATCATCGGTAATAATATAGGCTGGGTAACATTAAAAAATCCATTAAGATTTACATCAATAACCTGGTTCCATTGCTCAGGTTTCATACCTGCAAGAATAGCATCTTGATGTATCCCGGCATTATTGATTAATACCTGGATTGGGCCTTGTTTGAGTAATTTTTCAATTGCCTGTTGTGAAACTGCTTGCTGGGTAATATCAAAACTTATTGATTCAGCACTACCGCCTGTCGATTTAATTTTTTCAACAACACTGTCTGCTTTAGTTATATTTTGGTTTGCATGAACAATGATATGTAAGCCAGATTTTGCTAACTCTAAACAAATGGCTTCTCCTATATCACCACTACCTCCAGTAACAAGTGCACGTTTCATTTTAAGTGTCATATTAATTTCTGTAATTTTATTTGTTGTGAGAAATAGCGATAACAGTCGCGCGGCCAGAGACTATTTCAGTTTCTGCTGATGAAACAGTGAAGGCATATATCATGTTACCACCTTGTGAAAGTATTTTGTTTGCTTCTATTCGTAGTTCAGTTTGTATTTTATCAAGTTCATATAAATTAATATTTACATCACGTAATGCAGCCAAGTAACCTTCGGTCATTTGTAAACCTCGCTCACGATTATGCAGGCCCCCATGTACAGCCATGGCTTGAGCAGCATATTCCAATAGATGCACTGAAGATAAACTGTCTTCTCGGCGTAATGGGTTTGTAGCTAAAAGATGTGAGTTGCTGTGGCAAATAATTTTATCTTTGTCCAAAAATTCAACGCGGTCGAGTAAACACATATCAAAACTATGCGGGATTAAACTACATAGCTCATCATGTTTTATCATTGTGTTACCTCAATTTTTAATTTTGAATTGTTGAGGTAAGGTAAGTAAAGAGTACTTGAATTTTTTAAACATAAAGCTTCAAGTAGTGGCAGGCTTTCAGCGATGGGGTTTTTGTTTTGCAAATTATCAAGTGAACTGTTAATGCAGTGGCTTTTTTCGATAGTGTCATTACTAATATCGAGTTTAATAGAGCCATAGCTTTTATTAGTTTTGTTTAAGCTGAGCACAAAAGCAGTGGCAAAAGCTTCACTGGCATCACTAAATTTATCCAATGGTGGTGCAGCAGGATAATCATAAGCAACATATAAAACATCTTGCTGCTGACATAAGACCTGGGTCACCGCTTCCAATAAGCCGCTGCTGAACGAGCTATCACCGGTGGATATACTGGTTGATGCTTCAGGAGATTTTGCGGCAATAGCCCAGTAACCTGAAGGGGCGTTATGTACGGAGTTATGAAATTGTGTCGGCGAAATATACTTTGGTTCCATATTAAGGGTATTACAAATATGATCTGAAATATAAAAATCACCATTTGATGATGCAAACACAGCAGATAATGCTTTATCTGTCAGATTTGCTTCATCTGCAACATGTAAAGCTAATTTAATATAATTAGTAACGCGACGACGTTCATTTGCAGGTAATAATTGTGGTACTAACCTGGGAAAGTCAGATGTATGCCATTGAGTTTTACCGGTTAGAATGGGCATTGCTTGTTCCAGACCGATAAGGCCAGGGGCGGCGATGCTTAGCGTGTTGATATAAACGGGGTTTATTTTAAGGCTCATGATTGTAAGCCAAAAATTAAACTACAATTGCTACCACCAAAACCAAAAGAGTTACTGATAACATATTTAACCGTTTGTTCTGGTTTGGAATTCTCTAACAAGATTTGACTGTTTAATGATGGATCAAGTGTAGTTAAATTTAATGTTGCCGGTAGAAATTGATTTTTAAGCACAAGCATACAAATTAATGCTTCGGTGATACCCGCTGCACCTAAAGTATGGCCTGTCCAGCCTTTGGTGGAACTACAAGGAGTATGGGTACCAAATACGCTCGTAATAGCCTTATCTTCAGCAGCATCGTTTGAGGGGGTCGCGGTGCCATGTAGATTAATGTAATCAATATCCTTTGCTTTGAGTGCCGCACTTTCTAAAGCTTTTTGTATTGCCTTGGCTGCACCTCGACCTTCAGGGTGGGGAGTAGACATATGGTAGGCATCACTACTTTCACCATATCCTTTCAAGACAATTCCTGTAGTTGATTCTGATGTAGTTAATGCGGTTGTTGTTTCAAGTAGAGCAAATCCTGCGGCTTCACCAATACTAATGCCATCTCTATTTTCATCGCAGGGGCGACAAGGTTTAGTTGAGGTTAATTGAAGAGAATTAAAACCGTAGAGTGATATTTGGGTCAGGGTATCAACACCACCTACGATAGCAGCATCACAAAATCCTGATTCGATATGTCGATGGGCAGTGGCAAAAACTTTAGCACTGGATGAGCAGGCGGTTGAAATAACCTGTCCGACGCCGGTGATTCCTAATGATTGCTGAGTATAGTCCAGTAAGGAGGTGAAGTTATGGCTATGCATAAAATCATAATCGGCGGGTAAATCACCGTTTTCATCACGCTTTTGATAAGCCTTTTCTGTTTCTTCTGAACCGGAGGTGCTGCTACCAAGAAAAACACCAATTCGATCTGAGCCATATTTATCGATGGCTTTATTCACCGCTTTACGAAAATTATCCGTATCAAGTGTTAATTTAGCGAGCTGATTGTTGCGGCAGTTAAATTTTGTGAGCGATTCTTCCAGCGCATAATCATCAACGCCCTCTACATGGCCAAGCCAGGTAGAAAATTCCAGGTTTTTGCTCGCGACTAAGCCGGAACGTTTTTGTTGCAGAGCATCCAGAGTGGCTTTTTTTCCGCGTCCCAGCGCATTTACCATGCTGCTGGCTGTAATAATAAGTGGAGAAATAGGCATGATCTGTTGTTTAAACTTTTTCGCTATTATTGATGTTGAAAACTAATGTTAATACAAAACAGCCCAGTACGCCGAAAGTGACGGTTTGCCCAAGGGCGGATAATACTGGGATGTCCGAAAAGCCAAGTATACCGAAAGTGATCAGGGTTGAGGCGGCGCTGACGAAAATACCGTGTAAACGATGCTGGTAATCTTCAGCTGATGCGCAGCGACGGTCAAAAAATAAACTGTAATCAAGCCCAATCCCAATAATGAGCAATAGTGCCAAAATATGGAATAAGGTGAGATGTGTACCAAGCATAATTTGAATACTGATGCTGAGTAAAACGGCTAGAATAACTGGCAGTAAAATGATGCCCGCTCGAAAGCTGGAACGAACCGAAAGTAATATTAAACCTATGACAAAAGAGCCTAGCAATAATCGATATAAGGCAGTTTGTTGATAATCAGACATTAGAGATGAGGTTGCCTGCCTTAGGTTTAAGTAATAAGGTTGGATATCAGGCTTTGTGGATAACCAATCGAGTAAAGTCGATTCATTTTCAACGCCAGTGAGACGAATAATAGAGATCCATTCTTTGTTTTTAAAAAACAAATCTTGTTGTAGATGTTTTCCTGGTGGTGTAGATAAAATTTGATTAACACTGATTGGTTTTAATGTTTTACTTTTTTCTACGTCGGCAATAAAAGGTTTAAAAAATGCTTTTTTGAAAGGAAGATTAGCTGAAGCATTTTTTAAGTTTTGTTTTAAATCCCGAGTAGCAGGCAGTTGCTGTTGATATGAGCGTTGAGTTTTCTGGCTAGGTATAAAATCAGTAACTGAAAATATATTTTTGACTATATTGTTGTTTTTTAAACCGAGTAGTTTGTTTTTCAACTCTTCTGTGCGCTGTAATAATATTTCGAAATTTTTATCTTTCAGCATGAAAACATGGTTAACATCAGGTGCGCCAACTGAATGACGCAATTTTTTATCGAGTATTTTCACATGCTCAGGAATAGGACTGAGGTCAGAAATATTTTTTGACCAGATTGAATCGTAATTATTAGTGACCGTTAAAGTGCAAAAAATAATAATTGAGATAGCAACATAAAACTTGCTTTTCAGAGTAAAGTTCAATTTTGATAAGTAAGATAAATATTGATGCTTGGGTTTAATAAAATGAGCTTTCATCCAAAAAGGAACAATCCAACGCGTAGTAAAAAGTGCAACAAATAAACCGCTTATGGCAAAAACAGAAAGCTGTGATAAACCAGAAAAGCCTGTGCCTAACATAGCAAGGTAGGCTAATGCTGTAGTGATAACGCCAAGGCGCAATGTAGGCCAGATAGATAAAATTGTTTGCTGCGGATTTTGTGATTTAGTGTGATGACTGAATAAATGCACAGGATAGTCGAGACAAACACCAAGTAACGTTATACCAAAGGCAATAATAATGCCATGCACCTGGTGGAATATTACATTAGTAATTGTTAGCGCTGCAATAATGGCAGAAGCTAGAGGTAGAATAGCAATTAAAAAAAGACGAAATGAACGGTATGACCACCAAAATAACAAAGACATTAAAATAAGCGCAATGCCAGACAACCACTTTGATGTTGATTGTATAGCTTCACGTGTTTTAACAGCCATGCTTGCTGCGCCAGTAATATCAAGCTCTAAATGAATAGCTTGTTTTTTAGACAAAAGGTTAAGTGTTTGATGGATTTCTTCTATTGCATGTTGTTGCTTATCAATATCAAAATGTTGTAAGTTAAGTTCTACAAGAAGAAGTGCAGCTGTTTTCTCTTTATCAAACCAGACGCCGTGGTGGCGGGTTGTCTCTCCCCTTTCAGATAATTTCCAGAGGTAATTAGCAAAGTGATTTTGTGGATCAGATGAAAGTGTCTCTTTGAAAACGTTTAAGCCAGAGCGTAACTCAGAGAGGCGCTGCTGGAGAACTGAGGATAATGCTTCTTTTGAAAATGATGCACTGGGATAAAGTAAATAGCGATAGTTATAAAGTGTTTTATATTTTCCTGTTATAAAGTCTTTAGCTTTAAGTGTTTGCTGACCGTTATGAACTAAGCTAAAGGATTTATTTTTATCAAGTTTAGTTTTAAGTTGGCGGCTTAAAGTAGCCAGTTTTTTAGAGTCAGTTCCTTTTATGCGTAAAATTAATAAACGAGCAGTGTTTCCATGTTGTAATTCATTAAGTAAAAGTTGTACGTTTTTATCGCTGTGATCACTGGGCATAAATTGCGTGATATCAGAAACAACACGTAATGATGATGTCAGGTATGTCAGGCATAATGCGAGTAACCCTGACCAAATAAGGTATGCAGTAATGGTAGTACGTTGCATATCTATTGTGCCTTAACGGTGATTAGATAAGTAAGTGATGGATTGATCATGGTTTGGTTCAGTGACGATTATTTTAGATATCTTGTTTTTATTTCCCACCATTTTTATTGATTCTACATAACCTGATATATAACTATCATGTGGTGAGAGAAGCAATGTCCAGTCAGAGTCTTTGTGCTCAAAAACAATTTTAAAGTCTTCTTTTAGTGCAGAGTGATCTCCAGCTAGTACGCTTATTGTTGCACGAAGAATAATAGAAAACTCAGGGTGATCGTCCAGGTTAATTATACGAGTTTTACTTGCATTAATAATTTCTAATTCATTTGCATCAATTTTATGTGATATTTTTTCTGGTTTTAATATGAATTTCTGTAATTTGTTCGGTGCAATAAATTTTAAATAGCCTGATGATTTAATTGGCTCATCAAGAAAAGACGCGTATTTTTCATCAATAAAATCAACGGTGCTTTGTTTTTCCTGTGAAAACAGATGTAGTAACTCTATTAACTCAAGTGCGTGGACTGGAGTTGTAAAAAACAAGGATAAAATTATAAATGCTTTTATATTATGTTTTTTTATTTTTTTCATCTTGCCAGAAGTCATAGAAATTAAACCAGTTATAGGGATATTTTTTAATATAATATTCAATGCGATCAACATATTTTTGTGTTGTTTCTTTTACATAAATATCCCGCTCACCACGGGCCAGTTTTTTTGCATCAGAAATTTTTTCAATATGTATTTCATACTTATTTTTACCACAATAAACACCACAGAAAAAGATAATAGGAACTTTAGTTATGGTTGCTAACGTCATCGGGCCAGAAGGAAATTCAACCGTTTCGCCTAATAATTGGCAATTAATTCGTTTATCATTTTCGACATAGCGGTCACCTAACATACCTATCATATGGCCAGCATTTAAACATTCATTCATTTCTAACATTGCATTGTTATTCGCCAGATTAATGACTGATTTTGCCACATCAGGATTTAGACTGTTAAAGATTTTAGTGATCATTGCGTTATGATCCTGGTACATTAAAATTTTAAAGGGCATTTTATTATGAACCGCGAGTGTGCGTAATAGTTCAAAGCTACCTAAATGTGCACCTAATAAAATACAACCTTTTCCTGAAGCCTGCTGTGCCTCGATATGCTCTATGCCGTGAATTTTTATTTCAAAGCGATAAAATTGGTCGGTGAGAAAATAAACTCTATCAAGAATTGTCGCGGAGAAATAAAATATATGTTTTGCTATTTGCCAGGGGCTGCCGGTTTTGCCTTTTATTCGCCGTAAATAATTCCGTGAAGCAGTGCGGACTTGTGATGAGGTTAAATAAAAATAAAGTGTTATCGGAGCAAGAAAAAGTCTGGCAATAAACCGCGAAGTATTTAGTGCGATCCAGCAAATAAGCTGTAACGTTGCAGGGTTGCTACGTTCTTTTTTTTCTGACCAGTGCCGGCTCACAACAAACTCTTTAAGGTTAGTTGGCCGGATGCAATTTTAATATCATTGTGTGAACAACTAAAGCTTATAGCGGTATCTGTTTTTTGTTTTATTTCGACGTGAACATTTTGTTCTGCTAAAAGTGGGTGGGTGAACTTTACTGCAGGCATGGTTTTAATAATAAAGTCAGGTTTAATTGTTTTAATGATTTGTATTACCTCATCCAAAATAACAACACCGGGAACAACAGGATTGTTTGGGAAGTGCCCTTTTAATGATGGGTGAGTATTTTTAATGGTAAAGGAATAATTCATGCTGAATTTTTCAAACGATTACGATTTTGTATAAACAAGCTAACAAGATTTTTTCGTAATAACTTACCCGTTTCATTATAGGGTAAGTTTTTAACTTTAATAAGTGGGCGAGGCATGAAAGCATTATCAATCTGCGGACTTAAAAATGAATTAATTTCTTTAATGTTTAAGTTTGGTGCAACAATAAAAGCGGCTAGACGTGCTTTTTCATCCGGGTTTTCGTCAGGCATAAAAAATACAGCATCATCAACGCCATCCATTGCACAGAGTTTTATTTTCAGGTCGTTTAATGAGCCACGTTTACCTGCAATTTTAATGAGATCAGACTGCCTGCCAAGCAGACGAAAATTTTGTGAGTCAACAAACTCTATTTGATCCGATAATAAAATTTCTTCACCTGCTACAGGCGTCATTAAACAAACACCTGTTAGCTTTTTAGACAGCTTGTAATCGACAAGTAATGACCAGTCTAAATTTTGTGTTGTTCTACGTGTTGCAATAACACCAGCTTCACTACAACCATAAATTTCATATAGGTTTGTTTGTAGTTGTTGCTCTGCTTTATGAGCAAGTTCTGCCGATAAAGGTGCAGTGGCACAAAGTATAAAATCAATGTTTGGCCATTCTAATTTTTCCTGGCAGCAAGCACGTAAATGAATTGGCGTTGTAACCAGAATAGAATTTCCTTCAATAGTATTAAGTGTTTGGCGAATATCTTCCGGAAAAAAAGGTTTGCTGTTGTGAACGCAAACTCCAGTTACTAACGGAAAAATAATTGTGGTTTCAAATCCGTACATATGTTGCGGCGGTACGGTTGCTAATAAGGTGTGTTGCGTTGGATAATTTAACTTAAGTTGTGTCGCAACACGTTGAGCGCTATCAAAAAGTGCTCCCCATTTTTTATGGTTAGCTTTAGGTTCTCCGCTGCTCCCGGAAGTAAATACTATGGCGACCAGTTGTTCACTATTTATTTCTAAAGGAAAAGAAATCTTGTTTATTGTTATTTTATTTAAGAATGTTTCAAGCAGCTGATCATCTAATCGCAATGTATCAGGATATTTTTTTTCAATCTCTACAATTTCTTTTTCTGCACGATGGGCAGGCATTAAGCAAATATGGTTTTGTACCATGCTAGCAACAAAAGCAATGGCAAAAAGATAACGATCTTCACAGAGGTTAATTGCATATTTATGTTGTGTAAGGTTTTCTGCAACTAACAATACATCACGCTTAAATTTTTCATGTGTGACCAGCTTATTTTTAAACCAGAAAATAGGTGTGTCTGGCTGGGTATTGTTGAGAATAGGCAGTAATTTCATTGTGTAGGCTATAAATTGGTTGGGCGTATTTTAATTATTTTAATAATAAATTGAAAAAATCCGCCTTCTATTTCTCCCGAAAAATGACGTTTTCGATACATGAATTCAATAATGAAAAAGCTGGCAATTAATACATAGCTAATAACATGGGTGAATAATGACCAGGTATCTGTTGAGCTAAATACTGCTAGTAAAATACTGGTCGTCGCCATGAGCAAAAAAAATCCTGCCCATATTATAGTGAGTGATCGATTATAGCGTAAATGGGCCTCATCAAGTTTATTGCCCAATAGTTTTGCATAAAGGCTGATTAAGGGGATTTTTCCGGCAGTTAATGATTGAGAAAAAAGTATAAATAAACTAAATAAAATAAGTATTGGCGGCAAAAAGATCAGGTATTGGATATATGTTTGTTGAATAAGATAGAGTATTAAAGCAATTACCGCTAATAGAGCGCCGCCGGTATACCAACGCTGGCTGCGACATTTTTCAATGCTGACTAAAAGAAGTATCAGTATGAGATAGCCAATAAGAAATAAAGGCTGTTTCAATAAAAGGGTGATATAGGCAACCAGTGGGTAGGCCACCATCATTGTTATATAAAGTTTATTTAACTTTTTTGACATAGATGGAGACAAATCAGGGTTGACGATGTGTCTCAATATGTTTCGTCAAATTACGTAATGACGAAAAAATTCGGGCATTGTCTGAGTCGTCAGATTTTAACTGAAAAGCATATTTTTGAGAAATAGCCATTGCAAGTTCTAAGGCATCAATGGAATCCAACCCTAATCCTTCATTAAAAAGTGCATCATCGGGAGAAATCTCTGAGGGGGTGATATCTTCAAGGGCAAGTGATTCGATAATGAGCTCGGCAACTTCGAGTTCGGCGACAGAGAGTTCGGACATAATTGTTTTAACCTGTACTTCAGAGATTATATTAGTAAAGACACATAATTACCCAGTTTATCATAATGTTAAAGGTGGTTTAGCAAAATATTGCACACCTGACAAGCCGTCAAATCTGAGATCTTTGCCTTTAAATGCCATAGCTCTGGTACTGAGTTCTCGTTAGTGATTAATCGTAGTCTATTGTTTTTATTAGATATTTAGTATTTTACTGCTCATTACTAATTTTACAATTAATATTACGCATGGGAGTGAAAAAAGAGACAGAAAATTTAGGAATAATGGCTAATTGTGCTTAAGTTAATCATGCGGCAGCAAAAGCTGGTTTATTGATGCTAGCAAGTTACTTGTTATTGAGATGGTATCAAGAGGGATTACTGTGAATGCAGTTGCATCTGGAATTCTCGAAGGTAATATGATTGAAAGTGTATTTGATAAAGCGACATTAAAGAAATTGGTGCCAATGTAACGTGCAGAAAGCCCGGATGAAATGGCATTATTAAATGTATCTTTAGCGTTAGAGTCTGCTGGATATATCTAGGCAGGTTATTTGTATTAATGGAGCTATGGCATAAATGGTACGTCAACAGTTTTTAACTGGAACCCCCTTTTTTAAACTATTAAAAATCTTGATTAAACATCGGATTAGCAGAAAGAATATTCTGGATGTTATTCGCTTATTTAAAGTTAGCTTAATCAGTACTATTTTTGGTGGCATTGATCGTTGGCGCTATCATGAGGATATAGATAAAACACAAATTATCGACTCTCCAGTTTTTATTATCGGCCACTGGCGGTCTGGCACTACATATTTACAAAAAATATTAGCCCAGGATCAACAGTTTACTACTCCCACATTTTATCAATGTGCATTACCACAAGCATTTTTGTCAGCTGAAAAAATTATAAAGTCAGCTATTCAGAAAACACTACCATCAACACGAATCTTTGATGCCATGTCTTTTAGCGTGGAAGAGCCATTTGATGATGAGTTTGCAATGTTAAAGCTCACTTCAACATCGAGTATGTTACATTTTGTATTCCCTGAAATATCTTCTTTTGATAAACAGATTGAATTATATAAGGTAGATGTAAAGCGCTGGTCGAGAGCCTTTATGGTGTTTGCAAAAAAAATGACATACGCCACAGGGCGTCGTTTACTTTTTAAATCACCGATGAATACACTGCGTATAAAAGAGCTTATAGAGTTGTTTCCTGAAGCAAAATTTATATATATTTATCGCAGGCCAGAGGATGTTTTTGTATCAAGCCTACATCAAGCAAATAAATTATTTGAGCATAATGAATTATTTGAGAATAAAACTGATATTAGAAAATTTATTTTATCTAGATATAAAACTTTATTTAATATTTATGAAAAACATAAAAAAATTATACCAAAATCACAGCTTATAGAGGTGGAGTTTGAGTTTTTGGAAACTTCGCCGCTTGAGGTCATTCAGTCAATTTATGATAAATTACAAATTGAAGGGTTTGAAAAAGCATCACCAAATATAATAAATTATATTGAAACGACTCGCGATTATAAAAAAAACACATATAAAATAAC
>VAPK010422309.1_pt1 | contig 13182 bp, 8 predicted proteins | sample 3395031 | NCBI WGS metagenome assembly VAPK01 (sample SAMN08290443, study PRJNA428436) | hydrothermal vent metagenome | isolation source: Deep-sea hydrothermal vent chimney 1 | place: Pacific Ocean: Juan De Fuca Ridge | reverse complement strand
TCTTGTTCGGAGAAAAACATATCATGCAAATGCAAACCAGACCAAAAATCACTTACCTTCTAAAAACCTGGCCAAAAATATCAGAGACATTCGTGTTACAGGAAATCCTTGCCCTGCAACATGATGAATTTGATTTACACATTGCATCCTTGCAACTGTCGACGGATCAACAGAGCCATGCTGAAATCGCTCAGGTAAAAGCCAGAGTCGATTATCTGGATACGCAGAGCTGCAATCGCGGGCAAGTTGTTTTTTCCATGGTTGGCTGTTTGTTTCGGAATCCGTATCGATTAATCAGAGCTGTGTCGTTTTTTCTGCGAACAAGAGCAGCAGACGGTTCAGGCACACAGGTTTTTTATCAAGCCGTGTGTCTTGCCCAGCTGGTTAGCAAACAGGCTGTTCAGCATATTCATGCGCATTTTGCCAGCGAACCAGCTGCTGTTGCGGAGCTTGTGAATCAACTGACTGGAACCAGTTTCAGTATCTCGGCTCATGCCAAAGATATTTATTTGTCGCCTGAAGCGGTATTGCAACGCAAGATTGCCAATGCCCGATTCGTAGTGACGTGTACAGAATACAATTGCCGGTACTTGCAACATCTGAATAATTCATCGACACCTGTGGTGCGCGTGTATCACGGATTTGATCCACGACGTTTTGAGCAAATCTTGGCGCAAGCTGAAACCAATACCCCTGATCTGCCATTAATACTCAGTGTCGGCCGATTGCGTGAAAAAAAAGGTTTCGTGGACTTGATACACGCTTGTGGTCTGCTGAAGCAGTCTGGCTATCAATTTCGTTGTGAGATTGTTGGATACGGTCCGCAACAGTCCGAACTTGAAGCCTTGATCCGGTTACTTGACTTAGAACATATTGTCTTACTGAGAGGTCAGCTTATACACACCGAATTAATTACCCTGTATCGTCAGGCGGATATTTTTGCATTGCCTTGCCAGATCGGCGAAGACGGTGACCGCGATGGTATTCCAAATGTATTAATGGAGGCCATGGCAATGAAAATTCCAGTGGTCAGTACGGATATTTCTGGTATTCCAGAATTGATCGAACATCAGCTTAGTGGATTGCTGGTTGATCCCAACAAACCGGTTTTGTTAAGTAAGGCTTTGAGCAGCTTGCTTGATAATCAACACCTACGTTATCAACTTGGTCGAGCTGGTCGTCAGCGCGTACTCAACAAGTTTTCAGTTGAGCCAAACATTAAAATTCTGAAAACCTTGTTTAACCAGTCTATACAAGGCACAGACAAGCCCGTCATGACAGAACTGTGCGCTGACCAGTCTGACCGAGAGGAGGAATCCTATGCAAGCTGAAATCGCCTATATTCTCAAAGGCTATCCACGCCTGTCTGAAACGTTTATCAGCAATGAAATATATCTGCTGGAGAAGATGGGACTGAAATTGCGGATTTTTTCCATCAAACAAGCGAATGAAAAGCAGAGTCATGGAGTTATTGACATGATTCAAGCCCCGGTTAGTTATCTCCATCCCATGACTTCACTGTCCAGTACCACACTAATTCCGTGGTTACGGGCTAATCTGCCAGCGTATGCGGGTGATCATCGCCGTTTGTTCAAACAGCGCCCGTTCGCCTATCTTAAAACATTGCTCAAAGCGTTATGGATGACACTGTGTTATCGAAAAACCATGTTCAGTTTGCGCAAAGTGTTTATCAAGGAATTTCTGCAAGCAGGCAGTATTGCGGTTAGAGTGCTTGAAGCGCCGACAGTCCGCCATCTTCATGCGCATTTTTGTCACGGCGCGACAACAGTTACCATGTTTGCCAGTGAATTGACCGGGTTACGATACAGCTTTACAGCCCATGCCAAGGATATTTACCAGCATGGCCTGAATCCGGGCGATTTATTGCAGAAAAAAATACAAGGTGCGCAGTTTGTCACCACGTGTACTGGCGCCAATCAAATTTATCTGGCGAATCTGATGGGTACTGATCGTCTCTATAAAATCTATCACGGTCTTGATATTCATCGTTTCAAACCTGGTCCAGATAAATTCACTAACGTCCCTGAGCCAATGCGGATAGTATCAGTTGGACGCTATGTCGAGAAAAAAGGCTTTAACTACCTGCTTGAAGCCTGTTCATTGCTCAAGCAACGTGGCCATCAATTTCAGTGCCGAATTATCGGTGAGCTTGGCGATCAATACTTGCCATTACAACAATTACGCCAGCAGCTGGATCTTGAGGATTGCGTCACCCTGGGTGGCCCAATCACCCATGAAGATCTGGCATTAATTTATCAGCAAAGTGATGTTTTCGCACTGCCGTGTCAAGTGCTGGGCAATGGCGACCGCGATGGAATACCCAATGTCTTGATGGAAGCCATGGCCACCGGGCTGGCGGTGGTTTCCACCCGCATTTCAGGAATTCCTGAATTAATTGAATCTGGCAAGGATGGGTTATTGGTCGCAGAAAAAAACAGCGCTGAGATGGCTGACGCTCTGCAATCATTAATTACAGACCGGCAACTGATAACACAATTGGGGATACATGCGCGAAAAACAATCTGTGAGAAATTCGATGCCAGAAATACCAATCAACAATTGTTATCCCTGTTTGAAGCATGCATCAATCATACTGGCCAGACCTTGACAAAACCATGTATCAATCAAATCTAAAACATATTGACTATCAGAATTTACTTACGATTGACACACTTGATCAGGAAGATGTGTTTGCACTTCCATATGCCAGGCTGTCTTCCCAACAGATTCTGAAACATTTTCATCAACGCAAAACAATTCACTATGTTCCGCTAATTGATGCTGAACACACTGAAAAATCCAGCATCGATGCAGTGCTGAATCATTTGTTTTGCTTTAATAATGAGCGCTATCAGTTAAGCAGCAACTTTGACTGGAAACACAATCCCAGTCCGGATATTGAGTGGCTGATTATGTTGCACAAGTGTTACTACTTTGTCGGCCTTGGCATGCATTATCGCAACACCGGTGATGCTCGTTATCTACAGAAATGGATGATGCTGACACGCAGCTGGATAGAGCAAACAGAACCTGGTTTTATTGCCAGTGATGTGACTGGTCGCCGCATCCAGAACTGGATTTTTGCGTTCTACTATTTTGTTCACAGCAATTCACAACCCTGTATTTCAGCTGACTTTCTGCAGTTGTTCCTGCGCTCGCTCAATCAGCAGGTGAGCTATCTGATTGATCATTTGTCAGCTGCGAGGAATCACAGAACCCTGGAGTTGTACGCAATTTTCCTAGCCGCCGTTGTGTTTCCGGAATTCAGGCAAGCGCGTCAATGGCTGCAATTTTCCATACACGCATTAACAGATAATGTGAAAAACGATTTTCTGGCGGATGGCGTGCATTGTGAATTATCGACTTTTTACCATCACATTGTTCTGAATAACCTGCTCAAGATTAAGCAACTGGCTGTGTCGAACCAGATTCAGCTTGATGCTGAATTTGACCAGGTAGTCCAGCGCGCCATTACTTTTTCAGCCTGGACACACAAGCCGGATGGCAGCATACCCTCGCTGAGTGATGGTGATACAGGTTGTTACGATATGCTGGAGCGTGGAGTTAAGCTCTATGGTGGAGAACACTTGCGCTATATCAGTACTCGGGGTATTGAAGGTACAGCACCTGAATCACGCTCCCGCGGATTTACTCATAGTGGCTATTATATTTTGCGTAGTCCCTGGCAAGCTGATAATGAGCGTTGGCAGGATGCACGCTATCTGATCTTCGACTGCGGCCAACTTGGTGCTGGTAATCATGGTCATCTGGATTTGCTGAATATTGAAATGGCCGCTTACGGACGTTCACTGATTGTTGATCCCGGACGTTATACCTATGATGAGTCAGGTGAAACTAACTGGCGCGTGTTGTTTCGAAGCACTGAATATCACAATACTGTTCAAGTCGATGGTCGTAATCAGGCGCGCTATGAATATAATTCAGGCCGCAAAAAATTCAAAATAACCGGGCCAGCAGCTGAGCCAGAGATACGTTGTTTTGTAAGCAATCAGAACTTCGATTATGTGCATGGCATTGCCCGTAGTCACGAATATTCTGCTATCCACGAACGCAAGATTTTTTTTGCTGCAGGTGACTACTGGCTAATCTGTGATTACCTGCATGATGACACAGATCAAATACACGAATACAGTCTGCGATTCCATCTTTCTGCTGAAGCTGAAAACAGGGTGTCAACCTGTATTGACAAGCAATCATGGATTATTGAAACGCCACAACTGCATCTGATCCAGACCCAACGAGACAATACACGCTATTCGGTTGAAGCCGGTTTTGTTTCACCACACTACGGGGTTAAAAATGCCGCGCCGATTTTGCGCTTTGATCGCACTGCCAGTAATACAGTGTTTGAAACACTGGTTTTTCCATACCAGACAATTGCCCCACGGCTGACATTTCATTCACTGAATCAGATGCAAGATGAGCATGCCAATGTTGGATCTTCAGCCTTATATTGCAAAATCCAGACAGCTCATCAAGTTGTCCATGATTACTATTTCATCGCACATGATCATACCAGAAAACAATGGAAGTATGACTCGATTACTTGTGAGGGCAGCTTTTGCTATCTGCGCTTTGATGATCAAGGGCAATTGTTAAAAGTATTTGTTTTGGCTGATAGTCATATTTCTGTGAATGGTCATTCCGTTCGAACCCATGGAGAATAAGTTTGATCCCGACTCAAATGTTACCAATTGATCCTGTCATTCGCCATTTACGCTTGGCTATGGATGTTGATCGGATTAAAGCGCTATTACAACAGAGCTTACTAAACTCTGGTTTCCGCAATATCCACCAGTGTCAAATAGAACGCATTAAATACAAACCGGCAAAAAACTGCCTGGTCTGCTATCGCCTGACGATTGTCAATAGCCAAACACAAGCAAGCGAAGAAGCACTGTTGTGCGCACGCTTTTATGGGTCAGGCGAATCTCAGAGTCGTTTTCTTAAAGCCAAAGTGAATAACAAATCTAGCCGACTAGCATACAGATGTTTTATCGCACCGGTACTCCATCTATCAGAGCTGGATTGTGTTATCTGGGTGTTTCCCAATGATCGTAAACTAAAATCATTAGCACTGCTCAATGACGAAAAACAGTTAAAACAGGTGATGTTTCCCAGCCTGGTCAAGCAGTATTGGGGAGATCATTGGAATTTAATACGGTTGCATTCAGAACGCATTCACTATTTGCCTGAACATACCTGTTGTGTGCGTACACAACTGGTGCTTAAAAATACGCAAACCAGTGAGAACGCAATACAACTATTGTACGGTAAAACCTATTACAACAATCAGGGTAGTGAAGCATTTAAAGTGATGACGCAATTGTGGGATAGTGACTTACGCAAACAAGGTTTATTAGCCATTCCTCAACCAGTCGTTTATCTCCCTGATCAAAAAGTATTGTGGCAATACAGTGTACCAGGTCGCCCGGTACTGGACTGGGTGAAAACAGATCCGTCATTCTATCAACGCTTTGATGAAATTGCCGGGCAGGTTGCTGCTTTACACCAATCCCGAATCAAGGTTGAACAACAGATTAGTCGTACGCAGCTTTGCCAAAAACTCAATGAAGTAGTGACGTTGACCTCATGCGTCAAGCCAACAATCAGCCAGATTCTTCAACCACTGGTTACAGAGCTTGCTAGCACTGACATTACAGCTTCAATGCGACCTGAAGCCATTTTGCATGGCGATTTGCATCTTAAAAACATGTTAGCTGATGAGTCGCAAATTTATCTGATTGACCTGGACGATATTCACAGAGGCGATCCTTTGCAAGATATTGCCAGTCTGATTGCCGCGATTCTCTCTCAATCTGTCATCCAGGTCTTTTCTGAAACGGATGCGCAGCGCATGATCCAGCTTTTTTTATATCATTATCAGCGTCGTGTGCTTTGGGAGATTGATACCCAGGCGCTACGTTGGTATGTTGCGGTTGCACTGATTAACGAACGTGTCTCACGCTCGATCAGCCGATTGAAAGATGGACGCCTGGATAACCTCGATAATCTGGTTACCCTTGCTGCCGAGATTTTCTTAAGCAGTTATGCCCCCGTTTGGTGCAAGCCTGCCTGCTGCGAAACAGTAATGGAGGTTGATTGTGCAACACGATAATTCCCAAATACAGACACCTTATCAACAGACACTTTTGCAGCAGGTCTGGAAACTTGCCGGAGCGGATTTATGGCAGTGCCGATGGCTACTGGTAAAAGCCTATCTTTATGCACTGCTGGCGATTACAGCATTGGTGATGTTGCCCTGGCCGCTTAAATTAATGATTGATAACGTGTTGTCAAGTCAGCCTGTACCACAGGTATTAACAATGATTGAAGCATTTTTGCGTGAGCAACAGTTGCTGACAACTCAAACTGACAAAATCTGCATTCTCGCTATTGCTTATGTATTGATAGCCGCGACAGCCACGTTGTGTAGTGCAGCAGAAAAGAAAACCAATGCACGGATACGTGAACGTCTGGTGCTGAATCTTCGCAGCAAGATTCTCAGTCATTTTCAAAAGCTCTCAGTGCTGCAGAGTAACGATCATCGCAGTGGCGATATGGTGTTACGTATCACTGGTGATGTATATGCGCTGGTGCGTTTTCTGAGCAGAACCATACCACAGATTTTTCGCCATAGTGTGGTGGCTGTATTTACCTTGTCGGTGATGTTCTGGCTGGAGCCCTGGCTGGCGGCATCAGGGTTGTCAATGGTGTTGATTCTGGCCATTCTGGTGATGTATCACGGCGGCAGGTTACGCCACGCTTCGCGCAACAAACGCGCCAGAGAAGGCGAGGTTGCTGGTTTTACCCAGGAAATAGTCAAAGGCATCACCACAGTGCAAGCATTGACTGCGGAAGATCACGTCAAACAACGCTTCCATGAGATTAACCGCACCAGTTTGCGAGCCGGACTGGCGGAAACATCTGCAGCAGTGAATCTGGAATGCAATATGCAGATGATTAACGGCTTTGCTGTTGCCATCATTATGGGTACAGGCGCTACATTTGTGGTTAACGGGCAATTGACGATTGGCGATCTCACTGTTTTCGTTGCGTATATGGTTCAGCTGCTCAAACCAGTCGAAAAAATCAATGAGCTGGCTTCTGCAGTGAGCCGTGGTTTGAGTCGGGCTGAAAAACTGGCCGAATTACTGAGCCAGCAACCTGCAACTGCGGATAGTCTGGATGCGAAGCCAATAAGACGCGCCAAAGGATCGATTGAATTTTGCTCGATTGGATTTTCATATCCACAGAAAAATAATGGAGACAGTGTACTCAAAGATGTCAGTTTTAGCCTGAAACCCGGACAACTGACTGTATTGACAGGTTCCAGTGGCAGTGGAAAAAGCACGTTGATTAATCTGTTGTTGCGGCAGATAACCCCGACATCCGGTTCAATCATGATTGACGGGCTCGACTATACAAACATTTCACTCCGTTCCCTGCGTTCACAGTTTGCAGTCATGCTGCAACATCACCATTTGTTCTCAGGCAGTCTGAGAGAGGCTTTGTGGCTCAGTCAGGTTTACATCGACGATTCGCGTATCCGGGATGCGCTTGCCAAAGTTGACATGGAGGAAACGGTTAAACAGTTGCCTGAGGGACTGGATACACAATTGAATGAAGACGGGCTTAATTTTTCAGGCGGACAACGTGCGCGTTTATCACTGGCGCGGGCACTGCTACTGGAACGCCCGATTCTGATCCTTGATGAACCGCTTGCCAATATTGATGCTCAATCACAACATATTATTGTGGATGCGCTGGGGCGTATTCGTCATGACAAAACCTGCCTGGTTATTTCACATCAGCCTGTTTTTAGGAATCATGCTGACCAATTGTTGCAACTTGAAAATGGACAAATCACCAGCGTTGAATCGCAATTCAGCATGATGCAATCATGCCAATCGATCAGGCAAACATCATGAACGCTACGATGAAACAACCTGTCTATGATTTCTACCAACAACGGTTGCAACAGGTCTGCTCGGATCAATGGAAGGCCAGCATTATTAAATATCTGGCAATTAATTCGCCAGAGTGGGATCAATCCAGAGTGTGGAAAACCATCTGGAACCGGTTTAATCCGGACAGTCGAGATCAACCGTATCTGAGCTTGCTATTACAACAAGATGACTGTTCCTGGCACATGTGTCTGATTGAAATATCATTAGAGGAACCTGCCAATACTGGTGGTAATTTGCTATTCAATGATGACACGCTGGGGTGGATTAAAATCTGGCGTTTTCCTGATGATCCTGTTCTAAAAGAGCTGCCCACTGTCTATGCAGAGTATAAAGACGGCTTTGATGTATTGCGCTATCGACCCTATAAGCGCTGTACTTTTCGTTATCAGGTCACTGATAGTCCACTGGCTGTGTTTGGCAAAATGTTTGCCGATCAGCGAGGCCAGGACATTCATGATCAAAGCCGGAACATATGGCGGGCAGCCAATACTGGTCAATTGAATTTTCAGGTTGCTACACCAATGAACTGGAATGCAGAAACCAACACCGTATGGCAAACGGCGATCAACGGTGAACCATTGATCGATCAATTATTTAGCAGTACAGGAGCAGACATCGCCTGGCGCATCGGTCTGGCAGCGGCAAGTTTGCCTACCAGCCAACTTAAACCGATGATGACATTCGATGGTGAGGCACAGATGCAGCGATCAATTAAATACACAAGAGAACTTGCATTACGTATACCGGATCTGGCAGACAGCTTAACTGACTTAATGGATGCACTACATGGAATTCATGCGATTTGTAACAACCGTGCCAGGCTAAAACCCATCCACGGTGCACCACATGCTCATCAGTGGCTGGATTGTGGAGATCAATTGGGTCTGGTTGATTTTGATCGCTATTGTTTGGGTGATCCTGAACTGGATGCAGCAACCTTTATTGGTGAAATGGATTTTGAAGATCGCGAGACAGTACCGGTTGACGAGCTGAATGCAGTTTTTCTGGATGCTTATCAAGGCATTGCCGGAAAACTCGATAATCGGTTGTTGCAAGCATACCGTAGTCATAAACGACTTGCCAAAGCGTTGAAAGCAGCACGTTCCATACGCAGTAATGGTGAACGTAAAGCCAGGCGTCATCTTGCTTTTGCCCATCAGGCATTAAAGGAGACTGTGTCATGAAAAAACAACCATGCTTATTGTTTTACTGTCAGCACTCTTTGGGGATGGGGCATTTGATTCGTTCTCTGACGCTGGCCAGGCAATTATCGTCCAGCTTTCGTGTGGTGTTTTTGAATGGTGGGCGTCTGCCCGATTCCATTCCGGTTCCCGAGAGTATTGAGCTGGTTAATTTGCCACCATTGGGCATGCGATCTGACGGGAAATTGATTCACTGGCAAGCAGACCAGACGCTGGAACAAATCAAGATCTTGCGTAAACAACGCATACAATCCACTATTGACAATGTTGCGCCTGATGTAGTGTTGATAGAACTGTTTCCTTTCGGGCGCAAGAAATTTGCTTTTGAGTTATTACCACTGCTACGTCAGGTTAACCGTTGTCAACCCAAACCTGTTGTGGTTTGCAGCGTCAGAGATATTCTGGTAACACAGCGAGATGACCAACAACATTTTGATGACAGGGCACGCTGGCTGGTTGACCGCTACTTTGATGCCGTACTGGTGCATTCAGATCCTCATTTTATGAGTTTGCATGACTCTTTCAAACCGCGTCATATATTAAAAACGCCGGTTTTTCATACAGGGTTTGTTTCACCAGAACCGCAAAAACCTGCAACACAGGTAATTCCTGAAAACAGCTTTCAGCAGCATATTGTTGTCTCTGCTGGTGGTGGAATTGTTGGCGCTCGGTTGTTTCGCTGCATGATAGCGGCGTATCCACTGATACAACAACAACGCAAAATTCCAATCACCCTTGTTGCCGGGCCGTTTTTACCTGAAAGGGACTGGCAATTTCTTCAGTATCAAAGCCAGAAGTTGACCGATTTGACCGTACATCGTTCAGTTCCAGACTTGCGGGCTTTATTAAGCAATGCCAGTGTTTCAATCAGCCAATGTGGTTACAACACAGCAATGGATTTATTGCACACTGGCATTCCCTCTCTGGTTGTGCCATTTTCAGAAGGGGGTGAAAACGAACAACCACGCAGAGCGGATAAACTTGCTGACCTGGGAACTGTCAAGGTCTTGGCAGAGCATGAGCTTAATGCTGCAATACTTGCCAGACATTCACTTGAATTGCTGGATTTTAAACCCAGTGCAATCAAACTGAGTTTAAACGGAGCAGAAAATTCTAAAACCATTATTAAAACATTGCTAAATCGCACAGTGCTCAATGGTTCAACAGGAGAACAGCATCATGACAGCGTGGCTTGATCCTGTACGCCAAGCACTGGATCTGACGCAAAGTCCGATACAGTGTTATTTTCGCGATGATGATGCTGGTTGGGATAATCAGAATTTATTCAAACTGCTCGATCTGTTTCGGCAGCATGAAGTCCCCATTGATCTTGCCGTTATACCCACTTGTCTAAGCAAGGATCTGGCCGAGAAACTGGTGATGCGTATCTACAACCACGATCAACAAATTGGTTTGCATCAACATGGATACAGCCACACCAATCACCAGGCTGAGGGGCGCAAATGTGAATTCGGTATTATGCGTTCTCCAGAGCAGCAAAAAAGCGATATAGAAACAGGCCAAAAGCTGCTCAAAGAGTATTTTCACGATTATTTGCAACCGATCTTTACTCCACCCTGGAATCGTTGTACTCAGACCACAGTCGATGTGTTGGAGTCGTGCGGCTTTCAATTATTATCCAGAGACAGCAGTACATCACCCCTGCAGATAAACAAACTTCAGGAAATTCCAGTGCATATTGACTGGTTTGCTAAACATAAAGGTGTACGCCACGATTTCCAGGCGATTGGAAAACAAATCTCTGAACACATACAACAGCACAACTCGATTGGCATCATGTTGCATCATCAGGTGACTAATGCTGATGAACGCATTGTTTTAGCTGAACTGCTGAATTTGCTCACCAGGCATGAATCCATTCAATTGTCGTTGATGAAGGAGATCTCAGAATGACATTCAGACACTATCAAAATAAAGTATCTCTTTGTTCGATCTTATTGGTTTTACTATTTACAAGTTCTGCATACAGTCAAAATCTCGAACATCAAAGAGTAAAACTTTATGGCACATGGGATGGTAATACATTCCAGATCAACAAACTCAGATTCAGATTTGCACGCAAGAACCCCAATCGTGGGTTAATTACGGGTGTTATTCAGAAAAGACATCCTGTCAAAAACCGACTGAGTATTGGCCCGTTCAGAGATAGCATCGCCTGGAACCAGCGAACAAAATTTCTGGACATAACTGAAGATGAGCTGGTAACAGGAAAGTCGGTAAAAGTGAGTGTTCATCTCAGTGATCATGGCTTGTTAATCGCTGACCGATTTACAGCTGGTCCAGCGGATCTGGAAACGGGAGAAGTTCAGATTATTGGTAATATTGCAGATACCCAAACACTGGCAGATGGTTCGGTCAATGCTACGATATTAGGGTCAATTCTAACTATTCCAGAAGCGCTATCCAATACATCATTACAGCTCACCCGACGTCAGGACGACCGTCGCCCGGAGGATCAACTTTCAGTACAGCTATTTGACAGACCACTGACTGTGGGTGGTGAAGTTGGTATTACTTCACGGTTTCGCAAGGATTTCAGACTTGATCCTCATCTTGATGATGATCGCTTGAAGCTGGATGCGGGATTTCAGCTTGAACTATTTTACAAGATGGCATCCAATTTGTTTCTGTTTGCGGAAATGACTGGTGACAGCGATGCGGAAATATATCGGCAGGGTGGTCGGGACAGAACACTTTCCAGAAGACTGAGGCGTGGCGAAACCTGGCTGTTCTGGGGAGATATCGCTGACAGCGGTTTCAGTTTTCAAGTTGGTCGCCAGAACTATCAGGATCAGCGTGAATGGTGGTGGGACGAGAACCTGGATTCAGTTCGCTTGTATTATAACCAGCCTTTTTTTCACACCGAAGTGGCAGTTGCCCAGCGTCTTGCAGTGTTGGGCACAGACGAAGGGCGGATTGACCCCTGGAAAAAGGATGTTTTGAGAGTGTTGAGCAGGACACGTTGGGAATGGGCAGCAAAACAAGAATTGGGTTTATTTGTACTTCACCGCCATGATTATTCAAAAACCGGAACTATTGGCAGAACAGTCAGGCAGGAAGCAGTTGATCCCAGTGATTCAAATTTGACCTGGATCGGGCTTCGCTCACTTGGTAAACTGGATTTTGAGGATATGGGAGAAGCAAAATACTGGCTGGATACAGCCTGGGTTGGGGGCAAGGAAATCCTGTTTGATTATGAGGGCGTGGACGATGGTTTGCAACGCATTGATTCAATTGATCGCAATCACATCAATGGTTGGGCTGTTGATGTAGGTTTAACTCTGGAAACAGATTTGCCTTTGCAACCCAGCTTTACTCTTGGCTATGCTTTTGGATCCAAAGAGTTTCGACAGACAGGTTTGCAGGATAATAACAACCGATTCAATGGCGTTGACAGGTTTCGATATTATGGCGAGCTGTTTCGCCCTGAACTAGCCAATTTGCACATTGGTACTGTCTCAGCCGGAATTCCGTTATTAAACAATAGCTCGGTTGAATTTATCTATCACTATTACCATCAGGTCAAAAAACAAGACTTTTTGCGAGACTCTCGTATATCGGCTGATCTGACAGGAACCAGTGGCGACATTGGTCATGAATGGGATCTGGTGATTGGCCTGGAGGAGTGGCAGAATCTGGAGCTGGAGTTTGTTGCTTCCATGTTCAAAGCTGGTTCGGCATACGGCGAGTTATCAGGCAACATGGCTTACACAGTGATCTTTAAGGCGAATTACAATTTTTAATATGGGAGAAAAGCAATGACAGGTCTGCTATCAAACAGCACTCCAGACGCTGTATTGGGCACTTCTGCCAGTATTTCAGCGCCAAAGGGACGCAAACTTGTCTTGTTTCCAGGTGCATTTCGACCACCGCATAGAGCCCATTTCAACACGGTTGTCAATCTTGCAACGCGAACTGACATTGATGAGGTGGTGATTATTATAACC
>VAPK011200266.1_pt1 | contig 13183 bp, 13 predicted proteins | sample 3395031 | NCBI WGS metagenome assembly VAPK01 (sample SAMN08290443, study PRJNA428436) | hydrothermal vent metagenome | isolation source: Deep-sea hydrothermal vent chimney 1 | place: Pacific Ocean: Juan De Fuca Ridge | reverse complement strand
GGGAATCGTCTAACGGCAGGACAGCGGACTCTGACTCCGCTAATCAAGGTTCGAATCCTTGTTCCCCAGCCAATAAAAACAAAGGCTTAGCAGAAATGCTAAGCCTTTTTTGTTTCTGTGGGACACTTATGGGACAATTGCAGAGATCCTTTACCACTGATATGATTAATTAAATAGTGGTAGCCACAATCAATAATATATTCATTAGGAAATAATAAATGCTGCCAATTAAGGATTCTTTCAATATCGTTTTGCTAGGCGCATGGAACCCTTCCATTTTTAGCCAAGATTGGGTTTTGAAAAATTTAGCTCAGAACGAAACTAGTAACATCGCAATGGCCTTTCCGTTAGATGATCCCACCGCCCCTAGAAAGATTGACTTTGACGGGGTTAGCCTTTTTCCTGGGAGAAAACAATTGCATATTGTTGCTGGCACACTTGACCCTGAAGGACTTAAAAAGTGCTCAGAAATTATTGTAAAAATTTTAAACCTTCTCTCTCATACACCTGTGGGCCACTGCGGGATAAATTTCAGTTTTGAAGAAACAAATAATTTAGATCGGCTAGAGATAGTTCAGAATATAGGTGATGAAGACAATATAGATGACGAAAACTATCAATTGATGGCCTCTCGGATTTCTCGAAAGTTTCACTTAAATGATGGGAATTTCCTAAATTTATCATTGTCAGATATTGAAAATGGAATGAAGGTTGAATTTAATTATCATTACGAGTTAGGAAATATTTTGGCATACAAAGAGATGTTTGCTTCAGATCATGTTGTAGATAGATATAACGATGTAATCGCTTTTTGTCAGAATACATATAACATTCAACTGGAAGAAGGGGTAAACGGTGATGAGTAAGTTGAAAACAAGTGACTTATATACGGAAGTTACTTCAGGAAGCTCTATTGAGGCTAGTCAATATAAACACGCAACTACATATACCCCACAAGTTAAAGTTACATGTGGATCTGCTTTACAGAAAGGTGAAAATATTCGTTATGGTGGGTATGAAAGTAAAATTAAAGTATCTACCCCTGCTTCACGTAAACAAGATAGGATTGAAAAAATCAATCAAAAACTGAAACAGTTAGGTAATTAAAAGGCTGCTTGTAAGCTGCACGGATAGAATGCATTTTACTTATAATAAAACCCCTGATATTACTACATTAAAACAGGGTGATATTCTCGAAAAAACAGAAGAGCTAAATAAGCTTCTTGAGGAGTATCATTCACATTATACAAAGCCAGAATACACACACTTCCAGATACTTACCCAAACCTGTGATTTAGTTAGAAGAGATAGTCAAAACAAGTGTGCTGCAAGATATATAACATTAGCCGCGATACGAAATCTAGATACCGTAATACAAAGGGCGATTTCAGATAATGTCAAAAGGACAATAGAGATAGATGGGGATCTCTATTGCAGTCAGAAACATAGAGAGAAACTTGCTCAATATCTCTCGAAAATTTTTAATAATAATTCAAAAGAGTATTTTTTTCTAAGGTCATCACCTGCTGAGACTTTATTAGAAGATAGTTGCACCTTTCTTTATCTTTCAATCGCAATTAAGGCAGATGAACATTACGGTTTGTGTCTAAAAGCTAAACGACTCGAATTGAAAGAAAACTTTAGGGCAAAATTAGGTTGGACAGTTGGCAATTTATATTCTCGTGTCGGAACTGAAGACTATGTTCCTGGGGCTTTACCAGACAAATCATCATTCGACAACTTCATCAACGAAACTTTAGAAAGAAATATTGCTTGGGTTCGAACCGATCTTTACACAGATTTTGCAGATGCTTTTTCTCCGGGTAAAACTTTTGATGATGTATATACTGATGCTGAGAAAAACATAGAAGAAAGAAAAAGTAAACAAATCAGAACTGTTGCAGACAAATTAAAAAAGGCTGGAAAATTATCGGATCCACAACTTGATGACATAGTGAAGTTTTTAGCCAGTAAAACAGGATGGAAGATAATTTCAAAATAGAATACCTTTAATCAGTAAAAAAACAAAAAAACTGTCCCTTAAGTGCCCTATTTTACCTTGATTAATAATATCATATTTTAATATCAATGGCTTGGGGTCGGTAAGTAACGGATTATATATCTGTTATTGTAGTTTTTTGCCGTTTGTTGTAGCCTGTTGGTGAGTTCAATGAGGGCTTCACCATGGCTTCAATCGAAAAGCGCAAATCCAAAGACGGTTCCATTTCCTATCGTGTAAAAGTCCGGTTGAAGGGGTGCCCAACCCAGACAGCGACTTTCGAGCGCCTGACGGATGCCCGTAAATGGGTTCAGCAAACCGAGTCGGCAATTCGGGAAGGGCGGCATTTCAAGACTGTGGAAGCCAAACGCCATACCGTTGCTGAAATGATAGATCGGTACGTCAGGGATGTATTGCCAGCCAAAAAGTCAGGCAGGGATCAGAAACGGCACTTGGACTGGTGGAAGGATGAGATTGGCAGTTATCTGCTTTCTGATATTACCCCTGCACTGATTGTCGAACACCGTGACAGGTTGAAAAACGGCACAACACGTCGAGGTACACAACGAAGTCCCTCAACGGTGAATCGTTATTTGGCAGCTTTATCCCATGTATTCACAATTGCGATGAAGGAATGGGGATGGGTGGAAGATACGCCATTTCGGCGTGTGTCGACGCTTAAGGAGCCAAGAGGCCGGGTTCGGTTCCTGTCAGATGAGGAGCGTAAGGCGCTCCTGGAAGCCTGTAAGGCCCACAGTGAGCAGCTCTATACCATTGTGGTACTTGCCTTGAGTACCGGGGCGAGACAGATGGAGATCCTGTCTCTCATCTGGAAACAGGTTGATCTGGAGCGGGGTATTATCACTTTAGAAGAAACCAAGAATGGCGAGCGTCGTTCCCTGCCGCTGGCCAGTCATGCTCATGAACTGGTTAGCAATCTATCAAAAGTACGCCGGATAGACACTGACCTTCTATTTCCTTCTCGTTTTAAGCCAACAAAGCCGATAAGTGTCCATAGCATTTTCCAACGTGCACTGAAAACTGCAGAAATTGAAGATTTCAGATTTCATGACTTGCGCCATTCCGCAGCGTCTTATCTGGCTATGAACGGGGCCAGTCTCGCAGAAATAGCCGAGGTCCTGGGGCACAAGACATTGCAGATGGTAAAACGGTATGCGCACCTGTCAGAGGCGCATACAGCCAGTGTCGTAGCCTCAATGAATGAAAAAATATTTCGACACTAGCGTTGCGCGCAGGAGACGGATATGACAAAACCTCTCACAAATCACCGTAGAAAGCATGGATTTGTTCTGTACAGTGATCCAGATGGGGAAGGATCATTGCCACTAACCTTGGTTCAGGCTATTCAGAAAAAAAATAAGATACCAGCTGAGTATGATTTATATGTAAAACTGTGTGACCTGTTTGCTCAGTGTTATAATTGGAAGTTACTTCTTAAAAACCCAAAGCATTCTGAGCAAGTTAAACATCTACAAAGAATTTTAAATCACGCATCCGCACTAGAGGATGCTTTATGGAAAGCCAATGATATAACGATAATTCAATTACATAAGGCCGGGTTATTTGATGGCACATGTGTTCCTAAGCAACAAATCAAAAAAATAGAGACATCAATGCGCAAATTAAAGCGCGCATCAGAATTTGCAGTAGAAACTTTAAAGGAAACAAAAGTCGGTGCCCCTAGAAAGAATGAATTGCTTAACTCATTTATCCACAAATTAGTGAAAATATATAGAGATTTTGGCGGGGAAATACCTGGAAATGAAGATCCGATATTATTCAGCAGTTATTGCACCGGTGTGGAGAAAGAATTCCCCTTTTATGAATTTGTGATGGATGTGTTGGTTCTCTTCGAAGGTTCAGAACGTGCATCTAAAAACGTAAATAAAATAGAAATATACAAGCCATCTAATAATGCCGCCCAAAAGCAAGAACATGAACTAAATTCATTAAAACAACAAGTTAAGGCGAACGATGAAAATTTATCAAAATTACAAGGCAAAATAAATTCAGCTAACCTACAAAAAGACGCACATAAACAGGTACAAGCTGAAGTAAAAAAGATCTTGAATCACAATCAAGAGTTTAAGGGCAAAATTTTCAAGCTTGAAAACAAAGCTTCCCCGACTAGGACAGCGGTATTTACTGTAGTCCAGACAGTGCTAAAAACACTTTAATGTCCCTCTCTGCTGTATAACGTTAAAAGGTCACCGTTTATTGGCGACCTTTTAACGTATTGTTTTTTCTTATTTTTTCCTGGTTGCTGCTCTAGTTTGTTGGATACTAAGCGAAACTGCTAAGTGACCAACAATTTTGAGGAAAAACAAATGAAAGAAAAAGCAGAAGTTAAACCTTCGAATCGACTCATTCCCGTCACGAACTGGTCAAACTATCATTCCTGGCCCCCTGTCGGCGGACTACGCCACCTGATTTTCCACGAGCACACAAACGGTTTTCACAAATGTGTGAGACGTGTTGGTAGAAGAGTGCTCATTGATGAAGAAGCATTCTTTGAATGGGTGGCAGAACAGGGTGGTGGGCAATGAGGCTGAAATGGATCCCGCCGAAAAGCGGGGTTGCCTTAAAGCGCATGCAGCATATTGTAGATAAGTTACCCCTCTGGTCCAGGTGTTTTCTGATCAGTCCTGAGATGGCGTCTTTGGGGTTTATACAGGCATTTTTTCTATATGCATGGCTTTTCGAATCAGGTGTTTAACGATGGCTGGTTCATATTCAAAAAGTAAAGGCCGCAAAGAGGGCGGTTCTTTTGTCGCCGTACCCCATGCTATTTTGAGGCACTCAAATTATGCGTCACTTAAGTCCCGTGCGGTTAAGTTACTTTTTGACTTGTATGGCCAGTATAACGGTACCAACAATGGTGATTTTTCTGCTGCATTTACAATAATGAAAAAGCTAGGTTGGACCTCCAAGGATCAGTTATTCAAAGCCAAGGAGGAATTGCTTCAAAATGGGTGGATTGTTGTAACACGTCAGGGAGGGATTAATCGAGCGACATTATTTGCAGTAACGTTTAAACCTATTGATGAGTGCAAAGGTAAACTTGATCGTGCGGCAGGGAACACACCATTAGGTTACTGGAAAGAGGGGCATAACCTGGAATATTGATTTTGTTGCACCTGATACGGGGCACGTTGACCCGTGACACGGGCTAATCCAGTCAATTTTGAGGATCAATTGACCCGCCACGCGGGTCAGTCTGAGCAGTTTTGGTGATTTGATTGACCCGCCACACGGGCACCTTTATATAATATACCATGGGGTGTTAGTTAAATATTTAAACTTACTTGTTGTGTAAAACTAAATGACAGGGTATTGCGACCAGTATGATTAGGCCTCTCATCGTATACAATATGTAGCAAGTGTGTTGAAATCGATTAACTATTGCACTCAGGTTTTTTGAAAAAATGATGGAAGCAACAAGTTAAAGTTCCCTAATGATTTCGGGAAAATCTGGAGGCAAACATGGGCGGAATGGGTAGCGGGCGACACTGGCATTACGATGCAAAAAATACCACCAGCGATTACCGATCAATTGATGTGCGACGCTGGCACAGGGATGGGTTACTTGCTCCCAATCAAGCATTCGGTTGGAATTGGACATGCAACGGTAAAACCGAGGCATCTATTCGGGCACGTACGGAACCTGGTCAGGTAATTCTCACCTACCGGCACAAAAGTGATGGCAATGAATGGAAAGATCAAAGCTACCCAGTAAGTCTGGACTGGACAACCTGTAACTTTGGTGGAGAACGGCCCTGGTTTATCTGCCCGGCTCAAGGTTGCGGTAGGCGCGTAGCAATTCTCTATGGCGGTGGTATTTTTGCTTGCCGCCACTGCTATCAGTTGGCCTATCCAAGCCAGCGTGAAACCCCCGATGATCGGGCAGCAAGGCGAGCAAATAAAATACGTGATCGATTAGATTGGGAACAAGGTATTTTGAACCCGAGAGGGTGGATAAAACCAAAAGGTATGCACTGGAATACATTTGAGCGATTGAACAAAGAGCATGATGCTTTCGTGGCCATATCGCTTGCCGGGATGGTTGCGCGATTTAATTTATTAGGCGAATCGCTAGATGACTGGTTCTAAGTGAACAGGGTAAATTAGTATCGAATTGAAATGAGGGTTACTCCCCATAAAATCCAAGATATCTTGCTGCACCCGTTTTCTTTGAGACAGCAACATATTCTGAGCCACCAATTGATAAATGCCCAAACAACTTAAATATAAACAAGAATTCTTCCTGATTGTTGAAGTTATAAATCCCCTCTGGTGGGTCTGTACAATATTGAAGTTCAATTTTTTCGCAAAGAAATGAGCGTGCAATATCCTTGGCATTAATATTATTCATCGCTGAACCCTTTTCAATTTATTATACCAAATGGCGCATACCACTAACTATTATCAATCTGTTGTTCATTTTGAAAAGGGCAATCATTACACAGATTTTTTGTTGCTGCGGCGATTTTATCCGCCTCATTCCGCATCATACTCTTAGCCCGCCCTGTTTCCCACACTCAGATACCGTGTTAATCTTACGGGTAATTATTTGAAAAATAAAACAATGAGATTGGCTATTAATATAGCCAGCCTGAAAATCAGCCTGTTGCATAACTACCGAATTGAAGGATCTAAATGATCACCGGCGAAATCAAAAATCAAGTAGACCAAATCTGGAATACCTTCTGGTCTGGCGGGGTATCTAACCCCTTATCCGTAATCGAACAAATCACCTACCTGTTATTCGCCAAACGGCTGGATGACATGCACACCGCGAAAGAGGCTCAGGTCAATTTACTGGGCGGCGAAATAGAAAACCCCATATTTGAAAAAGATCAGGATCATCTGCGCTGGTCGCGCTTTAAAGATTACGAGCCAGAGCGCAAGTTCAATGTATTCAAAGATGAAGTCTTCCCATTTATCAAATCCCTCAATGGCCGGGCGGGCAGCGCCTATACCCGTTTTATGAAAGACGCGGTGTTTATTATTCCCAATCCCGCGTTGCTGGATAAGGTCGTCAATATGATTGATGACATCCAGATGGAAGACCGCGACACCAAGGGTGATCTGTACGAATACATGCTCTCCAAGATCGCCACGGCGGGGCAGAACGGCCAGTTCCGCACCCCACGGCATATCATCAAAATGATGGTCGAGCTGACCGCACCCACACCCAAAGATATTATCTGTGATCCGGCCTGTGGCACCTGTGGTTATCTGGTAGCGGCGGCGGAATACCTTGAGCAGCACCACAAGGACATGTTACTGGACGAAGAACTCAAAGAGCATTTCCATCACCACATGTTCCACGGTTCCGACTTCGATTCCTCCATGCTGCGTATCGGCGCGATGAATATGACCTTACACGGCATCGACAATCCCTCGATTGAGAATCGTGACTCCTTAAGTGAAGACCACGCCGATCACCGCAATGCCTACACCCTGATCCTCGCCAATCCGCCCTTCAAAGGTTCGCTGGATTCGGATGGTGTCGCCAAAGATCTGCTGCAAGTCAGCAAGACTAAAAAGACCGAGCTGTTATTCATCAGCCTGTTTTTAAAGCAACTCAAACCCGGTGGCCGCTGTGCCTGCATCGTGCCCGATGGCGTCTTGTTCGGCTCCTCTAAGGCGCATCAGCAATTGCGCCAAACACTGGTAGAAGATCAAAAGCTGGATGCGGTGATTTCCATGCCCTCCGGCGTATTCAAACCCTATGCCGGTGTCTCAACCGCCATTCTCATATTTACCCGAACCGATTCAGGCGGCACCGATAAAGTCTGGTTTTACGATATGCAGGCCGATGGTCTGAGTCTGGATGATAAACGCGAGCCCATTGAGGCCAATGATATTCCCGACATTATTGAACAGTATCAAAAACACAAACAGGGAAAAGGCGATTTCTCGGACAAAAAAGCGAAAGCTTTTACGGTGAATAAGCAAGATATTGCGGATAATAAATATGACCTTTCGCTGAATCGTTATAAAGAGATTGAGTATAAAGAAGTGGAGTATGAACCGCCTTTGGTGATTCTGGATCAGCTGGATGCTTTGGAGATTGAGATTCAGAATGATTTAAAAGAGTTGAGGGGGATGTTGTGATTCCGGTTGTTGAATTACAAGAAGCTGTTGAATTATTAAGGAATGGTGCCTCAATAAAACAATCTGAATATGCTGGTGGAACGCCAATAACTCGCATTGAAACGATTGCTGATTGGAATATAAACCCAGAGCGTTGTGGCTATGCAGATATATCGAAAGATGATTTCCCTAATTACATCTTGCAGGTTGGTGATATTTTAATAAGCCATATAAACAGCACTAAGCATCTTGGTAAATGCGCGATGTATAAGGGAGTGCCGGAAAAATTAATTCATGGCATGAATTTGTTGGGGTTAAGGGTTAATGCTGATGTTGCTTATCCGGATTATATATATCGTGTGTTAAGTTCTCAGGAGTTTAGAAGGCAGTTACCAAGAATTACAAAAAATTCAGTAAATCAATCTAGTTTTACCGTTACGAATTTTAAATCATTAAAAATCCCACTCCCACCCCTAAAAGAACAAAAACGCATCGCCGCGATTCTGGACAAGGCCGATGCCATACGCCGCAAACGCCAGCAAGCCATTGACCTCACCGACCAACTACTGCGCTCCGTCTTTCTGGATATATTTAGTGATCCCGCTTATTCAATGACGGTCACAGAGTTACTTGATAAGGAATATCTATTTCTCCATAAAGATGGTAATCATGGAGGGAACTACCCTCGAAAAGAGGAGTTCGGGAATGAGGGTATACCTTTCATATCAGCAAAGGATATTTCAGAGGATGATGGAAAGATAATTCAATCTGGAGTTAAATATTTAAAAGAAACAAAAGCTCAAAAATTAACAATTGGGTGGTTGGAAAAGGGCGATGTGTTGTTAGCGCATAATGCAACTGTCGGAAGAGTTGGAATCTTTCAAGGTGAATATAAAGAGGCTTTAATCGGCACTTCCTTAACAGCGTTTAGACCAAACCCTAAAAAACTGATGTCACAATATCTTTTTTGTGCCCTCAAGTATTCAAGTTTTCAGGAACAACTTAAAAAAAATATGGGGCAATCAACGCGAAATCAAGTCCCAATTACTGCGCAAAAAGAAATGAGAATACCAATTGGTGACTTAGTTTTACAAAAGAAGTTTAGAGAGTATTTTGATTACATGTTGAGGTCGAGAGTTAAGTATTTGTCTAGTGTTGATTATGCTAATAAATGTTTCGCGTCATTAACTCAACAAGCTTTCAATGGCGAATTAATCAAACAAATAAAAGCAGCATAAAGGCTGAAAAGGATGGTAAATAATAATAATAACAGCAACTTCTCATTCTTAGCCGAACACTGGACTTTCCTACTGCAAGATGCCCAGCAGGTAGAAAGCTATGCTCTGCGTGATCCCCGTGCCGCCTCCATCTATGCCCGCCGCACACTGGAAATTTCCCTCAAATGGTTGTTTGCCAATGACACGGCCTTAAAGCACCCCTATGAAAAAAGTCTGGCGGCGATGATCCACGAGCCGACTTTTGCACAGAACATCAAAAAAGGCCTGTTCCACGACATTAAGTTTATCCATCGTCTCGGTAATGTCGCGGTGCATGGCGACCAGGACATTTCATCGCAGGAAAGCCTGAAGGCCACCGTTGCCCTGCATAGCTTTCTTGGCTGGCTGGCCCGTGTCTATACCCGTGGAGGGGCAAAGCCCGAGCAGTTTCAAATTACATGGCTACCCAAGGCCGAACCGGAAACGCCACCGCTCACCGCGCAACAACTGGAAGAAATTCAGCAACAACTAAAAGCTAAAGATGAAGCCGCGCTGAGCGCAAAAGAAAAGCTCACTCAAACTGAAGCCCAGTTGGCCGAACTCAAACAACAACTGTCCCTGTTGCAACAGGTCAAAGAAACCAACCAGAAAACCATCGGCAGTGATGAATACACCGAAGCCCAGACCCGCGAACTGATTATTGATGTGATGCTGCGTGAAGCAGGCTGGAACCCGAAGGCGGAAAATGTTGAAGAGTTTGAGGTTCTAGATTGTATGCCTACCGCATCCGGTGAGCGTACGAGTACTGGTTATGTGGATTATGTGCTGTGGGGGAATGACGGAAAACCTGTCGCATTAGTTGAAGCAAAGAAAACTCGGGTTAGCCCTAAGGACGGTAAGCGTCAGGCCGAGCTGTATGCGGACTGTTTAGAAAAGCATCACGGTCAACGGCCGATTATTTATTACTCCAATGGTTACACCACCTGGCTATGGGACGATCAATTCTATCCGCCTAGAGAAGTGCAGGGCTTTGCCAACCGGGATGAACTGCAATGGCGCATCAATCAACGCACCAGTCGGCAGGATTTAAGCACCCTACAACCGAAAAAAAACATCACCGGACGCTATTACCAAATGGAAGCGGCGGCGCGGGTAATGGAATGTTTTGGCGCACAGCGTAAACGAAAAAGTTTAATCGTAATGGCAACGGGCACCGGCAAAACCCGATTATCCATTGCTTTAGTCGATATGTTGATGCGCGCCAACTGGGCGCGAAAAGTACTGTTTCTTGCCGATCGCGTCGCATTGGTGAATCAGGCCAAGCGCGAATTCAACAAGCATCTACCTCATGTCTCTGTCGCCAGCCTGCTGGATAAAAAACAGGAAGATGCACGGGTGCTGTTTTCGACCTATCCCACCATGCTGAACTGTATTGACGGCACCAAACGGGATCAGAAAGAATTATTCAGTGTGGCGCATTTTGATTTGATCATTATTGATGAGGCACACCGTTCGGTTTATCAAAAATATGGTGCTATCTTTGATTATTTTGATTCTCTGTTACTGGGTTTAACCGCTACCCCACGAGGCGAGGTAGATCGTAATACCTATAAACTATTTGAGCTGGAAGATTTTCAGCCTACTTATTCCTATGAGTTAGAAACGGCGGTAGACGATGAATACCTGGTGCCACCCCGAGCGATTTCTGTCCCGCTCAAATTTCAACGTGAGGGCATTAAATATAAAGATCTGCCACCGGAAGAACAGGAAGAGTACGAGTTGCAGGAAGAATTTTACGATAAAGAAACCGGCAAGTTAAAAGAAGAAATAGGTTCGGCGGCATTGAATAAGTGGCTGTTTAATATTGATACGGTCAACAAGGTATTAATGCACCTGATGGAAAATGGCATCAAGGTGGAAGGCGGCGACAAGCTGGGTAAAACGATTATTTTTGCCAAAAATACGAAACATGCTGACTTCATCGTTGAGCAATTCGATAAAAACTATCCGGTGATGGCCGGTAAATTCTGCCGCAAGGTGGATTATTCAGTGAAATATGCACAAAGCCTGATTGATGATTTTAGTGTCAAGAACAAAGATCCGGTTATTGTTGCCTCGGTGGATATGCTGGATACGGGCATTGATGTGCCGGAAGTGGTGAATCTGGTGTTCTTTAAGCTTGTGCGTTCCAAAACCAAATTCTGGCAAATGATCGGGCGCGGCACACGATTATGCGAAGATCTGTTCGCACCGGGCGTGAATAAGAAAGAGTTTATTATTTTTGACTACTGCCAGAATCTTGAATTCTTCGATGCCAACCCGGATGGCTATGAGTCTGGTGTACAGGAATCGATCAAACAGAAGATATTCAAACGTCGTCTTGAACTGGCCGTGGTATTGCAAAATGCAAAGCCAGAGGATGCGGCGGTGGTAAGCTTTGGCGAAAAATTAAAAGATCAAATGCACAATGTCGTTGAGGCGATGAATCTGGATAATTTTATTGTTCGAAAACAACGTAAAGATGTCGAAAGATATGCGAATCGCGACCGATGGAAAGCCATAAATGATGAGGATATGGAAATACTCGCCAATAAGCTCAGTGGCCTGCCCTCCACCGATGACGACGATGAATATTCACGCCGCTTTGATTTACTCATTCTAAATTTACAAATCGCCATATTACAAAACAACAAATCACAGGAAGCCTATCAAAACAAAGTGCGTGAATTAGCCAAAGGACTGGAAGATAAAGCCGCCATTCCCAGTGTTGCCGCCCAGATGGAATTGATTCTAGCGTTACAGACCGATCCATGGTGGGGGGATGTCACCTTGCCGATGCTGGAGCTGGTAAGAATCAGTCTGCGTGACCTGACACGCTTTATCGACAAGGATGCCGGGCTGGTTGATGTATTCACCAATTTTGAAGATGAAATCGGTGAGCAAGATGAGAAATATACGGTGGTTAAGACCGATCCCAAGCTCAAGGACTACCGTAGACGAGTACAGCGTTATATTCGTGAACATCAGGATCATATTACGATTCGGCGGTTGAAAAATAACGAGCCGGTATCTGCGACTGATATTACTGCCCTGGAAGATATTCTGTTTTCAGAGGATGGACCGATTCCACGGGAAGAATATGAAAAAGTCTTTGTTGATAAACCACTGGGTATTTTAGTCCGCTCAGTCGTCGGGCTTGAGCGTAATGCTGCCAAAGCAGCATTTGCTGCGTTCCTCGAACAAGCCCCCCTGCACCCCGATCAAATCACCTTCCTGAATGAGATTGTCGATTATCTGGTTAAAAATGGAGTGATGGAACCGAAGGCGATGTTTGATACACCTTTTACTCATATCAACGATCAAGGCGTGGTAGGGGTGTTTGGTGAGGATAGGAGCAAGAAGATAATTGAGTTGGTGCGGCATATTAATGAGAATGCGGGTACTGCATAAAGGGTGTTGGTATATTCCCAACATACCGATACCTGAGCCAAAATAACACGCTACAAGCTGTGTATGGCCACAAGACCGGGCCGACCGGGTATTGCTGTTCTATGAGGCTCACAGACTGCCTGACTACTTACTATTACTTACTCAGTTCGGAATACTTTCAGGCGCTTATTTGAGTAAGATGAGGTTGTGGGACACTCATGGGGCACATAAGGACAAAAAACTACAACAAATGGCCAAATACCATAGCAAACAGATTTATTAAGTTGTTGATTTAATTGTGGTAGCTTGTTGTGCTTTATTGTAAGTTGTTGATTCTATTTGACTCTGACTCCGCTAATCAAGGTTCGAATCCTTGTTCCCCAGCCAAATATAAAAGAAGCCCCTTTCGGGGCTTTTT
>VAPK011020502.1_pt1 | contig 13183 bp, 7 predicted proteins | sample 3395031 | NCBI WGS metagenome assembly VAPK01 (sample SAMN08290443, study PRJNA428436) | hydrothermal vent metagenome | isolation source: Deep-sea hydrothermal vent chimney 1 | place: Pacific Ocean: Juan De Fuca Ridge | reverse complement strand
GCGTAGCAGGGCTACGTCGAGGATTTTGCGATTGCACCGTAGCCAAAAATGGCCTGAAGATGAGATGCAAGATGTTCTTGTTATTTTCTTACAGGCCCTTAGCAATTTGCATTGCCGATGAATACTCAGGTGCGGATGATCCGCCTCCACATGATTCTGTTTTTCAGCAACGCTCAAAGCCAAGTGCCCCGTGTTTTTTTCTAGAAATTCCACTTCGACCTGCAACTTTCCTATCTGCCGACAGAGACGATCTTTGTCTTTTTCAATATCTTTGGCCTTACGGGCGGCCTTGTTGCCAAACAACTCGGGCAGCATCTCGATGGCTCCTTTCTTCCAGCGGTTGACCTGGCTGACGTGAATAACATACTCGGATGCAATTTCATTGACGGTACGGTCCCCTTTGATAGCGGTCAGTGCCGCCTTGGATTGCAATTCTTTGCTGTAATGTTTTCTCTTCATGGTTATCCCTTTAAAACAGTGTAAATCCTACCTTAACACACTGTCTCTTTTTCGGGGTCCCACTATATCGGCAAAAAAATCAAAACAGAGGGGCGAGAAGGGGGTGCCAGTCAACCTCTTGACAATCAATCTCTGCCGGCAGGACCACGATCCGGTCGGCAAAACCATAATCTTTCAGGGCCATGGAAAAAACGCGGCAAGAGTCCCGAACGATTTCAGCGGGTCCTGGCTCAAACTGGTTGTACACCAGGCCCAACAGCCGGAGATTCCGCGAACGTATGGCCTCCAGGCTGAGGAGGGTGTGGTTGATGGAGCCGAGACGCGGCGTGGTGACCAGGATCAGGGGGTATTCGCGTTCGGCCAGGTAATCGAGAAAGAGGAGGTCTGCGGTCAACGGGACCAGGAGGCCGCCGGTACCCTCGATGAGCAGCCATTCGTAATGGAGTTCGAGTGCGATGGTTGTCCGGCGGAGGACAGCCGCATCAATGCGCCGGCCGGCCAGGGCGGCCGCCAGGTGAGGCGAGGCCGGGAAAGGAAAACAGAAGGGGCAGGTCAAACCCTTTTCGTCTTCCTCGGCCCACTCCCTCTCCATCAGCCGCCGATGAGTCTGGATGTCCTCGGGGCGGTCCGTACAGCCGGTCTGCACCAATTTCTGGGTCTGCACCGTTTTTCCCTGTTGCAGCAGGTAACGGGCCAGCAGGCCGGTAGCCATGGATTTACCTGTTCCGGTATCGATTCCGCAGAGACAAAGTGTCGGCATGCTGTTTCCCGTGGTTCTCCTCAATTGGCAGACATTCTTCCGCAACTGGTCACAGGGTGTAAAACTCTGCGCTATTCCTTGCATCCAACCTGTAAGCCGCCGCAGGCGCCACAGATTTACGTAGTCGCTTCCGTTCGCTATCGTTCCTCTATGCGGGGCGGGAGTAGTAACCGCGTGAAGATGGGGTGCCTGTGGCGGCTTACATTCTTCCTTGCTCCGCGGCGATTGAATAAGTATCATGCCGAACCATGAGCATTTTTGATATTATAGCCATTCTGATTACCGTGGCAGCATTTTTCGGTTATGTCAACGAACGTTACATCGGCCTGCCCCAGACCATCGGTCTCATGGTCCTGTCGCTCGTTTTCTCTCTGGCCCTCCTCGGTCTCGGCCGGTCGGGCCTCTTCCCCCTGGACGACCAGGTGGGACGGCTGGTGGGCCAGCTCAATTTCTATGATACCCTGATGCACGGTATGCTCGGCTTTCTGCTGTTTGCCGGGGCCCTGCACGTCAATTTCAACGATCTGCTCGGCGAAAAGTGGATTATTTTTCTGCTGGCCACCATGGGCGTGCTGGTCTCGACCCTGCTGGTGGGGGGACTGGCGTGGTTCACCCTGCGTCTCCTGGGCCTGGGGCTGCCGCTTCTCTACTGCCTGCTCTTCGGCGCCCTGATTTCACCTACCGACCCCATCGCCGTGCTGGGAATTATGAAAAAGGCCGGAGCCCCCAAGGATCTTGAAACGACCGTTACCGGCGAGTCCCTGTTCAACGACGGTATCGGGGTCGTGGTGTTCCTGGCCCTGCTCTCGCTGGCGCACGGTTCCCAGGAGCCTAATTTCGGCGAGATCGGCAAGTTGTTCCTGGTCGAGGCCGGCGGCGGCCTGCTCTATGGTGCGGCGCTCGGATATTTTTGTTATCACCTGCTGAAGCGGGTGGACAACTACCAGGTCGAAGTGCTGATTACCCTGGCTACCGTGACCGGCGGCTACCGGCTGGCCGAGATTCTGCATCTGTCCGCGCCCCTGGCCATTGTGGTGGCCGGTCTGCTGGTGGGCAACCATGGCCGCCACCTGGCCATGTCGCCCCTGACCCGGCGGCACCTCGATACCTTCTGGGAGCTGGTCGACGGGATCCTCAATGCCGTGCTCTTCGTTTTGATCGGCCTAGAATGCCTTGTTCTGCCCCTTGATATCCGTCTGGTCCTTGCCGGGTTTCTGCTGATCCCGGTGGTCCTGCTGGCCAGGTTCATCAGCGTGGGCGCCTCGGTCACGGCCCTGCGCTGGCGGCGCGGTTTCAGTCCGGGGACGGTGAAGATCCTGACCTGGGCCGGACTGCGCGGCGGTATTTCCGTGGCCTTGGCCCTGTCTCTGCCCCTGGGGCCGGAGCGGAACAGTATCATTACCGTTACCTACGTCATCATGGTCTTTTCCATCCTGGTGCAGGGGCTGACCGTCGGCCGGCTGATCGAGCGCCTGCGGCCCGCTGAACCTGAACCGCCGGCCCTGTCCTGAACTTTGCCGGCAAGGCGTCCTCCTCGCGGGCCAGGGCTGTTCCCGCCGCGGGGATACACGAGGTTCATTTTTCCACCAGGCATAAGTCGTAGCTGGTACTCCTGCCGCCGCCTGGACGTTTCTGCAAAATATTTTTCCTCGTCAAATCGGCCAGATCACGACTGGCTGTAACCTGACTGCACTTGGTCATACCCACATATTTCCGGGTTGTCATGCCGCCTTCAAACCTGTCGCCGCTCTCAAGCAGTCGATTGATTACCTTGCGTTGCCTGGCATTGAGGGCCGTGTTTCCGTGCTGCTGCCAGAACCTGGCCTTCATTACAACCTGTTCAACGATCCATTGTGATTCCCGCATGGCCGCTTCAAGTGTCTGTAAAAACCACTCCAGCCAGTGGGTTATGTCCATCCCATTGCGACCGGATGCTTCCAGAACACGGTAATACCCCTTTCTGTTCAGGCTGATATGTTTGGAAAAAGAGACCAGTTCCATTAGCGTTGGATAACTTCCGGCAAGAAGGTAGTCGGTCACTGCTCTACCGATCCTGCCGTTGCCGTCATCAAAGGGGTGAATCATGATAAACCAGAGATGGGCGATTCCGGCCTTGAGCAGTGGATCGGCTTCATTTTTTTTATTGATCCAGTCAAAAAAACGGGCCATTTCTTTTGCCAGTTCTGCCTGTGGCGGGGCCACGTAATGCACGGTTTCGTGACCTATCGGTCCGGAGACAATTTGCATTTCTTCCTGCCCCCGGTACCTGGCTACACGAATTTTGCGGAGACCGGAATATTCGGTGGGAAACAGGGCTGCATGCCAACCAAACAGTCTCTCTTCTGTCAAGGGTCGTTCCTGCCTTAGTCGCGCATCAAACAAAACGGAAACAAGGCCGTCGGCACGGGCATCCCAATCGTCGTGCTCGACCTGCAACCCTAGTTGTCTTCGGATAGATGCCCGCACGGAACTGCGGCGCAGTATCTCCCCCTCAATGGCAGCGGTTTCCACGGCATCATCTGCCAGTACCCCCTCACGGGTACCCATTCGTTCTTCATCGCTCAATGTTTGGCAAATCGCTTCGAGGCCTCCAATCAACCTGGAAACAGTACTGATTTCCCGCAGGAGGATGCCGCTGTCATAATAAAAATCAGGCCAGTCCCTGTGTTGCCATATCCATAGATGATCCGTTTGCATGGGCTAATCATGTCATATTTTTTATGAATAGGCAAGATAATCCCATCACTCCAGTGGAACCTTGCATGAGATATCACCTCAAGCCGTCACGGATTCAGGCTATATTCCCAAGTCATCCAAAAACTCCGAAGCCGGATCAGCACTCGTCACCAGCAGATAATCCCGTGCTCGGGTGCAGGCGACGTAAAGAAGATGCCGTTCAGTGTTATAGACTTCTTCCAGATCAATTTCATCTGCGACAGTTTCGATCCGCTCCTGAGAGGGGATGACTTCATCATCGCAGGCCATCACCACAACCGCCCGAAACTCCAGGCCTTTGGCAAGGTGCATGGTGCTGATCGATACATGGCCGCTTGTTGTTTCTACCTTCTCGTCGAGCATCTTAAATGGCAGCTTGGCATCTTCCACCGTTGCTTTGGCTCTATCCAGTTCCCCGGCAGAACGGACAAAAACACCGATTTCATGGGGCAGCGCACCTTCGCCCGCTCGGGCTGAAAGCCATTTGCTTACTGTTTTGATTTCTTCTTCCGGGGTGTCCAAAACCATGATCTCAGGTTTGGGGCCGTTGAAGACGGAAATCGTACCGCGCCGGTCTTCGATGTTACCGTCAACGTCGGCCAATTCCGGTCCCAAAAGTCGATCTGCCTGCATCCTAATTTGATGAGAGGTTCGGTAGTTGATATGCAGTGTACGGGAGCGGCCCCGGATATCAACACCAAGCGCTTTCCAGGAAAAAGGCTGCTGAAATATTCGTTGACCAAGGTCGCCGGCAAAGAAAAGGCTGTTCGGCCGTCCGGCCTCAAGCGCGGAAAGAAATCGAAGCTGGGCAACGCTGACGTCCTGAGCTTCATCCACAACAACATAATCGAAAGTTGGGCGCTTGTTTTCAGCAAGCTTTGCCGCCAGCCTGCTGAACAAGCTGGAATATGTCAAACCCTGCTCCTTGAGGTTGGAGCGGACCTGCTCGAAAATCGACCAAAGAATGGTACGCTGTTTCTCCGGGAGTCGTGTCTTACGGCCCAGACGAACGACATCCCGATACGCCTCCCACGTTTCCAGCTGCCAGGCGTCAACAACATCTTCCCATTCCGATATTAAAAAATGGTGTGAAAATTTATGCCCCTCGGCCTTAGCGGCTGCTTCTTCAATGAGCCGCGTTATTGTTTCTTTGGATGCGATGTTCACCTGACCGTAGTTGAGTTCAAAGAGCCGTCGGCCAATGGAATTCATGGCATAAACTTCCAATCGTTCGCCCAGACGCGGTTCATTGTGGATCAATCGTCTCAGTTTTGTTCTTAAGGCATTGGCCAGGGTATCGGAAAAGGTGGTGAGCAGCACCCTCGCATCAGGGTTAGCGCGGGCAAGGAAGACCGCCCGGTGGAGAGCAACAATGGTCTTTCCTGTCCCGGCGGAACCCGAAACCCGAGCAGGGCCGTTGTAATCCCGCTCAACCAGTTGTTGCTGGGCGGGATGGAGAAATACCGTCCATTTTTCCCAGGGATATTCCAGAGCGCATTCAAGTTCCTCAACATTATTCATCACCCGGAACCGGCGTTGTGCATCAGGATGATCAAATGGGTCCATTCCGGACACAAGCGGCTGGACAATCCGAGGTGTCACGCCGGTGGCCAGATCCAGCAATGCCTCAGCCGCCTCACTGGGAAGATGGTCGGCCAGTTCAAGTACGGTGTCTTCATTGGCATTACGCACATCCTCCAGCCATTCGGCTGGAACACCGTAGTCTAACAGTGCTTCCATCGTGACATTGGCGAACAGGAGTGGTTTGGGTGGAGCCGGTTGTTCCTCTTCAACGTATCTGGGAATGATGATTTTCTTGACTGTTTCCCGGACCTCAACCAACTGCGCGGCACCGGTTTTTGGGTGCGTTTCCAGCTTGCGGCGCTCTGCCCATTGATAGGCCTTGTCGTGGTGATCGACATAGCAGAGTAGCAGACTTGCCTCGGTTTTATGGACAATCAGCCGAATATCCAGGTTCACACGGACCGACCAGAAGTTGGGGTCCCTGGCATTGTCGATCCTATGAAGCTGCATTCCCGGACTGGCCGGATTCATTTGCAGATCGAAGGCCGTTGTCTTGACCGCCTTCTGTTCTTCATTGGTCAGCCTGGCAAGGCTGTCGGTGAATGTGTCGGCAATGCGGAATTCCATCATTTCACCATTTTTCCCTCAATCCGTTTTATCTCCCGATCGAAATCAGAGATATATTCGGCGTCCTGGCGCTGACGATAGATTTCGAACTCCTGTTCAGCCTTGAGTCTGGCTTCAATGGCGCTCACTTTGCCTTTGTCTTCCAGAATGGGATAATTGGACAGCTCCAGAAAGCTGTGGAGAAACTCGACCCAGTCCTCCATTTTCATCAATATCCGGCGCTCAGCCCGATTCTCCGCCAAATCCAGATAAGCGGAGATAATACGGTTTAATTCCTTGATGTGGTTTTCACTCAGATAGTTTTTGGCAATGGTTATGTCCGATTTCAATATTTTGCCGTCCGGAGCTTGTTTCCAGTTGGTCAGTCCCATATATATCTTAGCCGCGTCTGCTGAGGCATAAATAATTTCAGCAGCAGTTTTACCGGTAATCGCCCAATGGAGCTTGTTTCGCACGGTGGCAAAAAATTCCTTGGTCACTGGCGCATTCCTGTCGTAATCAACCGAAAGCGCATAGATGTCGGTAATCTTCTGGTAAAATCGCCTTTCGCTCGCCCGGATTTCCCGGATGCGTTCCAGCAATTCGTCAAAATAGTCCTTGCCGAAAACCCGGTTACCCTGCTTGAGCCGTTCATCATCCAACACAAAACCCTTGATGATGAACTCTTTCAGAGTTTTTGTCGCCCAGATACGAAATTGGGTCGCTTGATAGCTGTTCACCCGGTAACCGACGGCAATGATGGCATCAAGGTTGTAATATTCCAGTTGTCTTTTGACCTCTCGTGATCCTTCTTGCCGAACTATTTCCAAAATGGAAACCGTTGAATCCCTCTCTAACTCGCCGGTTTCAAATATATTTTTCAGGTGCTTATTAATGGCGGGCACCTTCACCCCAAACAGCTCGGCCAGGGCCTTCTGGGTGAGCCAGGCCGTTTCATCCTGCAAAACAACCTCGACCTTCTTGTTTCCGTCAGGCGTGGTGTAAAAAATTATCTCGTTATTTATTGCATTCTTCATTCTGTTTATTCCGCCTGGTATACCTTCATCACTTCATTGCCGAGATGGTTGGTGACCTTGACGGCGATGCGGCCGGATGATGGCGTGTCAAAGGCCGTGGTTTGCACAGCCTTCAGTTCTGTTTTTCATTGGTCAGCCTGGTGAGGATGTCGGTGAATGTATCGGCGATGCGGAAGTTCATTTGTGTCGTTGATCGAGGAAAACCCCGTAATGTTAGAAGCCGTATTTTCGCTGCCTATTAACAAACGCTGGCTCTGTGCCTTCAAGAATCTCGATGACACGAGCCTTGATCTCTGCCGACTCAATAGCACCACTCACGTATGAGAAACGCTTGTTCACTTTGTCACACGCAGCATAAATGATCTGCTCGGCATCACACACCACCGCGAGGTTCGGATTATGTGTGACCATGATGACTTGTCGGCGCTGCTTAGCGGCTTTGATACAAGTCACGAGAATCTTGTATATAGTCTGGTTATCCAGGTTTTCTTCCGGCTGATCGATCACCAGAGGAATATCATCCTTGTCCACCAACAGATAGAACACCAGCAAGAGCAAACCTCGTTCTCCCGGAGACAGTTGACTGATTTCCTGCTTATCATAGGTCAGCGAATACTGTGGCTTCAGATACTCGAGTCCGAATAGAAAGTCGTAGATTTCCTCCGGTCGGTTTCCCTTTCTCAGTTGATCTACGACAGACAGCTCCGTCTGATTGACGCCTTCGACCCGCCGATCGAAATGCAGCATGTCATCGATCTTTTCGACGAACGCGACGACGGTTTCCGCATTCATGAAGTCGGTCTCCTTCAGGAGCTGTCGAACGAGCAGATTGCTCTCGTCGATACCCGCGAAACTACCACGCGTCTGCCGGTTGATACGCCCAAGGAAAGTGTCCTGAAATCCCTCTTCCGCGATCCGCACATCAAAGTCAAGCGGCATCCATTCTTGCAGTCGATTGCACGAAGCCCTGCACGGGCTGATAGAGCGTCCGGTATTCGGCAACGACCTTGCCGATCTGCTCATGCAGACGACGAACAATGACGAGTCGTGCGGCTTTCAACTGCTCACGTTGAGCCGGCAAAGCGTCCAACGCTTCTATTTCTGCAGTGTACCAGGCAATGGTGTTCCTCTTATCCTTGTCACCCTGCAACTCGACCCTGGCCCGCTCCCACTGCGCCAGTTGTTCCTTGTAAACCAGGAATAGACGCTGCTTCTCGCCAAGCTGGCTCTTAATCGTTTTGATTGCGGCTTCGGCCGCCTCACGACGCTGCGGTAGACTCGCATCCCCTTCAGCAGAGAGGAGGGCGTCTTGGGTCTCGGATTCCTTTTTGAAGCTAACACCCAGCTGTTCGATCCCTGACGTGCTGACCGTGAGCGACACGATGTCGCTCGCCTTCAATGCGGACTGCACCTCCTCAAGCATGCCATTCAGTTCTGCGATGAACTGTTCGTAACTCTTTTGGTGGTTCTTGATTGACTGCAGGATGCGGGTTACTTTTACTGCACCCTTTACTGCGGTTGCCTTTTTCTGTCGCGCCATCTGTTCTTCGGCCCGGACAGCGTTCAGTGTCGCTTCAAGTTCCGCAAGCTTCGCAGTCGCTGCAGCGGTCTCCTGCTTTGCGGCGTCCGATTCAAACGGATCCTCCACCGGAGTAGGCTTGGCGCCCTCCAAAGCGGCCAGTTCTCTTCTCTTGGCGTCGAGCTGCTGCTCCAGCGACAGGCGGAACTCGGGAGAGAGCTTGTGCTCGACCGTGACGAGTTTTATATTGATCTTTGAAAGCTCATCAGTCAGTTGCTTCCGCTCCTCTTCGAGTTCGGAAATCTTGAAGTTCAGAAGCTCGTCGAGCGATAGAAAGCCGAGACGCTGCTCTTCGGGGACATGTGTGTAGATGATCTTGCGTAGCTCGCCATCGAAAGTCGATGAACCGCTGCCCGCTAATTCGTTGCACAGGGTCTCGAGATAGCTTTGCGGGAGATACTTCACCCGCTCGACGCTGGATGGCGCGGGATTCTCGTCCAAAGCCTTCCGGGAGTCCGTTTCGTCGTGCCAACGAACCGTCCCGGTAAAGTGCGACGCCAACTTGTTCCGCGGGTTGCGGAACCGCTCTTCATTGAGAAAGGAAAAGCTATCGTGATTTCGGGTGTCGCAGATGAGTGAGAGAATGTCTGCTAGTGCACTCTTGCCACTACCCTTGTTCCCAATGATCGCCACCAGATCGTGATTCAACGGAACTTCGACGTCAAACCATGTATCCGGCAGGGTCGATCCGACCTTCTTTTTAATTGTGATCGCGGACGCGTATTTTGTTCTATTGCCCGCCACGAGCAAACGCTTCGGTGGCATATCGCCGACGAATACACGCTGGTCGAATTCGGTTACCGCTTGGAGCAAGCCCTGAAATGTCGAGTCAGCTTTGATCCATGTAAAGCACTGGCCGATTCGATCCTTGTTCTCCGAATTGCTGAACGTATGGGCATCGGAGCAATCGAGCAACTTGTCCAAAACATTTGCTTCGCTCAGCTTCTTTCGAGCCTTTTTATACGCTTCAGGGTTTTCCGATGCAGTGAAGACGAGATTGACGCAATTGATGACATTGCGTTTCTCTGCGATTGACTGATCATCCCACTTCATATTCTCCCATTCGGTTTTGCCGACGGCGAGCAAGGAGCGGTCTTTCAAGTCGTGACGTTCCAGAGCCTTGAGCACTGAATCCAAGCTAACGCAGAGATTGTTGAACCCCTCTTGCAAGGGGCTTCCGTAGTTTGCTTTCTTCTCGGGCGGTGCCGAGTCGATGATCATATGCCCCAGTTTGGTGAGGCTATCCGGTGTAATGACGGCTTGCCATTTCGTCTTGAAGTGACTGGCTTCCGGAATGAGGTTGTAGCACTGGACAAGCGAACTTAGAAACTGTTGACGGATGACTTCCGGATCGAGCTGATCAAAGATGATGTGAAGATTGATCCTGTTCCAGTCCGACTTCGAATAGGACCCATCCTGATTTTTCTTCACGATGCCTGCGAACTTGTCGAGACGCAATTCAACCACTGGCAGGATCAAGTCGATGTTGCTCAATCGATCATCTTTTTTTGCTTTTAGCACCCGTTCGTAGCCGTCGACGAAAATGTAATCGTTGATGCCGATGACCTTGAAGTCGGGTGGCAGTTTTTCGAGGTCGACGATGAAATTCTCCCACGCATCGTCAGTATCGCCACCGTAGTTCTGGACGATCGAGATCGGGGTATGAACATGGAGATCCCACTTGCTCCATAATGATCCTACTGGACTGCTGTGACTCATACGCTTTCGTCTCCTGATTCCTAATTCACGGGTTTCCAACTATTTTTTTTAGGCCATGGCTATTCTCAATACCATGAACACCTTCATCACTTCATCGCCCAGGTGGTTGATGACTTTCACCGCGATGCGGCCTGATTTGGGTTTATCGAAGGGTCGGGAGGTGTCGCTGTGCAGCGTATTCCAGGCTTCCTGGTTTATTTCTGCTTTGAGGGTGGTCTTGAGAGCCCTGTATGGATCATTGGCGCCGAGGAAGTAGGCGTGGCGGACGAAGAAGCTTTCCTCGTTGTAGTCGGTGTCGATGAACCAGCAGGCAATGCCCTCCGCACCATCGCTACGGACTTCGCCGGTGTTGGGGTGGAAGACGTCCACGCCATTGATTTTTACTTGAATTTGGCCATCTGCCGCGTCGAGAATGTCAATGTCCGGTTCGCCGAAGATGACGAACAGATTGCCCTTGCCGGTATTCTTGAGATCGGCGGCCATGTGCAGGTCAGCGTTCATTCTGGCTTTGAGTACCGGGATGCGGCCCAGCTTGTCAAAGTCAGTCGAATGGGCATCGTAGTTGAAGGCACAGGCAATCAAGGCGTCGAAACCGGCATCGCTGGCCTCACGGGCCGCAGCCACCAGATCAGGGCGGGAGACGGTGCCAAATTCCGGACCTATGAAGATGGCGGCGCGTTTTTCAGTACCGTTTTCTTGGTCACCCTCCATATAGTGCCCTTCGGCACAGATAAAGTGCCCAGGCCAAGGGGTGAGGGAGGTGAAGTTGATCTTGTCTTGCTTGTGGGCCTGCTGCACGCCGGCGGTCTTGAGATTCTCCAGGATCATGCTGCCGAAATCGGTTTCATCGCCGGGTGTAGCGCCAGCCTGTTGCGGGTCAATCAGTTCGTCGTTATCATCCACGGCCAGCACTCGGTGCGGGGAAAGGCTTTCCACGGTGAACGGCCCGGCAACCCGGACCTTCTTTTTGTCTTCATAGGGTTTGTCGTAGAGGTATTCGAAATCGGCCTTAGCCGCGATGGAGGCGTCGATTTCTTTCGGGCGGGCGATGCGCTGCCGCCACCAGTCGGCGTGCAGGTTTTTGGCGGTGTCCGGCCATTTCGCATCTGCTTCACGGGGAATCTCCCATTCTTCCCAGTTCTGCTTGAGGGTCTTGTTCAGTTGCTTGCGCAAAGGTTCAAGCGTCTCCTGGAATTTCTCCCAGATGACGTCGATCTCGGTGTTGTTGGCAATGGACTTGAGGGTGATGTGCGGTACTCGCTGATAGACAAAACCCTGGCGGATATTGTTGTGCGTTGACGCTTCGCTGGGGACCGTGCGAGTGATTTCAGCTTCTTTGAGTTGCCCGCCGCGGCTGTCGGCAAGGAGATAGTAGGGATAGCGTGCGCCCATGATGCGAGCCCGGGCCAGGGCAAGGGCGACACGGGAGGTGTCAATGGTAATCCAGCGGCGGCCCCATTGTTCAGCGACATAGGCGGTTGTACCGGAGCCGCAGGTGGGGTCGAGAACCAGATCGCCGGGGTCGGTGGCCATCAGGATGCAGCGTTGTACAACATTTAGGTGAGTCTGGACTACGTAAGTTTTGTCGCGAGCGTCGAATCCCCATCGCGTATCCATCCATAGGTTCGTTACGGGAACCACACCGAAATCATCAAAAAACCGGACGAACGAAATAGATTTATCACGAGGAAGGAGGCGGTCGGATTTAAGTAATCGCCTCATTCTTTCTTCGTTCGTTGACCATCCGCGGTTGGCTCCAGGCCGAAACTCGCGACCGTAGGCTTTAAAAATGAATGTCGAAGCTGCTGAAGGAGTTTGCGATGTCGTGGGTGATGGTCGGAAAAGACGTTCTTCGCCAGAGAGGTTGTCAAACTTCACAGGCTTGTATTCACCAAATCCTTTCCAGTCGTATTTGTACTCAACGCCCCCATCTTCAACAGTGCGAATCGTATATGGACGTCGAAATTTTGCTCGCTCTTTGTTCTTGTAATACCAGAGAATAATGTCTCCGACTGGTGCAATATACTGCGACGTGGCAGAACTCGTCTTCCAAAAAAATATCTCTGAGCAGAAATTTTCTTCACCAAAGACTTCATCAAGAAGAGCACGAACTCTGTGTACATTCTCATCGCTAATCTGTAAGAAGACTGTGCCATTATCACTAAGTAAATCCCGCGCCACCGTCAACCTGTCCCGCAAATACGTCAGATACGAGTGAATCCCATCCCGCCAGGTATCCCGGAATGCCTTTACCTGTTCAGGCTCGCGGGTGATGTGATCAACCTTGCCGTCCTTCACATCGCGGCTGGTGGTGGACCACTGGAAATTGGAGTTGAACTTGATGCCGTAGGGAGGGTCAAGATAGATGCACTGCACCTTGCCGCGCAGTCCTTCCCGTTCGGCCAGCGAGGCCATGACCTGGAGGCTGTCGCCCAGGATCATCCGGTTGGACCAGTTGGCGTCGTGTTGGTAGAATTCGGTCTTGGCGCTTTCATCCGGCAGGCCGTTGAAATCGGCAAAGAGATCCATCTGTTGCGGTTTACCTGCCTGTTCCCGTGCCTCGGACTGCCTGCGCAGATCGTCGATCAACACCTTGGGGTGGACCTTCTCCTGGATATACAGTGGCGGGGCCTGCACCACCAGGTCAGACCAGTCCTGCTCATCCTTGCCGCGCCAGACAAGCTGCGGGTCAAGATCACGGTTGCGGCGCTCGTAGGCAACCCGGATGGGGTCTTGCTCATCCTTGCGCATCATTGATTGAAATTCAGCCGTGGGGATGTTTTT
>VAPK010492703.1_pt1 | contig 13189 bp, 9 predicted proteins | sample 3395031 | NCBI WGS metagenome assembly VAPK01 (sample SAMN08290443, study PRJNA428436) | hydrothermal vent metagenome | isolation source: Deep-sea hydrothermal vent chimney 1 | place: Pacific Ocean: Juan De Fuca Ridge | reverse complement strand
TTGCCGACCTCTACCCCATAAGACAACTCGTTAAAACCAACATCTTTCATACGGGCCAAGAGCTTCCGATTAACCCTGTCGGCCCTTACACCATTTGGGCAAGAGAGTCTAACCCCGTCCATTCCTGAGGTCTCAAAAAGATCGCAAAACTTAAAGACCCTGTCTATATCAAGCGTAAAATTATCGTCAAAGAAAGGAAAGAGCTTATATCCGCGTCCGTACCAATATTTTATTTCTTCTATTACGTACTGTGGAGAGCGAAATCTGAATTTTTTACCTATAGTCAGCGGCACCGGGCAGAAAGTGCAACTATAAGGACACCCTCTGGATGATATTATAGGAATTCTCTTCTCAATATACCTGGAGACCTCAAACTTCTCATAACGTGGAAAAGGGATCGAATCCAGATCCTTCTTAAAATCCCTGTTGCCGCTATATACAACCTTTCCATTTGCGTCGCGGTAGAGTAAGCCCTTAATACTGGCAAGGTCATCCCCCCTGCATAGCTCTACCATCGCATCTTCACCTTCAAGAACGATGGCAAAGTCTATAACCTCACACTCATCAAGAACTTTTTTCCTGAGCGTAGATATATGCGGACCACCTGCGACTATCTTTAGATCCGGAAAATCCTTCTTTATCTCCCTTAAAAAATCATACCCAACACGATATTGATGGGTAAACATACTGATTCCAAGCAAATCAGGATTGTATTTCCTTATTTTATCCCTAATATCGTCATAAGCATATCCAAAGTATGTATCGATAACGTCATAGTCTATATCAGCCGTATAAAGTGCTTCTGCCACATACCCAAGACCAGTTGGCACGTCAAAGGGCATCCTGTTTACACCCTCTTTGATCGGAGCAGTAACTAGCATGACACGGCTGAATCTGGACGATAGCAAGGTAGTAGAAATTGACAAAAAAACACCCTTATTCAAATAGTAATAATTTTTGAGCTATAAATTTAATGTAGTAAGAGATAATACCATTACATTTCAGGTGTGAAGCAGACTTGTTTTATATTTGTTGTAAAGGCATTAAACTATTGATATTGATAAGTTATTATAAGATACAAGTACTAGGAAGGCAAGACTTCTTTGCAGCTTCTAGGGGTTATAAAAAGATAAAACATTATGGAGTAATACATAGGAAATACTGAGATGACAATATCATTTACTATTTTTTTTCGCTAAATCCGTTATAAAAGACGCTATTCTCACCCCTGCCTTACCGTCCACCTTAAAACACTGTTCGCGTCTTAACCGCTTCCTGCCCTTACTATCCAACTCTGGATTTTTAAGGTAGTCATTGATTTTAGATATAAGGTCATCAGGGCTTTTAGCCAACTGTACCCCGCCAGTCTTCATAACATTTGCATAGTGCGTATAGTCATAGTGCTTGAGCACAGAGTTAAAATAAGAAGAGTTCTCAAAACCATCAAAGCCTATACAAATGGTAGGTCTGTCCAGAACAACCGAGTCAAGGCTCATTGTAGAAGTGACGTTCATGGTAACGTCGCTACCAAGTAAAGACTCTGGCAACGATCTCTGGGAGGCATCACCACTTTGCCAGCCACTATTGTAGGCGACTGCAGCGTTGGCAATAGCCGGCTGATAGACGTAGACATCTTTACAACCGGAGTACTTATCCTTGACCGCTGTCATATCAGCACCAGGCAGTGTTCTTATCAAGAGCTGAGACGGCTCGATAAATCTATTATCCTCAAGGGCTTTCACCAGCCCCTCTATTACCTCATCTTGCTTGGGCAAGATAAAAGGGCTTCCAGCAGAGTAAAGTAAAAGTTTTTTTGACGGATCCGCTCCTACTTGCTTGATAAACGTATCCCTATCAGCGAACTTGTTATTATAGTAGTAGTCAAACTGCGGCACTCCGGCTACAAAAACATCATTACTTTCATAATCGTAACAATCCATAATCTCTTTTTTTACGATCTTATTCCAGACAATTACCTTATCAAAGTGCATTGGCAACATTCTACCAGGTCGATTAGATGTAACCGTTCTTATCCCTGACTTAGCCGTTACATTGTCCCAACTATGGATCAAAGCAACTATAGGCACGCCTTTATTCCGTGCTGTAAAAGCGATTGAGAATTCTTCTAAAGCTATTGGGTGTGATAAAAAGACAAGAGCAGGGTCAAATTCTTTTAATAAATTTTCATAATAAGAACTACATAGAAACCTGCCCTGAAGACCACGCATCACAGGCAAAAAAGGCCTGAGAATAGCACCTATTGCCCTTCTTGACCAGTAGGTTAAGGGTTTAGACCTCTTTAAGCACTGCTCCAAAATAAGCAGGGTATCTAGCTGTGTTTTTTTAGTAAAGTAACAGCCCTCTACAATATCCAAGATTCTTCTAAACACTTTAAAAAAAATAGAATATTGTTTCGGAAGCCCCTTAATGACAACATTGGTGCGGCTAAACTCTCGCAGAAAGTTCTTGTCTTTATGCAAAGGGGTTAATATTACCAACTTAAAGGTCTTACTCAAGCGATCTAAAAGCTCTGAACGCAGCAAGTTCCTGGCTGACATACTGTATGGGATACTTAGAATTATTGTCTTCATCATTTGTTTTTTTTGCATTGCGTAAGAAAATAGACAGGAAACAGGTTATGCTGAGCAGTTTTTTTAGATGAAGAAAGGCGGTAAAAGATAGCGAATAGACCTGACTTGATAAATACTTTAAGTGAGAATCGCACCAGCGCCTTCAATCCTCCGTAAGATACCTTCCATGTATAATTTTCAATGAGATTAAGAATTGATGTAAAAAATGAGTTAGAGCCATAAATACTAATAACTGAAAAACCGCTATCTTGAGTATATTTCTTCAGTGCAAATTCAGTGAGTCTAACAAAGTCATAAGGCACCTGATGTTCCGCCTTGGCAAATTCACTCATAGAAAAGAAGCTCCCGCCAGGTTTTAAAACTCTATACGCCTCCCTTATAATTCTATCTGGTTCAGGGACATGACCGAGCACGGCCATACAAATAACAATATCAACTGAATTGCTTGCAATAGGTAAATTAGCAATATCAGCGACACAGTCCAGAGCACTATACTCCCACTGACCATCACCAACGCAGTTATCTAAACCAATATAACTACAATCCGTAAAAAGACGTTTCCATTGACAGCGGCCAGCCCCGATATCAAGTACAACAGCACCTGAAGGAGTTAAGCCTAGCAAGTTACGTGCAAATTCTGACAACGCGCTGAACTGAGGCTTATATTCATAATCCAATTCAGAAATAAATTTCTTCTTAAAACTCTGGGAATCAAGATCTCTAAATATATTTAATGGGTCTTTTTCGGTCATGTTTATTAGTTTTTTATTACCTTAATCTCGAAGTAGTTACTAGTTAGATTTTAAAGTACTATAACATAGATATTATTTTTTAGTAGTTAAACCGCGTCTCAGAGCAACAACTGCTATTCGCCGAAAAAAACACACCTCTTAACTACCCTTGAAGTCCATCAGTTCTGCTGTTCATCACCATAATATAGAAGATTCTTGCTGGCTCCAAGAGCTATTCCCATAAAGGCAGCAATATACAGTTGAGGTACTTGCGCGTAAGCATGGGCTTCAAATAAAGACATTGAAATGAAAGCAACAAAGAGTGCCAAACTACAGTACGCAAGAGACAGACAGTAATTTCCTGTGGCTTTCTTTAAAAATAAAAATAATTCCTTCAGAATAGTAATCAATATCCAGCTATATAAAAGCAACCCTACCAAACCAGTTTCAATTAATAAATCGATATAATCATTGTGAGCCCCGTAGTCTTGTCCTAGTATCTCTGGAACAACAACAATGCCATGCCCAAATATCTTATTAAAGTATGAAGAATCAACCCACTTGTTTAGAAGCACTAACCAAACGCCTATACGCCCTGAGCCCACTTCACTGATAGATGTAGCGTATCGCGTCATTTCGTTCTTAAGCATAAAAGGCACAAAAACAAAGTGGTTTATATCAACCTCCGAACTATCCGAAGCAATAAGAGATTTAGACTGCCAGAGCACCTCAGTGGCAAGAGTTATAGCCTGAGTTTGACCATCAAGAACAGCCATTTCAACAATATCGGTCTGATCTGTCTCTGGCAAGTTTGCCATATTTACCAATACGCTCGCAAACTTTGCTCTGTCAGTGTCAAAAACTTGAAACTTACCGTCTTTATATAACGTTATCGGACGCCCTGCCACACCACTGGGCGCTCTCCATGTCAAGGTGTTTGTAGCTCTATTATATTGAAGTGTACCATCCCCGATACCTACGTCATTGGTTGACGAAACATGATATATCGTCACGCCCGTAATATTAGATGTCGTGGTATAAGTCAATGTACGAATTTCTTTACTCATAACTACCATAGTTTTGAAATCATTCAATTCACCATTAGGTAACTGTAAATAGGTAGGGGTAACAGTGACGGCATCCGCAAAGTTATTATCTTTATATTCTCCTGACTCATCGTAGTTGTAATAGACGATTACCCGGTTAAATGACTCATCACTACCTCGTAATTCAGTTATGAGATCGGCCTGTAATCTATGATTGTTATCCGTCTCTATACCAAGTGTTTGTCCAATTACGCTCTGGGCAACAACCGTTCCAAGCTGCAACTCATTAAGATCTTCAACATGATTTTTTGACAACATAGTCACACGTTGATCTAGAAACCTTCCTTCATTAGACGATACTTCTGCAAGCTTAGAGAAAAAATATGGTGTTATAATATCCGGAGATCTTTGAACAACTGATCCAAAATTCACAAAAACAAATACAATCAAAATTGCAAATAACGACAAAGAAAAATAAATATATTTCTTCCTCTTACACATAGTTCCAAGAAATAAGAAAACAAATAAGAAAACAAATACCCCCACCCACGCAGTTCGAGAATAACAGTAAAGTATGCTCACCAATAAAACGCTTATCAATAAAAAATAATATAAAGAATTTTTTTTCTTAGATATAAAAAATGCAAAGACTACCCATGGGAATAAGGAAAATAAAATTTTAGGCAAGGAATGTCCTACGGGGTACCAACCTGATATTTCATACACACCATAGCCAGCACCTAATAAGAGTCCTGTTCTTGCCCCTGTTACCAAACTCCAGACTGCTCCGAGCAAAGGAAAGGTCAAACCACAGAGAGCGGCAATAAGGAGGTAATTTATATCCTCTCTTTTTCGAACATGACCAGCCACAAGTAAGATCAAACTTAACCAACCAAACAATCTCAACAGTTGCCTCAAACCAAACCAGTGATTGGGTGAAAGCACTATTAGGTTAAGTAAGATAAAAATAGAAAATATTACAAGTGGTTTAAAAATAGATAATTTCTTAACTTGCTTTCCTTTTCGAGATACAACGAAGCAAATTGTTAACAGAATTAATTTAAGGTAAACTACCGAGAGGATACTTAAATCTTCAGTTCCTAAAAAAAAAGAGCTGCTACGTGAGATAAAAACATTCAACTCTAAAACGGGAAGAACGGCCAATAAAATCAATAAATATGACTTTGATGAAATAAAAAATACCAGAGCTGATACGGTTATAAGTATAACACCTATTGTAATGTTTACCCCTCCTAGTGTAATGAGGGATAGTGTTGCAACAGCAAATATGATACTTGCTGTTAAAAGAATAAATAACCATTTAGGTTTTTTAAACTTCTCTAAATTTTCTTTTAGTATGAAATTCATCTTCAACATGCCTTTATAACGCCATCACAGCCTTGGTCAACCTGTTACCAGCTCGCATAACTGCCTGCTACTTAAAAGAGCAAATAAAAAAAGGTTAACCAATTCGAAAGAGCTTGAGGTAGAGGGTTAAATCTTTTCTACTTAAGATAATTAAATCTCTAAAAGACGCGCCATCACTAAATCTTACAAAAGCAAATATTAATAAGATAGCGCACACTGTGTAGGATATCACAGATGCTAGGGCAGCTCCAAAGATTCCTAAACGAGGTATTAATATTAGATTTATGCTCACATTTAAAATAAGTCCTAAGACAACTGAATTCAATACAATAGAGGGCTTACCTCGCCCATAGAAGTATATTATCAATAAATGCAAAATACTCACACCAAACATGCTAGGAATCAATATTAAAAAGGGAGTCATTGCTGGCATATAGGTGTCACCAACAATGGGCATAACTATAAAACGAACGGAAAGGTAAAAGGGAATGATAAGCACGAAAATAATGAAAAATATGTTTCTACATGTTTTGGCTGTCAGTTCAACCGCTGCAATTGCAGAAAGCTTCGCTGTGCGCGGAAAAAGAAGAGAAGCAGTAGTCGCAGGAATTTTTCTTAAGATCTCCACAAAATTAACAGACAATGCATAGTAACCGACCTCTGTAGGAGTAAGGAAGTAAGCTACTAGCAACATATCAGAACGAAATTGCAAATACTGCATGACATTAGGTAAATACATTTTAAAACCATAAGCAAAGAGATCTTTGATCACGCCAAGTCTTAATGTGAATTTACCAGAAGAAAATCTCAGAATAATAAAACAACCAGCAATGCTGGCACAAAGATAAGAGAACATAAATCCAAGGAAAACAATATACATGCCTCCCTTAAAAAGAACAATTCCTAGAACTCCTAATAATAGTCCAAACAAAGGCGGCAGGAAAGTTATAAGGTTATATTTAGAGATCTCTTCGGTTAAAAGTAAAAGTTTTGATACGCAACGAACGAAAAATACAAATGGTATAGTCATCAAGACTATTGTCAGCAAGTTAGGATCTATGGAACCTTGCTTCAATAGCCATAATGAAAAAAACTCACCCTGCCACAGAAATAACAAAATAGGTATAAAACTTAATGCTACTGTTGTAGCACTTACATTTAAAGCAACCTCACCGACTGAGTATTTTTTTCTGCCAGCCAGGTAAACAGCAGCATCATCAACACCAAAACGTCCAAGCTTCTCACTATATTCCAGTATTAGAAATATCAATGTATAAAGGCCATAATTATATGGGCCAAGCAAAGCGGCAAGAGCAAGCCTGAGAAAAAAAGTAATACCAGACACTCCTACATTCACGCTAAAAATAGAGAACACTTTCTTAGCAAAATCCATAAACTACCGAGCCTGCTTTGTAGCAAAAACGATTATACCGTCTTTTGAAGTACCGTATTGAAATTCTAGTTTTTTCCAAGCACGCAGGGCTGGGAAAAAACTGCCTAACGGCACATAGCTGAAGATTTTTTTCAGTATAAATCTGCTAGTCGCTATAAGTAAAAAAAGTATTGCCTGAGCAGAACTCCTTTTACGCCATAAATAATTTTTAACACATATAAAATTCAGGCCAGCTAAAGACACTGCCTGATGCATAGATTTTTCGTTAAAAAGAAAAAGATGTTCATCCGGCAAATAATAGTACCAAGATTTTCCAAAGATACTGCGCCCTAAAGAATCAACATTTGGCACGGCAATAAATAAAAGCCCACCTGGCTTGAGAAGCTGCCCTAAACGTTTAATCACAGCTACAGGATCTGTAACGTGCTCAATTACATGGCTGGTAGTTATAATGTCGAAACTAGACGCGGCAAGCTCAACATCAAAGATGTTCTCATTAAAAACCGTTAGGTCAAATTTATCTTTAGCATATTTGCATGACCATTTAGAAAGCTCTATACCGGTAACATCAGCTCCTCTTTTTTTAAATTCATCAAGCATCACACCTGTGGCACATCCAAAATCCAGGACTTTTGCAGCTGACAGGTCTTTTTCATATTGATTATCTATTAAATCAATATAAAAGGAAGCTGTTGCTCGCAGCCACTTCTCCCCTTTGACATAATCAACACCCTTCCCTTCATCCTTAAAATATTTATCGTCTTCACCACCATAAAGATCATCTAAGACTGGGGTGGCTGGCAAAGGGTATTGATATACCAACTGACAGTTAGCACAACGAAAATATTCTGAGCCGACGACAAGCTTTACCTGTCTGGTATAATCCTTTGAACCGCATACTTTACAAATCATAATCAATAACCACTGATCAGGCTTGTGGCCCAATATGTTCAATTCTCCTTGAAAGTTTTATTCTTAGTGACAACAACTTACCACGAGCACGAACTGTTAAACGGTACAGATTTCTTAAAAGATATTTGCTTGTAAAAACAGCTAACATAATATCTATCAATGCATTGGAGATAAATCTAGGCATTGCATGAATAACCTTAATTGTTATAGGGTGTACCAATAAAGATAATAAGAAAGATGGCACCACCCCATATATCCACCTTGAATGAAGCCCCTTGGTTAAAGCATAAATAAAATTAGCATACCTTGAATCACTGTCTCTGAACTCTTTTTTCAACCTGATAAGACCTTCTTCAATAACAATATTAAAGGTAGATGATTTTGAAGTATCTTTAATTATACCATCATCAAGAGCCCGTTTGGTCAATTCTGAGCCAGGATAAAAATCTAGCTCATTTAAAGATGCATAGTAAGGTTTAGGTAATTCACGCATAAGGGCTATTGTCGATAAGATATCACTTTCTTTCTCATATGGATTAAGCGCAAGAAAATCATAGAGAATAAAAACATGTTTACGATACTTATTAACCTTTTTTGCCATAACCAACAGGTCAGTTCTATCTTGATTACGTTTGTATACCTTCTTATTTATAAAATCACTGCCAGACTGTATTCCTATTGTTATTTTATTCATGCCAGCACCAATTAGAACTGACATCTTATCCTCTTGAAATGTCTTGGGAGATGAGTAGACAGAAAAAGGTGTCTTTACCTGATCCTTATATATCTCTGCAAATTTAGAGATGCTTTCACTCGGCCTAGCCAGAAAATTATCATCTACAATCTGAAAATTTTTAACGTCAGGGAATCTCGATTGAAAATACTTAAGCAAACCTATACAGTATTCAATACTATTAAACCTTAGCCACTTCCCCTTACCTTTGTAGAGATTCTTAAAGACACTATTATAACAATATGTGCAGGTATGAGGACATCCTCTTGCAAGAATAACCGAAAGATTTGATAAGGCCAGGTGAGAACCATCAGCATAAACTCTTTTTAAATCACCTGTCCTTTGGTCTAGTACAAATTCATTTTCAAAGTCAAAATCAGGATACGGCAAGGAGTCAAGCTCATCAATTAATCGAGCTATTTCATTTTTACGTATTACAGTACCGTCTTTTACAAAAAGCCCGGCAGTATTTCTATAATCTTTCCTATCTACGATACTATTGGCCATATCAACAACTGTACGTTCCCCCTCACCAATACAAACTGAGTCAACAGACTCTAAACATTCCTCAGGCTTAATCGTCGGGTGAATACCTCCCCAGACAAGTGGTATATCAAGGGTTTTCAAGATACCTGTTAGCTGTTTAGCAAGCTCCTTAGAGTACGACATAGTACTGATGCCAATAAGTACAGAATCTTTAACCAGTTCAGCGACTTGTGCTAAGGTCTTCTCTGAGTATGTATTTTCATATGATAAATAAGGGTTCTTTGGTAGCAAGAGAAGTCTAGTGTCAAAGCCTGCCTTACGTAAAACAGCAGACAAATTTCTTATACCTAAAGCTTCCAAGGTATAGTCCACTGATATTAGAGTTACTATCCCTTTTGATTCTTTATTCAAGATAACATCACACCCCACCTAAAATATAACTTCTAAAACCTTTAGAACAAGAAAACTAAAAAAATTACTAATTAGTTTTTTTCGTTCTATACCATTCAATAGTTACTTTCAGCCCTTCATCTAATGTCACCTTGGGCGACCAACCAAGAAGTCTGCGTGCCTTAGAGTTGTCACAGTAAAAATTTTTAGCCTCCCCGGGTCTCTTCGGGATACTGCCGGTCTTTAAGGTAATACAGCTTCCTGTCATCTCTACTATCCTAGCGGCAAGCTTTGAGATTTTATATTCAACTCCGCATCCGATATTTATCACCTCGCCGCTTACATCCTTGGCAGTTGCCGCCAGAAGATAGGCATCCACAATATCGTCTAAAAAGTTAAACTCCCGGGTTTGGTCTCCGGCCGTCATTGAAAAATCTTTACCCTGCAAACAATGAGTTATAAGTGACGGGATAAACATATCCGTATCTTGCCCAGGGCCGTAGGTCAGAAAAGGACGCAGTGTTACCACAGGTAGCCCCATACTTTTACTCATCATCTGGCAAATATAAGTAGAGGCAACCTTACTTGCCGAATAAGGTGATACAGGCACTTCACGCTGGTCTTCACGAAACGGGACAGGGCCGTCCCCATATTCCTCGCAGGTCCCAGTATTTACAAAGCTCATAAGTCCTGGTGAATGCTCAGCTACTGCCCTTAGAAGGTTCACTGTTCCGCTAATATTGACATCGACCATTGCAGTAAGTAAAGACGCGTTTCTAGTCACGTCTCTATAGGTAGCAAGATGGAAAACATACTGCGGACTAATCTTAGATACGAGCCTGCTTACACAGCCATAATCCGATAAGTCTCCTTTGACCAAAGATATTCTGTCCAAAACACCGGCTAGCCGGTCTAACTCTGTTGTTTCTTTAACGAGCACAGTGACCTTGGCCCCGATCTCAACAAGCCGACCCACTAAAGCAGAGCCTATGAAACCAGCACCACCGGTAACAAGACAGGTTTTTTGCTTTAGCTCCCCTACTCCCATACTTTCCACTGTGCCTTTCCAGTGTCCCACTTATCATTTAGAAAATTCATGTCACGCAACGTATCCATACACTGCCAAAAGCCGTCATGCCTGAAAACCATAAGCTCGCCGCTCCTGGCCAGAGGCTCAAGAACGTCTTTTTCCAAAACACAATTAATATCTCCGGATATATGATCAAATATTTTTTTATCAAATAACATATAACCGCCATTGATCATGGCTGAGTTTTCCTGTGGCTTTTCACTAAACTCAATAACTTTATTATCATCAGCAACCAACTCGCCAAACCTCGAAGGTGGTCTTACCCCTGTTATAGTCGCCAGCTTTTTATGCGCTCTGTGAAACTCAAAGAGTTCTTGTATATTAATATCAGCTACTCCGTCGCCGTATGTCAACATGAATAGATCTGTATCAATCTTGCTCTCAACACACTTAACTCTCGCACCAGTCATTGACTTGCTGCCAGTCTCTGCAAGCGTTACCTCCCAGTCCTCTGCGCAATGAGAGTTATGTATCTTAAGATCACCACCTCCAAGCTTTACAGTAAAATCACTATTCATAATATTGTAGTGAAAAAAGTACTCCTTAATAACATTTCCTTTATAACCAAGGCATATTATAAAACGCTTAAAACCATAATGTGCATAGGTCTTCATTATATGCCACAATATGGGTTTGCCACCTACAGGGACCATTGGTTTGGGAATAAACTCTGTCTGTTCTCTAAGCCTTGTCCCAAGCCCTCCTGCAAGAATAACTACTGGTATATCAATCATCTTCTAACTCCTGCTCGCAGCTCTTGTTCTCAGAATCATGGTTAAGCACATCTCTTACCAAAAATAATGGCCGCTGTTTAACCTCAATATATAACTTTCCTACATACTCGCCTATCAAACCAAGAAAAAATAACTGTATTCCACCCAACGCCAGAACAGGTAATACGGTCGATGCCCAACCAGGTATTACCTTGTCGGTAAGTAGCTTCATATATACAACCCAGCCAGAGGCCGCAAAAGTCGTTAAAAATATTAAAATTCCTACAATAGAAGTTAAGCGCAAAGGAAAATACGTATAAGAAGTAATTCCATCAAAAGCCAGCGAAAACAAGGCTCGAAGGTTAAATTTTGATTCACCGGCACTGCGAACATCACGCTTATATGAGACGGTTTCGTACCTGGATTCCATCTGAAGTATCATGGCCCTGATAAAGCGATTCCTCTCTGGCAAAGCGTTAAAACCTCTGACCAAAGACCTATCCATAAGTCTGAAATCTCCATGGTTATGCACGACCTCAACCCCAAGCTTCTTCAGTAACCTATAGTAAAATTCAGCTGAGATCTTTTTCAAAAAGGAATCTGCGGAACGGTCTTCTCTAATACCAAGAACTAAATCATAATCATCTTCGTAGTGATCTATCATCTCTGATATTTTTTCAGGTGGATCTTGCAGGTCGGCATCTATGGTAATCACTGCGTCCCCCTCAGCATGGAATAATCCTGCTGAAATAGAACCTTGGTAGCCAAAGTTACGACGCAAAGATACAAGCCTCACGTGTTTGTCAGTTCTAAATATATTTTTCAACACACGCAAAGTATCGTCAAGCGAACCATTATCAACATATACTACCTCATAGCACTTTATCTTACCCGACTCCACCAAGCCGGAAAGAATAGCAGAAAGTCGCTTGTGCGTAGAAGGCAGTACCTCTTCTTCATTATGACAAGGTACGATTATAGATAATAAATCTAACTTTCTCTTCAAGAAGTCTCCTGAAAGCTAAACATAAAAGAGTTGAATGCATTCAAAATATAATCCATTTTTTCTTTGTCAATACCTGGATATACACCAATCCAGAATGTGTCTTCCATGACAATATCAGTATTTGCTAAACCGCCACTTACCCTGTGTTCAATATCGCTGTAAGCAGGGTGTCTAAGAATATTACCAGCAAAGAGTGGTCGTGTTGCAATCTTCTTATCCTCAAGAAAACAAACTAATTCATCACGAGTAAAAGGAGCATCCTTTCGTACTGTAATAAGAAAACCAAACCAACTCGGATTAGAATTGGTGGTGGCCTCCGGTAAAATCAAAAAATGCTCAAAACCTTTTAGTCCTTCGTATAAAGTTTTAAAGTTTTCACGCCTCTTTCTAATAAATTCAGGCAACTTCTTTAACTGCTCAACACCAATTGCCGGTTGCATATCAACAGGCTTTAAATTATACCCTATATGAGAATAAATATATTTATGATCATAACCACTGGGTAAGCCCCCAAGCTTCCACTTAAACCGTCTTCCACAGCTATCGTCACAACCTGATTTACACCAACAATCACGCCCCCAGTCACGGAAAGACCTTACGATATTAGCAAGTTCAACGTCACCGGTGACGACAGCCCCACCCTCACCCATAGTTATATGGTGTGCAGGATAAAAACTGAAAGTAGCCAGATCACCAAATGTACCGACACACTTTCCATCATAGGTAGACC
>VAPK010649017.1_pt1 | contig 13191 bp, 10 predicted proteins | sample 3395031 | NCBI WGS metagenome assembly VAPK01 (sample SAMN08290443, study PRJNA428436) | hydrothermal vent metagenome | isolation source: Deep-sea hydrothermal vent chimney 1 | place: Pacific Ocean: Juan De Fuca Ridge | reverse complement strand
TGTTTAGCTCAAGTTTATAAACAACTTGGTCATCATGCCGCTGACCTGGATGATGCTAATAGCTTAAAGAACTTCTTTAGCGTTATCCAAAAACTAAATCAAAAAAATCGATTACTTGCCTACCATGATCGTTCGGATGGCGGCTTGCTTGCAACGGTATGTGAAATGGCGTTTGCCGGACACACCGGCGTGAATATTGTGCTGGATGAATTAGGCGATAGTTCGATTGCGAGTTTATTTAATGAGGAATTAGGCGCTGTTATACAAGTTCAACATGAATATACCGATGAAGTTTTAGCTGAATTAAAGAAAGCAGGTTTAGCGCATTACAGTCATGTCATTGGTCAGTTGAATAATAACGACAACATTGTTATTCAATATAACGACCAGGATGTATTAAATGAAAAACGTCGTGGCTTACAACGTGTATGGTCAGATGCTTCATACCAGATACAGGCATTACGTGATAATGCAGATTGTGCAAAACAGGAGTTTGATAATTTACTGGATCACAATGATCCTGGTTTGCACGCTAATTTAAGTTTTGATGCACAGGAAAATATTACTGCACCTTACCTTAACTTAGGCCATAGACCCCGTATGGCCATTTTGCGTGAGCAAGGTGTAAACGGTCATGTTGAAATGGCCGCGGCATTTGAAAAAGCCGGTTTTGCCAGTATTGATGTTCATATGAGCGACATTATTGAAGGTCTTCATAATTTAAATGACTTCCAGGGATTAGTGGCTTGCGGTGGTTTCTCTTATGGTGATGTTTTAGGTGCTGGCGGCGGTTGGGCAAAAACTATTTTGCATAACGCAGCAATGCGTGATGAGTTTGAAACCTTCTTTAATCGTTCAGACAGTTTTGCTTTAGGTGTGTGTAATGGTTGCCAGATGATGTCGCATTTAAAAGACCTTATTCCGGGCACATCGCACTGGCCACAATTTGAACGTAATTTATCTGAACAATTTGAAGCACGTTACTCTTTAGTTGAAGTTCAGGAATCACCATCCATTTTATTTGCTGGAATGGCCGGTTCGCGTATGCCCATTGCAGTAGCGCATGGTGAAGGCCAGGTTAAGTTTGTAAATGATGCTTCATCTCAACAAGTTCAAAATGATGGTTTGGTGTCGATGAAGTATGTTGATCACCTTGGGCAAGCAACAGAAAGATACCCTCACAACCCGAATGGGTCGGTTGATGGTATTACGGGTTTAACCACGGATGATGGTCGCTTTAACATTATGATGCCACATCCTGAACGTTTATTTAGAACCGTGCAGCATTCGTGGTATCCCGATGAATGGGGAGAAGATGGTCCCTGGTTGCGACTATTCCGTAATGCACGGCGCTGGGTTGATTAAAGTGTTGCAAAACAGGGTAAAAATAACAGCTAAATCCAGAGTAAAAATCGGTGTTTTAGTTGTTATGTTGTATACTTAAATTTCCTGAGTGAAAAATTTCTGTATTAAAATTTGTTTGATTAATTCAGGAAGCAATATTCATTGCTGTCAGGGAGTAGCAATCAGTGAAAGTTAAAGTTGATGTTTCGCAGCTTAAAAAAGGCATGTTCGTGAGCGAGTTAGATCGCCCCTGGACCGAAACTTCATTTTTATTACAGGGAGTGTTGATAGAAAGTGCAGAAGATATCACTCAGTTTCAGCAAGCCTGTGAATATGTTTATATTGATGCTGAAAAATCACATGAATCTATTTATCCTCATTTACGATCATTAGTCAATCTTGATAAAACACTATCTGCTTCAGGTAATTCAGTTGCATATGAATCTGAACAAGCCGATCTTGAACAAAATAATTTTAAAAAAGATGTAAAAATAGCACGAAAAGTTCATTCTCGAGCCCTGACGTATATTGATCAAGCGCTGGAAGATGTTCGTTTAGGCCAGGCAGTTAATACCGATGCAGCAAAAGAGCTAGTGACAGAAGTCGCGAACAGTATTACACGCAGCCCACATGCCATGGTTTGGCTTACAAATATGAAAGAACGTAATGAATATACTTCTACTCATTGTATGAATGTTTGTATTTTGGCTGTGAGTTTTGGTAGTTCCTTAGGAATGAGCAAAGCTGAGCTTGAGCTTTTAGGATTGGGTGGACTATTACATGATATTGGAAAAATGCGGGTTCCTCTCGATATATTAAATAAGCCAGGCAAATTAACATTTGAAGAATTCGAGGTGATGAAAACCCATCCAGTGGAAGGCTATGAAATGTTAAAAGAGCAAGGTGACTTGCCTGCAGAGGTTTTAGATATAGTTAGACACCATCATGAGCGACGTAATGGTAAAGGTTATCCTTCACAGTTGGATGGCGATGAAATTAAAAATATGACACGCATTGTTGCAATTGTTGATGTCTATGACGCCATTACAAGTGATCGCTGTTATCGCGATGCGATTACGCCCTATGATGCCTTAAGAAATATGTACGAATGGGTTAAAGAAGACTTTGATAAAGAAATGATTGAACAATTTATTAAATGCTTAGGCATTTATCCTATTGGTTGCGTAGTAGAATTGAATTTAGGATATGTAGGAATCGTTGTCTCTGCAAGTGAGAAAAGTAAATTACGTCCAATTGTTATGTTGGTAGCAAATAGTAAAGGTAAACACTTCCCTAAGCCAAAACTTGTTAATCTCGCACATCCTAAGTGGCGTAAGGGTACTCAAAAACTTGAAGTTAAAAGTATATTGAGCAAAAATGAATATGATTTTAATATTAAAGATATTATTATGAACGAAAATATAATGTGATCAACAGCCCTGATAATATTTAAAGTTTAGATCTACCTTCCTGCATTTTATCCTTAGCTTTTATAAAAAAAGAATTAAAAAATGACCAATGCATTAGAAATACATGATTTACATAAGACATATAAAAATGGCGTACAGGCATTGTGCGGAATTAATCTTGAAGTAAAAAAAGGTGATTTTTTTGCTTTATTGGGACCCAATGGTGCAGGAAAGTCTACTGCTATTGGAATCATTTCTTCTTTAGTCAATAAAAGCAGTGGTACAGTTTCGATATATGGTCATGATCTTGAGCATGAGCTTGAAAAAGCTAAAAGTTTTATTGGCTTAGTACCACAGGAATTTAACTTTAATCAATTTGAACCTTCGGTTGAAATTGTTGTTAACCAGGCAGGTTATTACGGCATTAATCGAAAGCTCGCTTATCAACGTGCAGAAAAATATTTAAAGCAACTTGGCTTATGGGAGAAACGCTACACCATCGGAAGAGAGTTATCTGGTGGTATGAAACGACGACTAATGATTGCTCGTGCATTAGTACATGAACCCAAAATTCTTATTCTGGATGAACCCACGGCAGGCGTTGATATCGAGATTCGTCGCTCCATGTGGAAATTTCTTCAGGAGATAAATGCTCAGGGCACAACGATTATTTTGACAACACATTATTTAGAAGAAGCCGAAGCATTGTGTAAACATATTGCAATTATTAATAATGGTGTTGTTATTGAAAACACTGAAATGAAAACTTTACTTGCAAAACTGCATGTTGAAACGTTTGTATTAAATACTGAGGAAAGTTTGCAGGATAAATTACAAGGGTGGGAAGATAGTAACGGCTGTAATGTTAAGCTGATCGATGACTCAACCTTTGAGGTGGAAATATCCAAAAAATACAGTTTAAATAATTTGTTTTCTGAACTGGATAAACGAAATATAAATATAAGTAGTTTACGAAGTAAGAGTAATCGTCTTGAAGAGTTATTTGTTCATCTGGTAGAAGAGGGAACACTGTGAACATTAACCAACAATTCACTGCATTTAAAACAATTGTTACTAAAGAAATTTTGCGCTTTGCCCGCATCTGGTTACAAACGGTTGTTCCACCGGTTATTACCACTGGATTATATTTTGTTATTTTTGGACAATTAATAGGATCACAGCTTAGTAATATCTCTGGCTATACTTATATGGATTATATTATTCCCGGCATTATTCTTATGTCGATTATTAATAATTCATATGCGAATGTAGTAGCATCCTTTTATATGTCAAAGTTTTCACATTTTATCGAAGAAATGCTGGTTTCACCGATGCCAAATTATTTGATTCTTACAGGTTATGTTATTGGAGGTGTTGCACGGGGCTTGACGGTTGGGCTGGTTGTTGCAGTAGTATCAACATTTTTTGCTGATATTAATATACATAGCTATTTTGTATTATTTTCAGTCGTAATATTAACCGCAATACTGTTTTCATTAGGTGGCTTTATTAATGCTATCTATGCAAATTCATTCGATGATATTTCTATTATTCCTACCTTTGTTTTAATACCTTTAACGTATTTGGGTGGAATATTTTATTCAATTGATATGTTGCCAGCTTTTTGGCAAAACGTATCGTTAGTTAATCCCATATTATATATGGTAAATGCTATGCGTTATGGCATGTTAGGGGTATCTGATATTGATTTAGTAACAGCCTTTAGTATTATTATTTTGTTCGTTGTGGTGTTGTTTACTTATTGTTTGTACCTGTTAAATTCAGGAAAAGGAATTCGCAGTTAACAATTTAAGTATTGTTATACCTTGTTGAGTAATTTATCCATTAAACCTGTCGATAATATACGTTTTAAGTAACCAAATAAATAAGTTGGGAAAGTAACGTAATAACGCGGTTTCGGTTTTTTACTTTCTAAAGCATGAATGACTCTTTTTAACACTGCTTCCGGTGGTAAGGTAAAAGGTACAGCAGCGCCTTTCTTACCCAGGCGTTTTTCAGTCGCTTCATATTCTGTATTAAATCGACTTTTATCTTTATTGATGTTTTTTTTGTATGCTGCGAATGAATTTGCACGAAACTGACTTTCGATAGGACCTGGCTCAATTAGCGAGATATAAATATTGGTTCCTGTTAACTCTTGTCTTAATGTATCGCTTAAACCTTCAATTGCATATTTACTTGCGGTATAGGCGCCGCGAAATTTTAAGGCAACAAAACCCAGTACAGAACTATTTTGGATAATGCGACCATAACCTTGTTTGAGCATAACAGGTATTACAAGATTGGTAAGTTCCTGACAGCCGAAAACATTGGTTTCAAACTGTTGCCGCAATACATCACGTGTTAAATCTTCAACTGCACCTGCCTGTCCATAAGCACCATTATTAAACAGGGCGTAAAGTGTTCCATTTGTACGTTTTAAAATTTCTTTAACAGCAGTTTGTATTGAAAAAGAATCATCTAAATCCAGCTGCAGGCTTTCCAGCCCCATCGCAGTGAGTTTGTTAACATCTTCTTCTTTACGTGCAGTGGAAAAAACACGGTAGCCACGTTGAGATAAAGCTTTTGCGACACAAAGTCCGATCCCGGTGGAGCAACCAGTAATCAGGATGGATTTATTATTATCAGCATTCATGAATTTTATTATTCTTATTTCAGGCGAGTAAGACGGCAATAATACCAGTAAAGAAAATGCCGTCAAAGGTGCCAGCTCCACCAATAGAAGCAACAGGTACCGCCATTTGTTTTATATCTTTAAGTCGAAACAGGTCAGCACCAATTAATACACCTAAGGTGCCACAAATATAGGCAAGTGGTGCACTATGTTCTGGTGAAATAAGTAAGGCAGAGATTGCTGCAGTAATCGGTGCAATAAATACGGGTATACCGATCCCTAATCCTTTTATGGGACGACTGAAAATATAACTAATTGAAGTAACAAGGGCAATTGCAGGAATAAATTGTAGTGGAGTTACTGAGTGTAGAGAAATTAAGTATAGTGAAAAACAAACAGGGATTAAGGCACCACCAACATTAAATGCAATAATTATTTTTCCTTTTAAAACCGGTATGGGGCGAAATAATGATCTCGGTATTGGAAAGTCTTGCAGTAACTCTTCAGTAGAAGAGTTCATAGTGAATAAAGGTAGATTGATTAAACTTCCTAACAAGGTACTTGCTAACAGTAATATCGCTGAATCAGGAGATAACCCCAGTTTTGCTAAAACGATACCAAATATACCCAGTTGTAAAATAATAAGAAGAAGGGCCGATAAAAAGATGAGATATAAAAGAGGCATGCTCTAGAAAATGCTTTTTATTTTTTCAGCTAATAATTTGCTGAGTGAAATACAGTTTGTTTCATGAGGAATGCTGTCACTGCTGTAGATGTTTTTTACATTTGCTTTTTTTAATGTATCCATTGCCTCTTTGGTAAATAAGGCGTGGGTGACCAGCACATCAACCTGGCTTGCTCCTGCTGCATAAAGTTGTATAGCAGTTTGTGCAACAGTATTTCCGGTACTGATAACATCATCAATCAGAATGATATGTTGATTTTGAAAGCTTTTTTCAGGAAGATGTATGCTGACATGTGTATCACTATGTCGAGTTTTAGTTGCTACTGTATAGGATGCATTACAAATAGAGGCGACCTGTTTAACCCATTGCAATGATTCTTCATCTGGTCCCATCAACAGAATATCTTTCTTCAGTGATTTTACAAACTCGCCAAGCAGCGGTGCTGCTGTTATAACAATATTGTTTGTGTCTGGTATGACTGGATCCAAAGACGTCACCCTGTGTAAATGTGGGTCAACCGTAATAAGATCATCAACCAGTTCGCCTAACCATTGGCCAATAATTTGCTGGCTAATGGCTTCTTCAGCATGAAAAGATTTATCCTGTCGCATATAACAAAGATAAGGTGCCACCAGGCTCAGTCTTTTTACATCTTGTTGCCGAATTGTTTTTGCTGCAAGAAATAATTCAATTAATTTATTATTCGGATAATCAAGACTTGAACAAAATATGACATGTTCATTTTTTTGTGGAGGTAAGGTAACAAGACTTTCTTTATCTGGAAAATGATGAACATTGACATCAAAACAGGGCAGGTTAAGACAGTTAGCGAGTTGTTTAGCTTGCTGTTGATAACCAGGAAAAGTGTAGATTACCGGTGTCATATGCGAAGATTATATTTCCATGTAGGGTTGAGTGACTTCATCTACTGAACCAATTTTGTAGCCGTTATATTTATCTGCCAGTGTTTGAGCAAATTTAAAGTCGGCAGGAAACTCTGCATAAATTCGGTACAGTACCTCACCTTTTTTTACACTCTCACCCAGTTTTTTATTAAGATCAACTCCAGCATGTTTATCCATAGGTGCACCGGCGCGCCGTGCAATTTTTGCTAGTTGGAAGTTATCAATGGCAGTCACTACACCTTTTCTATCTGCTTTTATATCTCTATAAAGTGCTGGCGGTTCAAAGTTTAATTCGATACTTCCTTGTTCCTGAATAATTTCATGCATTTTATTCAATGCGCGTCCATCTTCAAGGATATCTCTTGCAATTGAATAACCTTGTCCACCTCGAACATCTGGATCAAATTCCAGAATACGTCCAGCCAGCCTTAGAGATTTTTGTTTTAGATCGGCTGGTGCATTAATGTTGTTTTCTAATACCATCATAACATCTCGTGCTTCCATTACCGGGCCAATACCGTTTCCGATAGGCTGGCTACCATCGGTAATAACCACTTCAAGGTGAATACCTAAACGATCTCCAAGGTATTCAAACATTTTACGCAAACGTAATGCCTGATTCATGTGACGCACTTTTGCAGTTGGCCCAACGGGAATATCAATCAGTAAATGTGTTGCACCTGCCGCCAGTTTTTTTGACAAAATAGATGCCAGCATCTGGCCTTCCGAATCAATGCCAAGCGGGCGCTCAACAGAAATTAAAATATCATCTGCGGGTGCAAGTTTAGCTCTTCCTCCCCATACAAGACATGCCTGTGTTTTGTTAACGACACTATGCATGGCTTCAGGTGATAAATTTACTTCGGCTAATACCGACATAGTATCAGCTGTACCGGCAGGTGAGGTGATTGCCCGACTAGACGTTTTTGGCATAAGTAAACCATGTGCCGCAATAATAGGAACAATGATCATTGTGGTACGATTACCAGGGATACCACCAATACAATGTTTGTCGGCAATAAGAGTTGCATCCCATGACATACGTTTACCTGAATTTGTCATGGCCTGGGTCAGGTATAAAATTTCTTCCCGATCTAAACCGCTTTGTGCGCAGGCAACCAGAAAAGTTGCCATTTCCATTCTTGAATATCGGTTATCGATAATGTCTTGTGTGATAAATTCAAAGTCATTCAGAGTAAGCCGTTCGCCATTTATTTTTCGTCTTACAGCATCCATTGAACCTGGTGGTTCAGCATGTTCGACACAAACCAGGTGTTTCTCTTCCATGTTTAATTGATTAAAGGCCTGTTCAGCAAGCCCGAGTTCACCGGGCGCAACGATGTGTGCATCATCAACAACATTAAGTACAGCATGTATGCGAGTGCCGTTTGCCATAATAGAAATTTTACTTAATGCCTGGAAACCTTCCGCGCGGTATAGCTCACAATTGCGATGCAGAAATGCAACATTTTCATGATAGGTATCGATAGCGACCCGTTTAAGTTTTAACATGGATTTTGATGTGGATTGTGTGTCCATAATTTTACGTTACCATTAATCTGCTATTAAATGCTATCTTCTTGTTTTATATATTATTTATAAGTATATGCTATAAATAATACAGGTAAATAAAATTTGAGGTTGACCCGATGAGCAAGCCGAACCTTCAAGAGCTGGAACGTGCTCTTGATAAAGCAAAGCATATGCGAGAAATGGAGAAAGATCCTGACTTCCTCGCCAAGTCATTCTTGAATTGTCATTATCAGTCCACATATTTGGAGCAGGTTCTTCATGCCGCTGAACACTATATAAATAGTGGTTTGGGAGAAAGGGAGCATACCCGCCTGATTCAGGCGATTAATAAGGCCAGGGAAGTTGATGAGCGAAGTGCAAAACAGAATCATCAGGAGCTTGGATTAAGTTAAAAGTCAGTTTTGTTGGGATGTTTTGTGATTTTATGCTGTGTTAGCTGAACTCTGAACCTTTTCAGGTTTTGTTTAGCATGACTCGAACATACAGGGTTTGTTTTGACCCGGTCTGCTCGTTATAATACGCGGCCTTTTTATTAAAGAAGTTTGAGAGCGAGTGATGCCAATTTACGAGTATGAATGCCAGGCCTGTGGTCATAAAAAAGAAGCTTTGCAAAAAATTAGTGATGATCCACTTACTGAATGTCCGGAATGTGCCAAGTCAGAGCTCAAAAAGCTGATTTCTGCAGCAGGTTTTCGTTTAAAAGGCGCTGGTTGGTACGAAACCGACTTTAAATCAGGTAGTAAGAAGAATATTGCCGGTGAGAATAAGAAAAAGTCCTCATCAGAGGCAAAATAGCCAAAAACGAGGTTATTTAGCCCTTTTTAGCGGATTTTGGTGTCGGAATCATCTTGCACTCATGACAACAGATCCGTAACATTCCCGCCTTTGTTTCAACAGTTTCAGGATTAAGAAATGCGCACACATTATTGTGGTGAAGTCACCGAATCATTGATCGATCAGGAAGTTACCGTTTGTGGCTGGGTTCACCGTCGTCGAGACCATGGTGGGGTTATTTTTATTGATTTGCGTGACCGAGAGGGTCTTTTGCAGGTTGTTTATGATCCGGATATTGAAGATGCTTTTGCCACTGCTGAAAGCGTGCGTAATGAATATGTTCTGCAAGTAAAAGGTCTTGTACGCTTTCGTCCTGAAGGCACTAAAAATGATAAATTGGCGACAGGCCAGATTGAAATTTTAGGTAAAGAGCTGACCATTTTGAATGCTGCTGATACCCCTCCATTTATGCTTGATGTTGCGGATGATGAAGTTGCAGAAGATATTCGCTTAAAATACCGTTATATCGACTTACGTCGCGAACCGATGCAAAAGCGTTTGAAAATGCGTTCAGATATTGTGCGTACTTTGCGTAATTTCCTCGATGACAATGGTTTTATGGACATCGAAACACCGATGTTAACCAAGGCGACACCGGAAGGTGCTCGTGATTATCTCGTCCCCAGCCGTACCCACGAAAACAGTTTCTTTGCTTTGCCGCAGTCACCACAATTGTTTAAACAGTTACTAATGATGTCGGGTATGGATCGTTATTACCAGATTGTACGTTGTTTCCGTGATGAAGATTTACGTGCCGATCGTCAGCCAGAATTTACCCAAATCGATATTGAAACTTCTTTCATAGATGAAGAAGAAATTATGTCGCTGACGGAATACATGATGCGTGGGATATTTTCAGATGTACTCAATGTCGAGCTACCTAACCCGTTCCCACGTATGTCTTATGATGAAGCGATTCGTCGTTTTGGATCAGATAAGCCTGATATGCGTATATCAATGGAATTGGTTGATATTGCTGACTTGCTCCAGGATATTGAATTTAAAGTCTTTTCTGGCCCAGCGAAGGATGAAAAAGGCCGTGTTGCAGCCATGCGCTTGCCACAAGGCTGTAAATTGAGTCGTAAAGATATCGATGGATATACCAATTTTGTCGGTATTTATGGTGCAAAAGGGCTGGCCTACATTAAGGTCAATGAGTTGGCGAAAGGTGTTGAAGGCCTGCAGTCACCGATTTTGAAATTCCTGCCTGATGATGCGGTAATGGAAATTATCAAACGTACGGGTGCTGAAGACGGAGATCTTGTTTTCTTCGGAGCAGATAAAGCGAAAATCGTTAATGAAGCCTTAGGCGCGTTACGGGTTAAATTAGCTGAAGATTTAGATCTTATGCAAGGTGATTGGGAGCCACTTTGGGTGGTTGATTTCCCGATGTTTGAGTGGGATGAAGGCAGTAAACGCTGGCATGCACTGCATCATCCGTTTACTTCACCTAAAGAAAGTGATCTTGAATTATTAGAGTCTGATCCAGGTAATTGCTATTCACGTGCCTACGACATGGTGCTTAATGGGACTGAGTTGGGCGGTGGTTCAATGCGTATTTATCGTCAGGAAGTGCAAAAGAAAGTCTTTAAAGCACTGGGAATTAGTGATGATGAAGCTGAAGAAAAATTCGGCTTTTTACTGGATGCCTTGAAGTTTGGTTGTCCTCCTCACGGTGGCATCGCCTTTGGTCTGGATCGACTGGTAATGTTACTTTCCGGTGCATCATCAATTCGAGATGTCATGGCATTTCCTAAAACTCAATCTGCGAGTTGTTTGTTAACTCAAGCACCATCTGCTGTCAGTGAAGCGCAATTACGTGAATTACATATTAAATTGCGCAAACCTGTTGTTGCCAAGGAAAGTTAATAGCCATAAATAGCTAGAATACGCACTAAATGTGTAAAATGGGGGGCCTACTGTGTTTTTTTGCATAGTTGGCCCTTTTTTTGTTCATGAAGCCCGATTTGTGACCGATATATTAAGGAAGACTTATCTCGTTAGGTTATACCCTTATTGAGATTTTTCTTTAAGATGTTTGGGTAGTTCGATGATTTTAAGGTATATTTAAACGTTAGATTGAGTGTCGAAAAATTAGAATAATAATTAAGGATTTCTTTTTTCTGTGAAAAAGTATTTGCAATCAGACTGGATAATAGGCTTAGTGGTTATGCTGCTTTGTATGTTGGCGGCAATTACTGATCTTAACCGGGATATCGAACTGACAGGCTATGATTTGGGTGTTCGTTTTTCTTCAACTAAATCAGCAAATCAGGATGTTGTTATTATCAAAATTGATGAAGCATCCTTACAGGAAAAAGGTGGCTGGCCCTGGCCTCGTGATATTTTAGCTGAAGCAACCCGTAAGCTTGCCGCAGCTCGTCCAGCAGTGATTGGTTATGTTTTACCGCTTGATCGAAAACAAAGTGTTCATGGTCTGGAGTACATTCATAAACTTAAGAATCTGGTTCGAAATAAATCGGGTAATAACTTTTCACAAGTTAAACGCTTATTACATAAAGCAGAGATCAAAATGGATACAGATCAGGTTTTTGCGTCTAGTTTGTATAAAGCGGGTCGGGTAGTACTCGCTATACCTTTTTTGGATAGTACAAAATCCAAAAAGCCACCACTAGGTCTGGCAGAACATATAAAAAGATATCGTTTACTGAACGTCAAGGGACTTGCAGCTAAAAAAACCAGCTGGAAAAAATGGTTTATCCCTGAACCGGTTTTAAATACTGAAAAAATATACCCACCGATAAAAAAACTGGCACGACAGGCTGGTGGAGCAGGAACGCTCTATCTTGGCGTAGATAAATCACACATTCGCACAGAACCTTTGGTAATAAAATATGGAAACGATTATTTGCCATCGTTTGTTCTTATGATGGCGGCGAGAAATCGTGCATTAACGATGCGTAGTATTAAAGTTGATTTGAAAAAGCATCAAATTAAACTGGGTAGAGAACAAATTAAAGTCGATAAAAAATTACGGATTTATCCAAAATTTTATCGTGGTAATAAAGAGCAAAGTGCTTTTCCTGAATACTCCTTGTTGGATGTATTAAACGGGAGTATTAACAGAAATGCGTTACGTAATAAAACAATTCTTATTGGCATTACTGCTCCACAGCATGCATTACCACAGGTAACACCTATCGGTGAAGTGATGGCACCAGTACGGGTCGTGGCACATAAGGTATCAAGTTTATTGAATGATGAACTTTATGAAGTACCTGATTGGATTTTGCCAACACAACTATTTTTCCTGTTAGTCATTGGTTTGTATCTTATGTTTTTGTTACCGCGTTTTCGTATGGGAACGGGACTGGCAATTAGTAGTTTATTGTTAATCGCAATTCTGAATATTCACTTTATCTCGATGGTTGCTGAATCAATCTGGTTGCCTATGATGACTCCGTTATTAGCCCTGGTGATTGGGCATCTTGTTTTAGCATCGAAGAAATTTGTTGATTCACATCTTAGTGTAATCAAGCTTGAATTATCACAGGCTAACCAGTTACTCGGTCAGTCATTCCATTCGCAAGGAAAGCTTGATCAGGCAATGGAAGAATATCGTAAATGTATTGTGAATACTTCATTACTTGAGCAAATGTATAATCTTGGTCTTGATTACGAACGTAAGCGCCAATTTAATAAAGCCATTCCTGTTTTTGAGGCTGTTCAGGAACATGCACCCAACTTCAGGGATGTTTCAGAGCGTCTGGCTCGTAATGCTGAAGTTTCAAATGCTATTGTTCTGGGGGGAAGTGGCTCACCAAGTGCTAATGGAACCCTGGTTGTAAGTAATGCTGGCATGGAAAAACCCATGTTAGGTCGCT
>VAPK010099510.1_pt1 | contig 13197 bp, 13 predicted proteins | sample 3395031 | NCBI WGS metagenome assembly VAPK01 (sample SAMN08290443, study PRJNA428436) | hydrothermal vent metagenome | isolation source: Deep-sea hydrothermal vent chimney 1 | place: Pacific Ocean: Juan De Fuca Ridge | reverse complement strand
CATGTTCCTGTAAATAACGGCGCAATCGATTCAGTTAAAGGAATATTATATTTTTTTGCAAACTCAAAATCTCGTTCATCGTGAGCATCAGCAAAAACAGCTCCTGTTCCATAATATCCTAATACGAAATCAGCAATCCAAACAGGAATTTCTTTGTTATTAGCTGGATTTATAGCTTTAATTCCTTTTAATTCTACACCAGTCTTATCTTTCTCTAAATCTGTTCTCTGTAAGTCAGTTTTATTTTTCGCTTTTTTTACATAATCAATAACTTCATCATAATTTTCAATTTGCTCTTTTAATTTCTCAATTAATCGATGTTCTGGTGCTACCACCACAAAAGCCGCCGAAAAAATTGTATCAATCCTTGTAGTAAACACCTCAATATTTAATTTTAAATTTTTATTCTCTGAAATTAAATCATTAGAATTTGAATCAAAATTCGAAATTCTTACTTCAAATTTCACCAAAGCTCCTTCTGATTTTCCTATCCAATTTTTTTGCATTTCTTTAATTGAATTGTCCCATTCTGGTAATTTCTCTAGATCATTTAACATTCTTTCAGCGTAGTCTGTAATTTTTAAAACCCATTGTCGCATTGGCTTTTGTTCAATTTCACTATCACATCTTTCACATCGCCCATCTTCTAAATCCTCATTAGCTAAACCAGTCTGGCAAGAAGGACACCAATTTATCGGCTCGTAAGATTCATAAGCTAATCCTTTTTTAAACATTTGTAAAAATATCCACTGTGTCCACTTATAAAATTCTGGATCTGTAGTATTTATTTCTCTATTCCAATCGTAACTAAATCCTATTTTTTCTAATTGACTTTTAAAGGTAGCTATATTTCGCTCATTCATTTCTCGTGGATGAACTTTATTTTTAATCGCAAAATTTTCTGCCGGCAAACCAAAAGCGTCCCATCCCATTGGATGAAGCACATTATAACCTTGCAACATTTTCATCCTAGCTACAATATCTGTTGCAATATAACCCTTAGGATGCCCAACATGAAGCCCTGCTCCTGATGGATAAGGAAACATATCTAAAATGTAATATTTCGGTTTATCTTCGGAGTCTTGCGTTTGATACAAACTATCTTTACTCCATTTATCCTGCCATTTTCTTTCTATTTGTCCAAAATTATAATCTTTCATAATTAATTTTTATTATTTCTACTATATTTTTTATTTTTTTCAAATAAATTAAACCTAGATTACACGCCTTGATCCTCTGGACACACTGATATTTGTTGATAAATTGTTTCTTCAGCTTCATTATCGCTATTTTTGACTAGATAAGTAAATCTTGATGTCAAATTATTATTTTGTTTTAAAAATCCAGTTCGTAAAAATATTCCTTTACTAATTTCTTTATCAGTTCCCCATTTAATATTATCACTTCTTAAATCTAAGACTTCTTTTTGGCTGGATAATTTTTCATTATTTTCATCTTTCACTGCCGAATGATGATGTTTAATCTTCCATTCTCCATTTTCATCTTTCTGCCAAATATAAGTAAACATTGCTTCTATTGTCTGTTTTTTACCATCTCTAGTAACTTGAAAATTATATAAACCACTGTCTAAAAAAGCTTTTGTAGAAATGTTAATTGTTTTTCTTTCTATAACTTCACCTGAAGGATCTATTTCTAAAAAATGGTCGAAATAACCTTCTATTTCTTTTTGTCCTTTTCTAATTTTAGCTGAAACCGTTCCAAAAAGCTCTCCCTCTTCTAAATATTTTTTAGCTACTTCTTTAGCTTCTCCTTTTTCTAAGGCTTCGTTCCAACTTTTAAAATTATCATCTGCTAATTTTAGAGTTGGATTTTCTAAGTTATTTTCTAAGTTATTTTCCATATTATTTTAATTTAGATCTTTATTTAACCCTTCTTTAATTTCTTCATCATTAGCGTCATACATTGATACTTTTCCCTTGCCATTTTTTTTAGATTTATAGACTGCTGCATCAGCAAAAGCTTCTAATTTTTTCAGAACTTCTTCTTCTTTAAATTCATTTTCATTTTTCTTCCACTCTGATATTTGATTTGTTACAGCGCAACCAACACTAATTGTTCTAACTATTTCCTTTTCTGTCCCATTAATAGTAATTTTAATAGGTGTATCCGCTACCGCTTGAACTATTTTTTCTGCTAATTTTAATATATCTTCTGTTTTTTTAAAAGCTGAAGTAAACATCGCAAATTCATCTCCTCCCCAACGAAATAAAAAATCAGATTTTCTAATTTTTCCTTGAATAGTTTTTACTATTTGTTTTAAAGCTTCGTCACCAGCTTGGTGTCCATAGTTATCATTAATAGACTTAAAATTATCGAAATCAATAAAAAGGAGAGCACAATTTCCACCTTCTCTTTTTTCAATATTTAGAATCTTAGGAATATTTTCTTGGAAAAAAGATCTGTTAAAAATTCCTGTTAAAGAATCCTTTAATTTTTCTTTATTAATCTCTATCGCCTTTAAAACTTCATCTGAAAAACTATCTGCCAACATATCAATTTCTTCTTTAGACAATTTAACTGATAAATTTTTTAGTATCATTCTTCTTTTATCTTCTTTTTTAGCTAAATCCATAACCGAATCTTCATATCCTTCATTATCCCCTCGCCAAATATTTTCTACTCTTTTCCTTTTTTCTTCTTCAGCTATCTTATTTTCCTCAGAAGTATTTTTTAATGACATTTTTTCAATACTCATATTTTTAGATTATTTTTTAGCTATTTCAAATGACTTTTTCTATATTGTTTTCTAGCCACTTTTACTCTTACCATTTCTTTTTCAATTAAAGCAACTGTTCGTGCATATTCAGCATCGTCCATAGAAATTTTCTTTTTCTTTAACTCTTCAGCTCTTTTCCTCGCTTCCTCAGCTTCTTTTAAATCAATTAGTTCAGCTCGTTCTGCACTATCCGCTAAAACTATTAACTTATTATTAGCAAATTCTAAAAATCCACCAGCAACTGCCAAGCTAATTTCCTCCTCTCCTTTGCGTAAAATGATTTCACCAGCTTTAATACCAGCAATATAAGAACGATGGTTAGGTAAGATAGTTACTTCTCCTCCCATAACTGGCAAAGTAGCTTGTTCAATTTTATCCTCAAAAACAGTTTTTTCTGGAGTCACAATTTTAAATTTTATTTTTTTCACTGACATAAAATTACTTTATAGATTTAACTTCTTCAATAGAACCTTTCATATAAAATTCTTGCTCCGATACTTCATCCATTTCTCCGCTTAAAATCATTTTAAAACTTTTAATCGTATCTGACAATTTAACATATTTTCCTGGAGTACCAGTAAATTGTTCTGCTACAAAAAAAGGTTGAGATAAAAACTTTTGAATCTTTCTAGCTCTTGAAACAATTATCTTATCATCATCAGATAATTCTTCTATTCCTAAAATTGCAATAATGTCTTGCAAATCTTTATATCGTTGAAGAGTCTGTTGAACATCTCTTGCTACTTGATAATGTTCTTTCCCAACAATATTAGGATCAAGAATAGTAGAATTAGAATCTAAAGGATCCACAGCAGGATATATTCCTAATTCAGAAAGCCCTCTCGAAAGAACAACTGTAGAATCTAAATGTCCAAAAGTGGTAGCAGGAGCTGGATCAGTCAAATCATCTGCTGGAACATAAACTGCTTGTACAGAAGTAATAGAACCATTTTTAGTAGAAGTAATTCTTTCCTGTAGTTTACCCATTTCTTCTGCTAACGTTGGTTGATAACCAACGGCGGAGGGAATTCTTCCTAATAAAGCAGATACTTCTGAACCAGCTTGAGTAAAGCGAAAAATATTATCTACAAAAAACAAAACATCTTTTCCTTCAACATCACGAAAATACTCTGCCATTGTTAAAGCAGATAAAGCTACTCTTTGTCTAGCTCCTGGTGGTTCATTCATTTGCCCAAAAACAAGAGCTGTTTTATCTAAAACTCCCGACTCTTTCATTTCATAATATAAGTCATTTCCTTCTCTCGTTCTTTCTCCTACTCCAGCAAAAATAGAATATCCTCCATGTTCCTGTGCAATATTTCTAATTAATTCCTGAATAATTACTGTCTTTCCAACTCCTGCACCTCCAAAAAGACCAACCTTTCCACCTTTAACAAAAGGACAAATTAAATCGATAACTTTAATTCCTGTCTCAAAAATTTCTGTAGTAGTTGATTGTTCTGCAAAACTAGGAGCTTCACGATGAATGGGGTCTTCTCTCTCAATTTCTACCTTAGTATTAATTCCGTCAATTGTTTCTCCTAATAAATTAAACATTCTTCCTAAAACTCCTTTTCCAACTGGAACAGAAATTGAAGCTCCTGTATCAATTACCTCCATTCCCCTCTTTAGCCCGTCAGTGGAACCCATAGAGACAGCTCTAATTTTATTTCCTCCTAAATGTTGCTGAACTTCTAGGATAAGCTTTTTGATATTTTCTTTTTCTTGTGACGAATTATTTTTTTCTTCTAAGATAATTTCTAACGCATTATAGATTTTTGGCAATTTTCCGGTAAATTCTACATCTACCACTGGACCAATCACTTGTACAATTTTTCCTTTATTCATATTTTTTTAAAATTTTTAATTCTTATGGCTTAATTTACTTTATTTAACTATTTTTAAAATCTCTTTGATTTTATTTCTCATTTTACAAACCTTATTTTAAATTATTCCAACGCCGCTCGACCAGCAGAAATTTCAGCAATTTCTTGAGTGATTTTCATTTGCCTAATTTGATTATACGCAAAAGTTAAGTCATCTGCCATTTCTTTAGCTGCTTCAGTCGCACTATTCATTGCAAGTATCCTTGCTGATTCCTTAGAAGCATTAGATTCTAAGATAGCATGATAGATTTGCATTTCAATAATTCTAGGAAAAATTTCGTTTAAAATAACTTCTGGACTTGGCTCAATTTTATACTCTATTGCTGGTTCATTTAAGCCATATTCTTTAGCTAATACATCCATTTCCGCAATTTGTTTTTCTAAATCAATTTTAGAAATCGGCAAAATTTGACGAATCCGTGTTTCTTGCTTGATAGCCGAGACATAGTTAGTATAAAAAATAACTACCTTGTCATATTTTTTAGCTAAATAATCATCAATTACTATCTTCCCGACTGGACGCACATCATCAACTTTTGGTAGGTAAGTTAATTCATCAAAAGAAGCAATAATATTTTTACTTAATCTTCTAACAATATTCCCTCCTTTTTTTCCGATTGAAATAAAATCAATTTTTAAATCTTGATCTTTTTCTTGAGAAATAATTTTCTTTTTTCCAATTCTATTGATTTTTAATTTAGCTGGATTTTGTAATTCTTCCTTAATTTTTTTAACCATTTGAGAATTAAATGAGCCACAAAGACCTTTATTAGAAGTAATAACGACAGCTAAAACTTTTTTTACTTCACGCACTTCTAATAGTCCTTCGGTATAATTTTCAAAGGAACGGCTGAGATTAGTCAGAATACTCCACGCGCTATGAGCATAAGGACGAATAGCCAGAACACTGTTAACAGCTTTTCGCATTTTAGCAGCAGAAACCATTTCCATAGCCCGAGTAATTTTCCCTGTATTATGAATTGATTTTATTCTTCTTTTAATTTCTTTTCCTGAAGCCATAAATTTATTTAATTCTTTTACCTTCTAAATATTACTTTTTATTTTCTAAAAACCAAAATTTAATTTTGATTAATTACTCTGATAAACTTCCTTGAATTCTTTAATCGCTTTTTCTAATTTTTCTACTATTTCTTCTGATAATTCTTTTCTTTTATCAATTAATTCTAAAACCTCACTCGCAGTTGATTTAAAGTATTGGTGAAAATCATCCTCCCATTTTTTCAAATCTTCTACTGCCACATCATCCATAAAACCATTAGTTAGGGCATATAAAATTGTCACCTGGTCTTTCATAGACATTGGAGAATACTGACTTTGTTTTAATACTTCTACTGTTCGTCTGCCTCTTTCAATTTGATTACGAGTACTTTTATCTAAATCTGATCCAAACTGAGCAAAGGCCTCTAGCTCTCTAAATTGAGCTAGATCTAATCTTAATTTTCCAGCAACTTTTTTCATTGCTTTTGTTTGTGCTGCAGAACCAACCCGAGATACCGACAAACCAACATTTAACGCTGGACGAATACCCTTATAAAATAAATCTGACTCCAGATATATCTGACCATCCGTAATAGAAATTACGTTAGTTGGAATATAAGCGGAAACATCTCCTCCTTGAGTTTCAATAATAGGTAAAGCTGTCATAGAACCTCCTCCAAAAGTTTTATCTAATCTAGCACTTCTTTCTAATAGTCTAGAATGCAAATAAAAAACATCTCCTGGATAAGCCTCTCTCCCTGGTGGTCGTTTTAAGATTAAAGAAATTTGACGATAAGCCCAAGCATGTTTGCTTAAATCATCATAAATTATTAAAACATCTTGTCCTTGATCCATAAAATATTCCCCTAAAGCACAGCCTGCATAAGGAGCAATAAATGAAAAAGCTGCTGGATCAGAAGCTCCAGCTACTACTATAGTAGTATAATCCATAGCTCCTTTCTTTTCTAGTTCCGCTACAATTCTAGCTATTTTTGATTCTTTTTGTCCAATAGCGACATAGATGCATTTCATATTTTGACTCTTCTGATTGATAATTGTATCAATAGCAATAGCTGTTTTACCTGTTTGTCTATCTCCGATAATCAATTCTCGTTGACCTCTACCAATTGGAATCATTGCATCAATTGCTTTAATTCCAGTTTGAACTGGTTGATCAACTGATTGACGAGTAATCACTCCTGGAGCAATTTTTTCTAACGGATAAAATTTCTCTGTCTCCACTTCTCCCTTACCATCAATAATCTGTCCCAATGGATTAATAACTCTCCCCATCATTGCCTCTCCAACTGGAATAGATAATATTTTACCAGTTGATTTTACAACATCACCTTCCTTAATATTCTCATAGTTACCTAGAATCATTGCTCCAATTTGACCATCCTCTAAATTTAAAACTACTCCAATAATGCCATCAGGAAATTCTAACATTTCGCTAGACATTGCTTCGGTTAAACCAGAAAGTTTAGCTACTCCATCACCCACTTCAACTACTACTCCAATTTTCTCTGTTTGAGTAGTCGCTTCAAAATTTTCTAATTGTTGTTTTAATTGTTCAACAATATAATCTTTATCCATAATTTTTTATTTAAATTATTTTAATATATTTATTTAATTAAGGCTCTCTTTAATTTCAATAGTTGATTAGCCACAGAAAAATCTATCCTTTCATTCTGAGTTTTAATAATTATCCCTCCCTTAATCTTCTGACTAATAACATTTTTAGTTATAACTTTGTCAATTTCGTATTTTTTGATTAAAAATTCTTCAATCTTTTTCTGTGTTTCTATAGTTAGCTTATCTCGACTAATTATTTCTGCTTCAATAATTTTATTTTTTTTATTAAAAAGTAAACTAAACTCAGCGATGATTTTTTCAACTAGTTTCATTTGTCTATTTTTCTGTAAGATCTTTAAAAAATTATTAATTATAAAATCAATCTCTTTGGGAGATTTATTCTCGGATACTTGATATAAAGCTTTTGTATATTGACTGACTGATAAGCTCATCATTTTAAACTATGTTTAATTAATTCTTGATCTTTTTCACTATCTAATTTTTCCCCAATTATTTTCTCAGAAGCCGAAACTACTAAGGTAGCAATTTCGGATTTAACTTCTCTTAAAATTTTTTCTTTTTCTTGTTTAATTTGTTTTTGACTGATATCTAACATTTTTTCTGTTTGTTCTTTCGCTACAATCACTATTTCGTTAGCATTTTCTACTGCTAATTCTTCCGCTTTTTTAATTATTTCTTGAGCTTTTTTTCTCGCTTTCACTAAAACTTTTTCTTCTTTTTCTTCAATCTCAGCTAGTTTTTTTTGTGATTTTTCTGCATCCTTTAATCCTTTTTCTATTTTTTTAGTTCTAGTTTCTAGTAATTTTAAAATAGGTCCATAAGCAAATTTGTGTAATACCCAAATTAAAATCGCAAAATTGACTAATTGCGCTAACAATAATTTTCCATTAACTCCTAAATTATTTAACAATTCCATTTTTTTAGTTTTAACTTAGTTACTCATTCTAGCTCCAAATATTTGGAGCTATTTCAATAACTAAACAAACTTAATAATCAAAGCTACTACTAACGCATAAATAGCGATAGCTTCCGTAAAAGCGATAGCTAAAATCATTGCTGTTTGAATTTTATCTGTTGCTTCTGGATTTCTTCCAATTGACTCCATCGCTTTAGCTGCTAGAATTCCAATTCCAATTCCAGGTCCAATAGCCCCAAAACCGATAGCAATAGCTGCTGCGAGAGATTTTACTGCCTCTGTTTCCATATATTTATTGACTAATCCCTAGCCCACTTCACCGATGGTCACTAGAAATTAATATTAAAAAATTATTAACTTTCTCTGATTACTAATCAGAAATTAACTGTTTATAAAATACTCTCAATTTGTAAACTTTTAATTAATGACTAGTCTCTGTTACCGCTATTTTTAAAAATACTAAGGTTAACATAGCGAATACTAACGCTTGAATAAAACCAACAAATAATTCTAAAAACAAAAATGGTACTGGAACAAAATAAGGAACTAACTCCAACATTACTAATAAAAGAACTTCTCCAGCAAAAATATTTCCGAAAAGACGAAAAGAAAAGGATATAACTTTAGCTACCTCACTAATCAATTCTAATACTCCAACAAAAGTTCCGATAAAATATGGTTTACGAAAAGGATTAACAAAAAACTTACCAGCATATTTAACGGCTCCGATAGCCGCAATTCCCATAAATTGAGCTGAAAAAACTGAAATCAAAGCAATTGCTAAAGTAACATTCAAATCTGCTGATGAACTTCTAATAAAAGGAATAAACGATGAATGCCCATTTTTAGCTACATTTATTCCAATCGTTCCTAAACCAGGAACTAGCTCAACCCAATTAGACAGGATAATAAAAATAAAAATAGTTACTACTAATGGGAAAAATTTTTTCGTTTGTTCCCGGTCATGAGTAACACTATCTATCAAATTTAAAAATGATTCTAAAATATATTCTATAATATTTTGAAAACCAGTAGGAATAATCTTTAAATTTTTTTTCAAAAAAAGAGAAGTAACAATAATAATCGCACTAATAATTAAAGTTATCAAGAATGTATTTGTGATTGGGAATGACCCAAAATGAAATATTGTTTCAGGTGTAAGTGAAATATCCATTATTTTTTATTCATTATATTGGTAGTTTTTTTGTAAACTATATAGGTTGAAGCAATAATTGAAATAAGAATACCAGTTAGCAATAAAAAAGGCGAAGTACCAAATTTTTTATCCAAAATTCTTCCCCCTAAAGCCAATCCTACTAACGGGATAGCAATTGAATAACCTAATTCCCACGCTAAAGATAAAGCCGAAAAGGATATATTATTTTTTTTATCATTCTTCGTCAATGTTCTGTCTTAAAATAAAAAAGTGTTGAAAAACAACCCTCTTAATTGTTGCTTAAAATTAAAGAACTGTCAACTATCTCAAAATAATCTTTTTTATTTTTTTATTTTTCTATTTCTTTTAATTTAATTTTTTCTAATAAAGCAATCAATTGGCTTTTTCCCTTTTAATATTTGTCTTTTAGCCTAAATTAAACCAATTTTTAGTATTTTCTCTAGTTTTTTTAAATACGATTGATTTACTAATTTTTTTTATCTCTGCTATTTTTTCTGCTACATAAATAACATAGCTGGGCTCATTTCTTTTTCCTCTTTTTGGTACTGGAGCTAAATAAGGACAATCAGTTTCTACTATTATTCTTTCTAATGGAATAGTTTTAATCACTGTTAAAATTTCTGTCTCTGATTTAGCATAAGTAATATTACCAGTAAACGAAAAATTAACATTCTTTAATAATAAAACTTTTTTAGTAAAACTTAATCGTCCACTAAAACCATGAAAAACATATTTTAGCTGAGAAAAATTATTGATAATCTCTAAAATGTCTTCATAAGCTTCACTTGTTTCTCTATATTTTTTACCTCTTTCTGCTTTAGCTCCTCGACAATGAATAATCACTGGAAGATTTAATTTTTGAGCTAACTCTAATTGAGCAATAAATCCTTTTTGTTGGTTTACTTTTTCTTGCTCAGTTATTAGTTTTTCATTATGTCTAAAATATTCCAATCCAATTTCTCCGATAGCCACTACTTTTTCTTCTTTAGCTAGTTCTTCTAATCTACTAAAGTAATTAAAGCTTTTCTCTTGATATTGGTCAAAATAACTAGGATGCAAACCAACCGAGGCGTAAATATTTTTATATTTTTGAGCCAATTTAACTGATCGTTCAGAGCTCCCAATTCCAGCACCAATATTAATTATTTTTTCTACTCCACTAGCAAAAGCTCGCTCAATCACAGCTGGGCGATCATTATCAAACTGCTGATCATCTAAATGAGTATGGGCATCAATTATCATAGCTTTTTCACAACAAAATAATAGCTCACTGTAATTTACTGTTATATTCTCTTAAACAAAATAATTCTTTCTTTTGTTTCTAGGGCTACTTTTATTTTTTCTGCAGTTTCAGGCATCAATGGTTCTAATTTTTGGCTAATAATGAACAATTCTGTCAAAAGTTCTCGCATAATTTTTTCAAATTCAACCACTTTGTTTTTTGCTAACTCCCAAGGTTTAGTTTTTTCAATAAGTTGATTAGCCTCTTTAACTCGTTTAATTATATCTTCTAACTCCTTATCTAAATTCATTAGCTCAAAATTATTTTTAGTTTGAAGACTTACTTCATATTGGATATCTTTTAAATTAAATTTAATATTTTCTCCTAACTTTATGATTCTAGCTGTTAAATTCCCAAGACCATTAGCTAAATCAGCATTGTATTTGAGTATAAACTTTTTCCAAGAAATATCACTATCTTCTCCAAAGGTTCCCTTAGCTAATAATAAATACCTAGTTCCATCTTTACCAAATTTATCCACCATTTCTTTAGGAGAAATTACATTTCCAATTGATTTACTCATTTTTTGACCGTCAACACTAATAAAACCATTGATAAAAATTTGTTGACTAGTTGGCAAATCAGCTGCCATTAACATCGCCTGCCACATTGCAGATTGTTGACGAAGATTATCTTTGCCAGCAATTTGAATAGCCTGGGACTTTTCTTTGGTTCCCCAAAATTTTCTAAATTTTTTTTCATCTTCCGGCCAGCCTAAGGTAGAAATGTAGTTTATTAAAGCATCGAACCAAACATATATTACTTGAGTGTCATCGTCTGGTACAGCAATTCCCCACGGCATCTTTTCTTTTAAACGAGAAATAGAAAAATCCTCCAAACCTCGTTTTACAAAAGATTTAATTTCATTAAACCTTTTTTCAGGCACTACAAAGGTAGGATTTTCTTTATATAATTTTAAAAGTTTTTTTTGAAATTGGCTAAATCTAAAAAAATAATTTTCCTCTTTTATTATTTCTAATTCTTTTCCTGGATGAAAAGGACAACAACCTTTTTCTAATTCACTATCAGTCTTCTCCAACTCACACCCTATACAATATTTAATTTCGTACTGCTTTTTATAGATATATCCATTTTTCTCTACTCTCCTCCAAATTTCTTGAGCAGATTTTTCATGATGTTTATTAGTTGTTCTAGTAAAATTAGTATAACTGAGATTTAATAATTGTTTTAATTGATCAAATTTTTGAGCGTATTCGTTAACATATTCTTGAGTTCCTTGTCCTTTAGTTTGAGCTTTTTGCCAAATTTTCACACCATGTTCATCCGTTCCAGTATTAAAAACTACCTCCTTGCCTAAAGATTTTTCAAAACGAGACCGAGCATCCGCCATAATTATTTCACTAGCAAAACCAATATGTGGTTCTGCATTAACATAAGGTAAAGTTGTAGTAATGTAAAATTTTTCTTGCATGCTTAAGTTTCTTAATAAATTATAATAACTATTTCTCCTTTTACTTTATTTTGAAAATTATTAAAATAAATCAGTATTTCTTCTACTGTTCCTCTGACTATTTCTTCAAACATTTTAGTCAATTCCCGACCTAAAATAATATTTTTTGTTGATTGAAGCCTTTTTAAAAGCTCTAAGTTTTTAATTAAGCGATGAGGAGATTCATAATAAATAACTGGATATTTTAAAGCTAAGACTTCCTTAAAAAAAGTCTCTCTTCCTTTTTTATGTGGCGGAAACCCTAAAAAAATAAATTGTGATAAATCAATTCCTGAAATACTAGCTAAAGAAATTAAAGCTGAAGATCCTGGAATTGGAACTACAGTTATTTCATTTTTAATAGCTATCTCCACTAATTGATTACCAGGATCAGAAATTCCAGGTGTACCAGCATCAGTTATTAAAGCTACTTCTTTTCCTGTTTGAAGCTTCTCTAAAATTGATTTTAACTTAGGAACTGGTTTAATAGCTCCTCCTTTATGAATATTTCGATAAAAAGACCAGACAGGAGTGACTATTTCATAATTATTTAAAAGCTTTTTAGATGTTCTAGTGTCCTCACAAACAATTAAATCAACCTTTTTTAAAGTTTCTACAGCTCTATAAGTAATATCTTTTAAATTACCAATCGGAGTGGCAACTATATATAGTGTTCCTGCTTTCATAAAAGTTAATTCATCAAACTAATTTTTTTGATTTTCTTTAAAGAATAAATCTCTAATAAAAAGTCCTATCGCTGTAGCAATTGGTACAGCTAAAATAGCTCCCGTAATTCCTGCCAGCTTTGCCCCAATTAAAAGAACTATAATAACTACTGCTGGGTTTAGACCAACAGCCTTTTTCATAATTAAAGGAGTTAAAACATTACTCTCAGTTTGTTGTACTATGAAATAAACTAAGATTGCTAAAATACCTTTAATCGGAGAAATTAAAAATCCTAAAATAGCTCCAGGTACAGCCGAAATAATTGGACCAATATAAGGTATAATCTCCAAAAGACCAGCAATAACAGCTAACGCTAAAGCATACGGAATACCAGCCAAGCTTAAGCCGATATAATCTAAGATAAAGACTATTAGCATTAAAGAAATTTGCCCTTGCATCCATTTACCAATTTTGTATTTTATTCTAGT
>VAPK010467128.1_pt1 | contig 13200 bp, 11 predicted proteins | sample 3395031 | NCBI WGS metagenome assembly VAPK01 (sample SAMN08290443, study PRJNA428436) | hydrothermal vent metagenome | isolation source: Deep-sea hydrothermal vent chimney 1 | place: Pacific Ocean: Juan De Fuca Ridge | reverse complement strand
GGTGTAATACGTCTCGACTCATGGTTGGCGGCCGTCATCGCACGCGTGCAAAGTAGTAACTACAACGTGCGTATCCTGCTGGAAGGGCAGGAGGTGTATCGGCAGTACGCGGATGATTCGATAGATGACACGTGGACCGAGCGCAGCGATCTGGAGGTTCACGGTTTGACCTGGACCACCCTGGTTACGCCAACGAGAGAGTTCGTGTCGGCCGTGCACGCGGGATCGTCAACGCTGGTGCTGGTCGTCGGCTTGCTTTTTAGCGCGCTCGTTGCCGTTGTTGTGTATCTGGCGTTGGACGCGAGGCAACGCTCTCGCCAGCTTCACCAAATTGCGAGTCGGCTTGCAACCCTGTTTCAGAATTTGCCGGGCATGGCCTATCGATGCACCGGCCAGAGGCACCGGCCTATGGAGTTTGTCAGCGAGGGATGCGAAAAAATATCGGGATACTCGCGCAGCGATTTCGAGGAGCAGCGTGTTCATTGGGCTGAGTTGATACATGCGGAGGATCGCGATCGGATATGGCGGGAAATGCGAACAGCGATCGACGTCGGTGAGGCGTTCGAACTCGAGTATCGTGTGGTGACGAAAGGTGGCGATGAGCGATGGATGTGGGAGCGTGGTCGAACGGTAACTACGAAGTTGCATAACGACACGCGCCTGGAGGGTTTCGTCAGCGACATTACCAATCGCAAGATCGCTGAGATGGCGCTGATCGAAGCGCGCGCGTTTTCCGAGGCGGTGGTTGATACGGCCGTGGAAGCCGTAATTTCCATCGATGCCAACGGCAAAATCGAGACCTTTAACCGGGCCGCGCAGCAAATGTTCGGCTATACACTTGAGGACGTGCAAGGCAAGAACGTTGGCATGCTGATACCGGGGCTGAGCGATTCCGAGCACGATCAGTTCATCGCGCGTTACCTGCAAACCGGTGAGGCCACGATCATAGGTAAAGGGCGTGAGGAAAGTGCGCAACGCAGGGAGGGTGCCGTTTTTCCAGTTCACTTGTCCGTCAGCGAGATTCGCAACCGTAAGGAGCGAAAATTCGTGGGACTGATACGTGACATTTCCCGCCAACGTGCGGCCGAGGACGAAGCACGACAACATCGTGATCTGCTGGCACATACGGATCGAGTAAACATGCTCGGTGAAATGGCCACGGGCATTGCTCACGAGATTAATCAGCCGCTGACCGCAATTTCCTTGTTCGCACAAGCCGGCAAGCGGTTGTTCGGCGGAGGGAAAAACCTGCAGCGACTGCCCGAAATATTCGACAAACTCACTCAGCACGCACACCGGGCGAGCGCGGTTATCCAGCGCATGCAAGCCATGGCTCGTCGTCAGGAAAGCACGAAGGAGGTGGTCGATTTCAACGCACTTGCCGATGATGTGGCTAAACTGGCGGAGTCGGAGGCCCGCATACGCGACATTACCGTTCGCGTACATACAGAGGAAAATCTGCCACCCGTTGCCGTCGACGCGGTGCAAATCCAGCAAGTTGCGCTAAACCTGCTTCGCAATGGCATGGAAGCCATGCAGTCGGTCGATTGCCGCAACGGCGATACGATCAGGCTGCAGACGAAGTTGCGCGACGATGGTGATGTTGAACTGGCCGTCGTTGATACGGGTTGTGGTGTTTCCGAGGAGGTCGCAAAGATTCTTTTTAGTCCGTTCTCGACCACCAAAGAGTCGGGAATGGGTATGGGGCTGTCGATTTGCCGTGCGATTATTACCGCGCACGGCGGGCACATAGACTTTTTCAATAACGATAAGGGTGGGGCGACATTCTTTTTTACGCTGCCACCAGCTGCAGAAAAAGAGGAGCAAAATGGATAAGCGAGATACGGTGTTCGTCATTGATGACGATAAAGGCGTTCGCGAGGGCCTTGGTCTGTTGCTGGAAACTGTTGGCTTGCCGTACGAGTTGTACAGTTCCGCGATCGATTTCCTGGACGCCTTCGACTCGAACAGGGGCGGCTGTTTGGTTCTCGATATTCGCATGCCGAGAATGTCTGGCCTGGAACTGCAAGAGAAGCTGAACGAAAAGAAATCCCTGTTGCCCGTTATTTTCATTACCGGCCACGGTGATATTCCTATGGCGGTAGATGCGATGCGCCGGGGTGCGCTGGATTTCATTCGCAAGCCGTTTCGCGAGCAGGACCTTCTGGACCGTATTAACGAGGCACTCGATATAGACGCGGGCAAGCGAAAAGACGTGCTTGGGCGGCAACAACTCCTGGATCGGATCGGTGCACTCAGCGAGCGTGAACGAGAAGTTTTCGAGCTTGTGGCCGCCGGCCAAATGAACAAGGGAGTTGCTTCTGAACTGGGAATCAGTGAGCGGACCGTTGAGGTGCATCGTTCGCAAGTAATGAAAAAACTCAATGTTCGCACGCTCGCCCAGTTGGTGCGTATGAAAATCGAGTCCGAACTGGCGGGTTAGCCACATCGCATTACGGGGAAGTCCGGGTAGAAGGTACGCCAACGTCGATCCATTATTTGGGTAACTCCTGGAACTACTACCCGATCCTCCGAAATGGTCTGCGAAAAAAATCTCGTTTACGTCGTCGATCCCGACGAAGCGGTTCACGATGCGCTGACGACGCTGTTTGGCGCCGCGGGTACGCGGGTCTTGTGCTATGTCAGTGCTGAGGCGTTTCTGGAATCGGGGATCTCGTCGAGTGCTACCGATGGTCTCGTGCTCACGGAGGCGAGCCTACCCGGCATGGGCAGTCTGGCACTGTTGCGCAGTCTGCGAGATATGGGTCTCGATCTTCCCGTCGTTGTCATGACGAGTACAAGCATTCGTGGCGTTGCCGAGCAGGCGATCAAGGCCGGCGCGGTGGAGGTGATCGAGAAACCGCTGCTTAGCGACCGACTGCTGCAGCTATTGCGCGAACTGCCGATGGGTACGATCTGTCCTGACACTACAATCCAATAGGGAGTAGGCAATGAAAACAACCGAATTTTGGAGAAATATTGCGATACCGGTGACCACGCTACTGCTTACAGCATCACCGGCGATCGCGCAGACAGAAGCCGATCGAGTCGCGGAACTGGAAGCGAAAATGTCGGCCCTCGCTGAGCAACTTACTGAAATGCGTGCTGAGCTGGACCGGGTGAAGCGGACCGGAGTCGACCAAGACATGCGGTTCCTGCGCGATGAAGTAGCTGCCACGAAACAGATCGCAGTGGCGGCGAACCAATCGGCGAACGAGTGGAAGAACACCACATCTGTGATGCACGTCGCCGGCTACGGGTCGGCCGGATTTGTTCAATCGCGGAACGGTGGCGATGCCTTCATCGCCAATTTCAACCCGATATTTCACTTTCAATACGGTGATTGACTGCTGTGGGAATCCGAGCTGGAAACTGAAATCGGCGATGATGGTGAGACGGAAATCGGACTGGAGTACAGCACCTTCGACTACGACGTCTACGCCGGCAGTGCTCAATGATGCCGGTCCGGCACCCGATGGGCAGGGTATCTACGCGCAGACATGCGTCGCCTGCCACGGTGCCGATGGCAAGGGCACGATTCCAGGTGTCCCTGATTTCACCAGCGAGGATAGTCCGCTTGCAAAATCGGACACTGAACTCCTGCGCTGACCGAGGCGGATGTGAAGGCCGTTCTCGATTACCAGCGCTCCGAGTTTGGCAAGTAACGCGATTCTCTTATGTACCTCGTACGTATCGATTACGTGAAGTCCCCGGTGGCAAAGGACAGGCGATTGAATTACGCTGTATCGGCAAATTGAAGCTATTGCGAAAGAGAACCTGATGAACTCATCGGTCACAGTTCAGCAACGACAGGTCCCGTGGGCGCGACGCGCTCTGGGGATTTTCGTTGTCGCGTGGCTGAATCTGGCTTTGTTGCCCTGCGCGATGGCGCTCGACGAAGTACAGGAGCGTGCTTGCCCGTTCTCCCAGCCTGCCACTTCGGCAGACACATCATGCTGTGACGAACAAGCGGCCCGCTGTGAGCTGCCGGGAGACTACAACTACGACGGTCGCACCTTTCAGGGCAAAGTGAAGGATGCGCCGTTTGAAATGCCGCCGGCAATCGTGCCAACTATTCTCGCCGTTTCGGCTGAGATCAGCACCCCTACGACTCCTGGGTTCCTTGCTCCGCAGTGTTGGTCCGGGGGCAAACCACGACTCAATGTTCTTCACTGTGTCTATCTGATTTAACAATCTCCACGTCGCGGCCGCTGGTCTTTCGGTCATCTGCGAGGGAGGTTGTTCAATGTCACATCCTACGGGCTTCGCCCCGACCTTTCTGAATCGATCCGTAAGTGCGGTGCATGCGCAAGAACCGTGCATTGTTCTGGCTAATGGGCGAGCAATCGGCAATAGAAAATCGCCAAGGAGATTATCCATTGATAAATCAACGCAATAAATTTCGAGGGCGGCAGTTGCTGGTGTTGCTGCTGCTTCCGACGGCGATTTGGGCGGCAGATCCTCAATTACCGACATCCGCCACATACTTGTTTATCGAAAATGCGACAGAAGCGGCGGTTGAGGGTAACCCCGGCCTCGCCGAAATGCAGGCGCGCTACGAGGCGTTGTCCGAAATTCCGTCGCAACGCGGTACGCTGCCTGATCCGGTAATGAGTCTCAATGCCATGAACCTGCCGACAGACACCTTCAGTCTCCGCCAGGAAGCGATGACACAGATGCAGGTCGGTATTAGTCAGGCAATTCCCTTTCCCGGCAAGCTGGCGCTCAAGGAAGGGGTCAGCGAATACGAGGCGACGGCTGCGGGATTCTCGGTAGACGAGGCGCGGCTGTTACTGACACGCAATGTCAGGAGCAGCTGGTGGCAGCTCTATTTTCTGGATCGTTCGCTGGACATTGTCGATAGCAATCAGGCCCTGCTGCGGCAGTTCATAGCAGTTGCGAAGACCAAGTACGAAGTGGGCGATGGGCTGCAGCAGGATGTGTTGTTGGCCCAGTTGGAACTGTCCAAGTTGATCGATCAGAAGATCAAGCTGAAAGCGATCAGGAGAAATCAGGCGATTCAGTTGAATGTGCTAATGGACGTTGCGCCAAACGATACGATTGCGTTGCCCCCGAAAGTGTCGATGCGCATGCCCGATATCGCCGACGAGATGACACTCTATGAGCGAGCGGAGATGGTCAGGCCGCGGCTGAAACAGAAAGAGAACGACATCAACGCAGCACAGTCGAGACTCGCACTTGCGAGGAAGGAATACTATCCGGATTTCAAGCTGGGCCTGAATTACGGTAATCGCAGTGGCAATAATCCGTTGCCAAGGGGTGGCAGCCGCTCCGATTTCCTGTCGGTGATGTTCAGTTTTAATCTGCCGATCTATTCGAAGCGAAAACTGGATCGGGCGGTGAGTCAGCGTGGCTTCGAGCTGCAGAGAAGCCGTCATTCCTTCAGGGATGACTGGAGTACGGTTCGTGCGGAAATTTCATCGGCAACGACCGACTATCTTGAGGCCCGGGAACTGTTCTCGTTGTTTGAAAGTGGCATTGTTCCGCAGGCGAGACAGACTGTTTCGTCCATGCTGGCAGGCTACCGGGTCAGCGAAGTCGATTTCCTCAACCTTGTTGGCAGCCAGATAACGCTGCTGAGCTACGAGGTTCAATACTGGAAGGCACTCACGGAGGCTAACCAGGCGTTGGCTCGCCTGGACGCCGCCGTCGGAGAGAGAGCAAGCAATGAATAAGTCAACAATTTTCACAGCAATCGGCATGTTGCTCGTAGGTTTGGCCGCTGGCTATTGGCTGTCGGGTGGGTTCGGCGATGCTGTACAGGGAGCGTCGGAAGTGGCGCGAGAGCCGTTGTTCTATCGCAACCCGATGAATCCGACCGTGACTTCCCCGGTGCCTGCGAAGGATTCCATGGGTATGGATTACGTGCCGGTCTACGCCGACGACAGCGGCGGTGAAAAGGACTCAGCCGGTACGGTCAAAGTGGACCCGGTCGTCTCTCATAATATCGGCGTTCGCACGGCGTTCGCCAAACGTACGTCCATCAGTCGTGAAATTCGCGCCGTGGCGCGCGTGGATTTTGATGAGCAGGGTATGGCTCGGCTGCACTCGAAGGTGGAGGGGTGGATTGAAGAATTGCGCATCGATAAAACCGGCGAGTTCGTTGAGGCGGGCGACGTCTTGTTGAGCATCTATTCGCCAAAACTGGTATCGACGCAGCAGGAATATTTACTGGCGCTGAACAATCTTGAGGCACTCGAGAGCAGCCCGTTTGACGATATCAGGCGCGGCGCGGAACAGCTTGTCGAAAGTTCACGTGAACGATTGACGCTGTTTGATGTGCCGGAACACCAAATTCGCGAGCTGGAAAGCAGTCGCGAAATTCAGAAGAATCTGCATATTCACACACCGGCCTCCGGCACGGTGATCAGCATTGGTGCCAGGGCAGGACAGTACATCACACCGAAAACCGAACTCTACATGATCGTGGATTTGTCCACGGTATGGGTATACGCCGATATCTACGAGTACGAGTTGCCCTGGGTGAACGTCGGTGACGAGGTTGAAATGACATTGGCCGGCATCCCGGGGAGAACGTTCATTGGCGAACTTGACTACATTTACCCGTACGCCGAGTCCGGAACCCGCAGCATCAAGGTTCGGCTTTCTTTCGATAACCCAGAGCAATTGCTGAAACCTGAAATGTTTGCCGAAGTTGTTATCAAATCGGACAAGCAGATTGAAACGGTCGTTATTCCATCTGAGGCGATTATTCGTTCGGGTAAGAGTGAACGTGTATTCGTTGTTCGTGCGCCGGGCAAATTCGAGCCCGTCGTTGTCAAACTTGGCATCCAATCCGCGGGTCAGGTGGCGGTGCTGGAGGGGATTGAGGATGGCGATGAGGTGGTGGTCTCCGGTCAATTCCTGGTGGATTCGGAATCCAGTCTGCGGGAGGCAACCGCGAAGATGATGGAACCGGAAGCGGCTGAGCCGGCCGGCGATGCGGATATGGAAGGCATGGACATGGACGACGCAGACGGAGCACGTGCGAATGATTAACGCGATCATTAATGCGTCGCTTCGGGACCGCTTCATGGTTCTGATGGCGACTGTCATCGTAGCCTTGTTCGGCATTTTCTCCTACGTGAACACACCACTGGATGCGATACCGGACCTGTCGGATGTGCAGGTGATTATCTTTACCGAGTACCCCGGCCAGTCTCCGCAGGTGGTTGAAGATCAGGTGACGTATCCGCTGACAACATCGATGCTGGCAGTGCCGAAGACCAAAGTCGTGCGCGGTTACTCTTTCTTTGGTCTGTCATTCGTCTACATCATCTTCGAGGACGATGTCGACATGTACTGGGCCAGATCCCGGGTGCTGGAGTCGATTAACTACATTAGCGGTCGCTTGCCCTCGGGAGTTACGCCAACATTGGGTCCGGACGCGACAGGTGTCGGTTGGATATACGAATACGCGCTGGTTGATCGAACCGGCACGCACGACCTCGCGGAACTACGATCCTTGCAGGATTGGTATCTGCGTTACCCGCTGCAAACGGTTGATGGTGTTTCGGAAGTTGCGAGCGTCGGCGGGTTCGTAAAACAGTATCAGGTAGAGGTCGATCCGAACGCCTTGTTGCGCTACAACATCCCACTGAACAAAGTTCGGCATGCCATTCAACGGTCGAATAACGACGTTGGCGGTCGGCTTATCGAGTTGGCCGAAACCGAATACATGGTGCGCAACCGGAATATCGTTGAGATCATCCAGTCCCTGGAGGATCTCAACGATATTCCGGTTGCAGTAGACAATGATGGCACGCCGGTTCGTCTGCAGGATGTCGCAAACGTGCACCTGGGGCCGGAACTGCGCCGTGGTCTTGTTGACTTGAACGGCGAAGGCGAAGTCGCTGGCGGCGTGGTAATCATGCGCTTCGGCGAGAACGCGCTGGCGACAATCCAGAAAGTCCGGGAAAAACTCAAGGAGCTTGAGGCCGGACTGCCGGAGGGCGTCGAAATCGTGACAGTTTATGATCGCGGTGATCTGATCGAACGTGCTGTTGACAGCCTCAACATGTCGCTGATGCAGGAGTTGGCGATTGTGAGCCTGGTTGTCATCATGTTCCTGCTGCACGCTCGTTCAGCATTCGTTGCGATCATTACGTTGCCGCTCGGCATCCTGATGGCCTTTATCGTGATGCGTTATCAGGGGCTGAACGCGAACATCATGTCCCTCGGTGGCATCGCGATAACCATCGGTACCATGGTGGACGGGGCCATCGTGATGGTTGAGAACGCGCACACTCGCCTGGCCCTGGCAAGAGATGAACTGCAGCGCGACCTGACTAACGACGAACGATGGGAGACCATCGGTGAGTCCTGCCGCGAAGTCGGTCCGGCGTTATTCTTTTCGCTACTCGTTATCACGGTTTCGTTCATCCCAATATTTACGATGCAGGCCCAGGAAGGCCGCCTGTTCAGCCCGCTGGCGTTTACGGCCACCTATGCGATGGCAGCAGCGGCGATCCTGGCCATCACGCTTGTGCCGGTGATGATGGGCTATCTTTTGCGCGGGAAAATCATCGCCGAACACAAGAACCCGGTAAATCGATTGCTGCATGCGATGCATACACCGGCCCTGGCCGCCGCGATGCGTTGGCGTGGCGTTACGGTGCTGCTTGCGATGTTGTTGCTGGCCGTTACCTATTACCCGTTCTCGAAGTTGGGCAGCGAGTTCATGCCGCCGCTGGACGAGGGTGACATTCTGTATATGCCGACGACGTTCCCGGGTATCTCCATCACCAAGGCAAAGGAGTTGCTACAACAAACTGACAAGATTCTGAAGACCTTTCCGGAGGTTCATCACGTGTTTGGCAAGATCGGTCGTGCTGAGTCGGCGACCGATGCCGCACCATTATCAATGGTCGAGACCACTGTTCGTCTGAAGCCGAAGGAAGAATGGCCCGACCCTGGAAAGTCCACACAGGAACTGATGGGTGAAATGGATAAGGCCATCAATTTCCCTGGCGTTGCGAACGCGTGGACGATGCCGATCAAGACCCGCATCGACATGCTGTCGACCGGCATCAAGACGCCCGTCGGCATCAAGGTATCGGGCCCGGATCTTAATGTATTGCAGGATCTCTCGCTGCAAATCGAAGAGGCGATGAAGACCATGCCGGAAACGCTTTCGGCCTTTGGTGACCGGGCGGTGGGTGGCTATTATCTGGATTTCGTTATCGACCGCAAAGACGCTGCCCGTTATGGACTGACCGTCGGCGATGTGCAGGACGTTATTCAAAGCGCGATCGGCGGCATGAACGTCACCTGGACCGTTGAAGGACTGGAGCGTTACCCGGTTAATCTGCGCTATCCGCGCGAACTGCGTGACGATCTTGAGACCCTGAAGCGCGTCCTGATTCCAACGCCAACCGGCGTTCAGATACCGCTGGGTCAGGTTGCCGAACTGGAGTACACGCGCGGACCGCCGGTCATAAAAAGCGAAGATGCGCGCCCGAACGCCTGGATTTACGTCGATCTTTCAACATCGGATATTGGCGGGTTCGTTAGCCAGGCGAAGCAGGTTCTGGACGCGATGGTTGATATACCGGCGGGCTATACCGTGGTCTGGTCGGGTCAGTTTGAGTACATGGAGCGCGCCGCAAAACGCCTGAGCATCGTAGCGCCGGTTACCTTACTGATTATCTTCCTGTTGTTGTATTTCAACTTTCGAAACATTACCGAACCTGTCGTCGTGATGTTGTCGATTCCTTTCGGCCTGATCGGTGGCATTTGGCTGATCTATCTGAACGACTACAACATGTCGGTGGCGGTAGCGGTGGGGTTCATTGCACTTGCTGGCATGGCCGCAGAAATCGGCGTGCTGGTTCTCAGTTTCATCGACACTGAAATTGCCAATCGTCGTGCGGCAAGCACAAAGGCATTGTCCATCGAGGAGATCAAGGACAGCGTGTTATCAGCGACCTCAAGGCGCGTACGACCGATCGCGATGACAGCCGTGTCCACTATGGCGGGTCTGGTTCCCATCATGCTGAGTACGGCAACGGGATCGGACGTCACACACCGCATTGCAGCGCCAATGCTTGGCGGTATGGCGACTGTGCTGATCCTGAATCTGCTGGTGTTACCGGTAATTTACAGCTTGGTGTTGCAGGTTCAGGAAGGAGGATTGAGATCGTTACGCTCGCTACCCGGCGCCTAGTCGTGCGGCCGATACCAGTGTTGTCATGAAGCTGAACTTTACCCTCAAGAACACGGCAACCCATGGCGTAATCGGCGCGCTTGTCGGCATCATCGTGTTGCACCCGGTGAATAGCATGGTTATGTGGTTCGGTCGGAGTGAGCTTGCGAACGATGCGCCGGGCATCTGGCATTTTGTACTTGAAAGTCTTGGCAGGGTGTTTTCCGTAAGCATGCTTCCGATGACCGTAATTTTCGCGGTCATCGGCGCAGCAATCGGCATTGGCTTCGGTCTGTACGATGCACGTGTTTTCGCACGCAGACGATCACTTGGTTTCGTTAAAAGAGAGCTTGCCCGCGATCCGGCCTCCGTCATTGCGCTGGGGGAAGGAGAGCACACAGAGTTTAAGCGGAGTCTACGATGGGATCACGAGCAAAATTGCACCAACCGGGCTCTCGGGGCGACCGTGGCGAAGACTATTTCCGGGTTCATGAATCACCGTGGCGGAAGCTTGTTTATTGGCGTCGCAGACGACGGTGAAATAGGGGGTCTGCAGAAGGACTATGAGACCTTAAAACACCGGAACAGGGACGGCTTCGAACGCAGTCTTGTGGATATTGTAAAGACCCGGCTCGGCGGCGATAAGTGCTCTTTGGTACATTGTGTGTTCTACGAAATGGATGGCGAGGACATCTGCCGCGTCATCGTTGAACCCTCGTCCGAGGCAGTTTACTGTCAAGAGGGCAAGGTACCGAAGTACTATCTTAGAGCCGGTAACGGGACCCGGGAGCTGAATGTCCGAGAGGCGCTGGATCACGTTGCGGTGCGGCATGCCTGAATTGAAGGACCGCTTTACGAAGCCTGGTTCAAACAGGTATTTACGAAAGACGCAGGAAGGATTGATGTGCGCAGGAGCAACTACAGGAGTACAGATGTGCTAAATGATCGATATCGACGAGTCAGCGTACTTGTTCTTATTGCCAGTAGTGTTTTTGGATGGATCAGCATTGCATCGAGTGAAGATACGCTTGAACGCTGGTATACCGCGCAACAGGTGGCGCAGGGGCAGATGGTGTTTGTATCGCATTGTGCCGCCTGTCATGGCCAGCGGGCGGAGGGTACGACCGAATGGCGTAAGCCAGATGCGAGTGGCAATTATCCGCCGCCGCCGCTGAACGGTACGGCACATGCCTGGCATCATCCGCGGTCCGTACTGGAGCAAACGATTACCCAGGGCGGGGTTTCCGTCGGGGGTGTCATGCCGGGTTTTGCGGAGACCTTAAGTCGTGAAGAAATGCAGACTACCATCGCTTATTTCCAGAGTTTCTGGCCAGACGAGATCTATTCCCGCTGGCAGGAGATCGACAGTCGTTAACTAAACCTCAAAAGAGAGAAATAGAATCATGAACGCAAAAACGAAGAGAAAAACTCCATGGGCGCTGCTGTTAACCAGTACGGCAGCAGCAGCATTGATCGCGCTGATCGTCTGGCCCGGCGCGCCCACTACGTATGCCGAGGAGGCGGACATCGTTGTCTACAAGACAGCGACCTGCGGTTGTTGCGGAAAGTGGGTAGACCACCTGCGTGACGCCGGTCTTACGGTAGATGTCGTGAACGTCGAGCACACACAGGCGATACAAAGGCGCGTGGGTGTTCCTCGCAATCTTGGTTCCTGTCATACGGCCGTGGTCGGAGATTACTGGGTTGAGGGTCATGTGCCGGCCGATCTTGTGCAACGACTGATGACTGAGAAGCCGGCTGATATTCGCGGTATCGCTGTTCCCGGCATGCCGATGGGTTCGCCCGGCATGGAAGGTCCGAATCCGGCTGAGTACGACGTCGTGGCTTTAGGTTCTGACGGCCAGACCAGCGTTTATGCGACTCGGCAAGGAAAGTCGGAGTAGGACGGCATCCATTTGAGCGACTTTGCTTCTGAACCGGGGGCTGAATAAGGCCTTGACCTTCCCGTCATGGGAAGGCGTAGGCTTTATTGTTCGCACGAATCAGAGCGTAATTCCCAGACAATAGAGGACACACAATGAATATCGGACAGGCAGCGAGTTCAGCCGGTGTCTCAGCGAAGCGGATTCGCTACTACGAGCAGATCGGACTTATCGAAATGGCCAGTCGCAGCGAAGCGGGCTATCGGATCTACGATGAATGCGACTTGCACACGCTGCAGTTTATTCGACGTTCTCGCCAGCTCGGTTTCTCGATTCCGGAAATCGCTACCCTGTTGGCATTGTGGCGAGATCGGCAGCGTAGCAGTGCGGACGTCAGGCTGGTTGCCTCCGCTCACGTCGAGGAACTGCGCGCAAAAATCGCCGAGCTGCAGTCCATGGTTGGCACGCTGCAGGATCTGGTCGATCACTGCGATGGTGATACACGTCCGGACTGTCCCATACTGGAAGAACTTCAGGGAGAACCATCATGAGCGCGACCTGGACTTGTCCCATGCATCCCGAGGTTGAGTCAGAGCAAGCCGGCGCCTGCCCCAAGTGTGGCATGGCGCTGGAACGCATTACTGTCGTAGCCGCGGCGCCGCAATATACCTGTCCGATGCATCCGGAAATTGTCGAAAACGAACCCGGCAGTTGTCCGATCTGCGGTATGGCACTCGAGCCTGTGCTCGTCACTGAGGAAGAGGAGGACAACCATGAACTGATCGACATGACGCGTCGGTTCTGGGTGAGTTTGATATTTGCTGTGCCGTTATTCGTTATCGCCATGGGCGATTTACTGCCGGGGCGGCCGGTAAGTACAATCCTTTCTGCGACTGCTCGGCCCTGGATAGAGCTGCTGTTGGCCAGTCCGGTCGTGCTGTGGGGTGCGTGGCCGTTTTTCGTTCGTGGCTGGCGCTCGGTCGTTACGCGTAACCTCAACATGTTTACGCTGATCGGCCTGGGGGTCGCCGTCGCCTACGGCTATAGCGTTGTCGCGGTGTTGGCGCCGGAATTATTTCCGGCGGCGTTTCGAGACTTAAACGGACACGTCGCGGTGTATTTCGAAGCCGCAGCGGTCATCGTAACGCTGGT
>VAPK010506406.1_pt1 | contig 13202 bp, 10 predicted proteins | sample 3395031 | NCBI WGS metagenome assembly VAPK01 (sample SAMN08290443, study PRJNA428436) | hydrothermal vent metagenome | isolation source: Deep-sea hydrothermal vent chimney 1 | place: Pacific Ocean: Juan De Fuca Ridge | reverse complement strand
GGCAGCCTTTGGATTGGGCCTCTGTTCCGGAGGTCCAGCAAATACTAAAAATATCATTGGCATCAATAGGAATTTCAGACAATTTACCCGAAACAGGGCACTGGCTCATTTTACGAATTTGATCAAGGGATAGCACATGCTTTAAGGAAGTCAACTCCGTTTGCAGCGATTTTCCCAGGGTCAAATGATCGAAAGAATGAAATGATGAGATAGTTATAAAAGCCTTTGCTTCGGTTAGTTTAGCTACATGCTCCAATTCCGCTTTTCTCCAAAGAACAGGAACGGGAGTAATGATGGCGCCAACCCTTGCTATGGCAAGATAAAGCATTGCCAATTCCCAAACGTTGGGGAGTTGGACCATAACGATATCATCTCTGCCAACTCCCAGATTCAAAAGTGCAGTTGCCGTCGCATCAACGGTTTTGGCAAATTCTTTATAAGTCAAACGCTCCGGTTTGGTTCCTGTAAGTACTTCCCTGTCGTAAGGATCAACAAGGCATACCCTGTCAGGCGTTTCTTTAACATGGGTCAAAAAATAGTCCAGAAGCGTCTTTTCGCTCCAGATGCCCAGATTTGTATATTTTACTATACTTTCTTCAGATGCAAAAATCATTTTTCTTGTGTTTTAAGTAAATGAATAATTTCTTGAGTATCTTGTCCGTGTTTCTCCGGTAATTTCCCGGCTTTTGAAGGGGTCCTGCTAAACCGCGGAGCAGGAGATGGTTGAGTAATTTCCTGTTGTTCTGTGAAAACAGAACGAATTTTATTATGCTTAAATTCAACGGCTTCATTCATATCCAGCACGGGAGAAAAACAGCTATTTTCCCGGTACAGCAAATCTGTCCATTCATCCCTGGTTTTTGTCTTAAATAAGTGGGAAAAGCCTTCTTTTTGCTCGGGCCACTTTTCCTTATCCATCTGATCGCCAAAAATTCTTTTATCAAGTTTCAATATATCAATCAGTTGCTGATAAAATTGAGATTCCAGAGCCCCGAGAACAATAAACTTCTGGTCTTTGGTTTCATAAACCTGATAAAAAGGGGCGCCCCCGTCAATAAGATTTTCTTCCCTTTTTTCCGACCAGATTCCTGCCTGATGAAACCCGTAAAACATAGCCATCATTTGAGCTGCGCCTTCCACCATAGACACATCCACAACCTGTCCTTTGCCGGATTTCTCCCTTTCCAGCAAAGCAGCGAGAATGCCGCTCAGCAAAAGCATGGCTCCGGCGCCAAAATCTGCAATTAAGTTCAACGGGATAGAGGGTCTTGTTTTCGGGCCGATGGAGTTCAGTACCCCGCTGATTGATAGATAATTAATGTCGTGTCCGGCAAAGTTTGACGATGGTCCCGTTTGGCCGTAACCTGTAACTCTCCCATAAATGAGACCCGGGTTGCCATCATAAAGCAGTTCCGGTGAAAAGCCCAACTTTTCCATGACTCCCGGACGATAGGGATCCATCAACACATCCGCCCGTTTTATTAATTTTATAACTAATTCCAGATCATCATCATTTTTCAAATCCAGGATCACGGATTTTTTTCCACGGTTCATAATTTCATATCGTGCTGAAACCAAACGGAGTTCGGCTTCTTTCCGTTCGATGCGAATTACTTCTGCCCCCATGTCCGCCAGGAGCATTCCCGCAAAAGGTACTGGGCCGATCCCGCCCATTTCAACCACTTTAAAACCTTCTAATGTTCCCATATTACAAGCCTAAATTCTTTGCGATAATCACCTTCATAATTTCAGAGGTACCTGCATAAAGGGTCTGAACTCTGGAATCCATGTAAAACCTTGAGATCGGGTAATCGGCCATGTAGCCATAACCACCAAAAAGCTGTAAACAGCGGTCCGCAATTTCCTTATTTAATTCACACAACTTATACTTGGCCATACTCGCTTCCATCAAAAAAGGTTCATGATTCAAATGAGCCAATATGGCCTGGTCCACAAAACTGCGTCCCATGCTCAGCAAGCTTGCCATATCGGCCATCTCAAATTGTATGGTTTCAAATTTGCTCAACGTTTTTCCAAAAGCCTTTCGTTCTTTGATATAATCAAGTGCAAGCCTGAAAGCAGCTTCAGCAGATGCCTGGCATCCAATTGCCACAGAAAGCCGCTCATCGGGTAATTTTTCCATCAAATAATAAAACCCTTTCCCCTCTTCTCCCAAAAGGTTCCCCAACGGAATCTTGCAATGGTCAAAGAACATTTCTGCCGTATCCTGGGCTTTCAAACCGATTTTCTTTAAAGGCTTCCCACGTTTAAAGCCCGGGGTATCCCTTTCTACCAAAAAAAGGCTTAGCGACTGGTGAGGTGGCGTATTTTTACTTTCCGTTTTTGCGGCCACAACCACCAAATCAGAAAGTAAACCATTGGAAATAAATGTCTTTTGTCCGTTTAGAACCCAGCCATCACTTTCTCTAACAGCCGTTGTCCGTATTGCAGATAGATCGGAGCCGGCACCCGGCTCCGTCATGGCTATGGACAAAATCGTATCTCCTGTTATGCAACCAGGAATATATTTTTGTATCTGGGATTCAGAGCCAAAACGGGTGATGTAAGGGGCAACAATATCGTTGTGCAAAGACAAAAACAGGCTCATAAATCCTGATGAAGCGAGTTCCTCCATCACAATAACCGAAAACAGATAATCTGCCCCGAAGCCGCCCAACTTCTCATCGGCCCATGGAAGTAAAAAGCCCTGAGTACCACATTTTTTCCAGATTTCACGGGGTACGATCCCGTCGTCTTCCCACTCCGGGTAATAAGGAGCCACTTCCCTGGCAATGAAATCGCTAAGCGATTGTCTGAACAGCCGGTGCTCTTCGGTAAACGGCAGGTTTCTTTTCATGTTAAAGAAGTTTGCAATTAATGAATCTATTCAAAATACCGGCCTTCGACGGCCATATCAACCAACAATTGAGGAACCCTGAATCGTGTGCCGAATTTCTTTTCCAGCTCATATGATTTCTCGACAAACTCATTCACGCCATAATCATTGATAAATTGGAGGGTACCGCCTTTGAAAGCCGGAAAACCCCAGCCAAAAATACTTCCGATGTTTGCATCCCCCACCAAGTTTAAAACCCCTTCTTCGAGACACCGGACTGTTTCAATGGCTTGGATAAACATCAACCGGTCGATCATTTCATTTTGCTTCAGGACTTCTGTTTTAAGCGAAAAAATTTCAGGTAATTTGCTCCATAATTGTTTGCTTTCTCCCGGTGGATAATCGTAAAATCCAGCTCCGGTTGATTTTCCTTTCCTGTCAAACTCATGAATCATTTTTTCCACCACAACATCTGCAGGGTGTGACGTACGGGATTTCCCTTCTGCTTCGAGGTCAGCTTTGGTTTGCCGGTTAATGTGTTCCACCAGCGTTAACATAATCTCGTCTGTTACAGCAAGCGGTCCCACAGGCATTCCGGCTTCAATTCCGGCTGATTCGATACATTGCGGGTTTTGTCCCTCTCCAAGAAGGGCCAATCCCTCTTCCACATAAGTACTAAAAACCCGGGAAGTGTAAAATCCACGGCTGTCGTTCACCACAATCGGAATCTTTTTAAGGCTCAACACAAAATCAAAGGCACGTGCCAACGTTTCCCCGGATGTCTCTTTCCCTTTAATTATCTCTACGAGTTGCATCCTGTCCACGGGAGAAAAGAAATGGAGTCCGATAAATTTATCCCGTTTGGAGAATGCTGTGGCAAGGCCCGAAATGGGTAAGGTTGATGTGTTGGACGCAAAAAAACCACTTTCCGACAAAAACGGGCCTGCTTCCTGCGTAACTTTTGCCTTCAGTTCACGGTTTTCGAAAACTGCTTCAATAATTAAATCGCAATTTTGCAAATCCTGAACCTGGTCTGTTGGTAAAATGCGCTTCACAACCTGATTTTTCTTCTCAGCGTTAAAAATCTTCTTTTGGATAAGCCGGTCCATGGTGCCAACAATTTTCTGCAACCCGCTTTTCGCCATTTCCTTGGAAACATCTTTCAAAACCACTGAGTAACCACTTAATGCGGAAACATAAGCGATGCCATGTCCCATCATCCCGGCACCGAGAACGCCAATCTTTTTTACAGGTTCAGTTTCGGAGACGTTAGGTCTGCTACTTCCTTTTTTAAGATTTTTCAACTGTAATCCCAGCACATAAACCATATTTTTGGCCACTTTACCCATCCCGATCTTGACAAAATAACGCGATTCTATCTTTAAAGCCGTATCAAAGTCAACCACTGAGCCTTCCGCAAGAACACTAAGTACGGCAGCCGGAGCCGGATAATGGCCTTTTGTTTTTTTGAACAAAACAGCCGGGGCAACCATCATCACCTGCGCCATGGATGGATTCATAATATTCCCTCCTGGAATTTTAAAGCCTTTAATGTCATAGGGTTGATGAGCTTCAGGATGGGCATCTATCCAGTCTAAGGCTTTTGGAAGCAGTTCATCCGGGCTGTCTACCAACTTGTGGATCCATCCGGATTCTAAAGCTGCCGATGGGGATAATTCCTTTCCCGCACTGATCAATTCAAATGCTTTTTGTAATCCCAACAATTGGGAAACACGTGTAATTCCTCCGCCAGGCGACAAGAGGCCAAATTGAATTTCGGACAAACCCATGCGGATTTTACTGGAATTCAGGGCAATTCTAAAATGCGTTGCAAGTGTCAGTTCAAAACCTCCACCTAAGCACGTTCCGTTGATTATCGAGACTACGGGTACGCCGAGGGTCTCCAATTTTCGCAAAGCGCTTTTGAACATTTCCGCAAACCAGAGTAAAGCCCCGGGAGCCGGATTTTCTGTAAATATTTTCATATCAGTACCCAGGGAAAACACATTTCCGGCAGAACTGATGATCACACCCTTCAGTTCTTTTTCCAGAAGAATTTTTTCAACCGCCCTGCCAAGGCTTTCCACAAAAGAAATGTTGATGTAGTTTGAAGATTGGGTTTTATCGTTCAAAATCAGATTTACGATCCCGTTTTCTAAATATTTATACTCGATTGTATTCATATTTCAAAATTTAAATTCTTTCAATAATGGTTGCAATACCCATGCCTCCGCCTACGCAAAGTGAAATCAAAGCTGTTTCTTTATCCCTTCTTTCGAGTTCGTCAAGAACGGTTCCCAAAAGTATGGCCCCGGTAGCACCCAGCGGATGCCCCATGACCATTGCCCCACCGTTGACATTCACACGGTCCATATCATTAATTTTCAAATCCTTTAGAAATCGCAGTACCACAGCAGCAAAAGCTTCATTGATTTCAATTAAATCCAGATCGTTGACTGTCATGCCTGCCTTTTTAAGGGCTTTGAGCGATGCCGGTCCCGGGCCAATCAACATGATGGTTGGTTCGGTAGCCACTAAACCTATGGAACGAATACGGGCCCGGGGTTTTAATCCCAGCCGGTTCCCCATTTCTTCTGAGCCGACCAATACGGCAGAAGCACCATCAACAATTCCGGAAGAATTTCCGGGTGTGTGTACATGATTTATTTTGGAGACCATGGGATATTTTCTCAAAGCAACATCATCAAAGCCCACATTTCCGGGAATTTCAAAAGCCGGCTTCAGGGCAGCAAGATCTGAAAGGGTCGTTTCCGGGCGGATGTGCTCATCATGATCCAAAATTAGCAACCCGTTTTGATCATAGATGGGAATTTCAGATTTAAAAAAGCCTTTCTTCGCAGCATGTGCAGCCCGGGTTTGCGACAAAAGGGCAAGCTGGTCGAGATCATTTCGTGAAAAACCTTCCAATGTTGCAATCAAATCTGCACTAATTCCCTGGGGGACAAAACCCGTTTGGGTGCTGACATCGGGATCCAGGAACCAGGCGCCTCCGTCGGAAGCCATTGGCACACGAGACATCACTTCCACACCGCCTGCAACAATCAAATCGTCATATCCCGAAGCCACTCTTGCCGCCGCAATATTTACAGCCTCTAAACCGGAAGCACAAAAACGGTTCAATTGCATTCCGGGAACATCTACATGCCATTGGGCATACAACACAGCCGTGCGGGCAATATCACCGCCTTCTTCCCCGATTGGCGTGACACAACCCATGACCACATCGTCCACAAGTGAAGTATCCAAATGATTCCTGTGCTCCAATTCACGCAAAACAAAGCTTAAAAGGCGAACTGGCGTTACTTCGTATAAAGCGCCTGTTTTTTTGCCCCTGCCGCGGGGACTTCTAATGGCATCATAAATAATTGCTTTTCTCGACATAGTTATACTTTTAAATAATTGATAATTACATGCTTAGAAAATTCCATCATATCTTTGATGTGCTGACCAGCATTGGTCTTGTACTCTTTCATTTGAATGATTCCCGTAAAACTGATCCATATCATGTCGGTAATTTGATAAAGATCGACAGGTTTAATTAATCCCTTTTGAATGGAAATCTCCATAAGTTCCCTGAATTCGGTATAAAAAAGCTTCACTTTGGAAATGATTATTGACCTCCTTTCTTCCCGGAGTTCCATAATAAGGCGAAATTGATGTTGAAAAATAATGATGATCTCGAATGTACCAGGATCCTCTGAATAGATATGAAATAGCTGATTATAAATTGTATCAAACAACATTTCTGTTGAGACGATTTTATTGTCAATAACCCCTGTTTTAATCTCAATCAAACTTTCCTTAACCAGGTCGATTATGGGAATCATCAATGAAAAGAACAATTCATCCTTACCTTTAAAATACTGATACACCGTAGGCTTTGTGATTTCGGCATGCTTTGCAATTGTATCCATGGTTGCTTTGACATAACCTACTTCAAAAAATACCTGTTTGGCGGCCATTAAAATCGAATGACGGCGGGATTCTTTTTCCTTTTGCAACCTGAGAGTCGATATACTTATATTTTTCTTCATTTAACCAAGAGTAATATTATTTAACTATGAACAAAGATATATTATACTGAGTAAAATTCAAAATATTTTTTATTGGGAAAAACGTTTTACCGAATCAAATGTTCTTTTTGTACATTTGACCGCAAAAGATTTTCATTATGCCTGAAACCACGATTAACCTAAGTGATATAAACCTGGTAAAGCGATCTCAGATTAAAGATAAAATCTTTTCTCTTCTCATTCCCAGCTGGAACAATCTCCCCTACTTAAAACTCTGTATCAGAAGCATTCAACAAAACTCAGAATTCAGACATCAGATTATTGTAGTGGTTAATGAAGGAAAGGATGGTACCCTGGACTGGCTTCAATCGCAGCCGGAAATTGATTATGTGTTTTCTGGGAAGAACCTTGGAATTTGTTATGGGTTAAATGTCTGCCGTCCTATCATTGAAACAGATTACATTGTTTACATTAATGATGACATGTATTTGCTTCCTGCTTGGGACCAAGTATTTCTTGATGAAATTGAAAGTCTGCCACACAGCGAATTTATGCTTTCTTCCACTATGATTGAACCGCATGATACAAAAAACCCCTGTGCCATTGTAGGGGATTATGGAGATTCGCTGGAAGTTTTCAAAGAAAAGGAGTTGTTGGCTACGTTCAGGGATTTTCAGAAGGAGGATTGGTCCGGAAGTACATGGCCTCCACAGCTTATTCCTATTACTCTTTGGGATATTGTAGGTGGAATGAGTACGGAGTTTTCTCCGGGAATGTATTCCGATCCTGATCTTTCTATGAAGTTATGGCAGGCTGGAGTACGGTATTTTAAAGGAGTTAGTGCAAGCCGTGTTTATCATTTTGGTTCAAGATCCACCAAAAGAGTGAAAAAAAATAAAGGGAAAAATAGATTCCTTCAGAAATACGGAATGACTTCGCGGAGTTTTGTTGAAAACTTCCTGAGACGTGGGGATGATTTCGCCGGTCCATTGCCTGAGGCGCATCTCTCGGTAATTGAAAAATTAATTAATAAAATGAAGTTCTTGTTGCACATTTTGTCGTAAGCTACTGTCTTATTATCTTGATAATTTTATGAAAGAAACTATATACGATTTTGATACAGTCGTCCCAAGAGGACATACCGATTGTGTGAAATATGATTTGAGAAAGAAAACTTTCGGAAAAGAAGATGTCATCCCGATGTGGGTGGCAGACATGGATTTTAAAACTCCTGATTTTATTACTAATGCCGTTGTGGGAAGAGCAATGCATCCCATCTATGGTTATTCAGTGATGTCGAAAGCCTATTCTGATTCAATTGTAAATTGGCTTAAAACAAGGCATTCGTGGGATATTCGTAAGGATTGGATCAGTTTTACACCCGGGGTAGTGCCTGGTGTTAACTTTGCCATTCAAGCTTTTACCCAAAAAGGTGACGGGATCATTATTCAAACACCTGTCTATTTTCCTTTTGCCGATTCCATAAAACAAAATGGGAGAAAACTGATTGAAAACCAACTTCTTTACAGGAATGGTAAGTATACGATAGATTTCGACGATCTTGATAAAAAAGCCAAACAGGCAAAAATGATCCTGTTGTCTAGTCCTCACAATCCTGTTGGGAGATGTTGGAGCCGTGAAGAGCTAAAAACTTTGGGAGATATCTGCGCTAGGAATCATGTTATCATTATTTCCGATGAAATTCACAACGATCTGATCCTTCCGGGATACAGTCATATTCCAACAGCAACTTTGTCTGATGAGATAGCTAACATAACGGTTACCTGTATTGCCCCCAGCAAAACCTTTAACATTGCAGGACTGGCCACTTCTTCAATTATTATTCAAAATACTGAAATCAGGGAAAAATTTAAGAAATTCTCAGAACAGATTCATATTTCCAGAGGAAATCTTTTCGGATATGTCGCATCTGTGGCTGCTTATCAGTATGGAGCTCAGTGGGTCAACCAACTTATGCAATACATTAAAGGAAATTTCGATTATTTGTCTTCCTTCCTGAAATCAGAACTTCGGCAACTTAGCGCTGTTGAAATGGAGGCGACTTACCTTGCCTGGATTGATTTCAGTGGAATGGGCCTTTTTGATAAGGAAATTATGCAAAAACTTATTTTTGAAGCAGAATTGGGCTTGAGTCCTGGATCTATATTTGGCAACGGAGGACAAGGATTCCAGAGAATGAACCTGGCGGCACCCAGGAAAACCGTTGAGATGGCATGCCAAAACCTGAAAAAAGTTTTCGGTTGACCGTTAATGAATTTTAATAACTAAAGCCATGAACCTACTCAAAAACACCATCATTCTTATAGCAGTCATTTTTGGTATATTATTGATTTTCCCGCTTTTCTTGTCCAACCATGTGGTTATCACAGCAACTGAAGAGATCAATGCACCTGCAAAAGTAGTCTTTGATGAGATAAACAATCTGCACAAACAAAAGCTTTGGTATCCTTTCAAAAACGATTCCATTACACCCGATTCTATTCCTGAACATTCGCAAGGAGTTGGAGCCCAAAGAATTTGGATAAAAGGAGATACTATATTGCGGAAACTGGTAATTCAGAAAAGCGAACCTTTCCATTATGTTGAAGCTGTATTGTTATTCGAAGGTAAACAGGGCGCCAATGAGCAATGGTTTCTTACCGGAGATTCTACAACGACAAATGTAAGATGGGAATTTCAGGTTCTAAATCTTCATTATCCTTTCGGAAGATGGCTTGGTCTAATCATCAAAAATTCAACTCAACCTACATTATCAGAAGGGCTTAAGCGACTCAAAAAGGTTTCTGAATCTGAAGCACAATAAACCATCGGCAGATAAATTCTGAACGGAATTCTTTTTAAAGTTCGTATGTTTTACCCTGCTCGCTGATCACAGTCTGCGGAAAGACTTCGCAGGCCTCTTCCAATAAGTGCGATAAATTGGAGAACCTGGCAGAAAAGTGTCCTATTAGCAGGCGTTTAGATTCTGCCAGTTTAGCGATTGTGGCTGCCTGGGCAGCAGTTGAGTGCATCTTTTCTAAGGCTTTTCCTTCTGTTGCGTTATCAAATGTAGCTTCGTGGTAGAGTAAGTTTACACCTTTAATTTTTGGAACAATACTTTCATCGTATAGTGTATCTGAACAATAAGCGAACGATCTCGGTGGCGGGCCATCCAATGTGATATCCTTATTTTTGAACAACTTCCCTTCCGGGGAAACGAAATCAGCACCTTGCTTAATTTTTACCATTTGCTCAATTTTTGGTTTGTATTGAGCAACGAAATCTTTGTCCAGTCTTTTTTCCGTGTTTTCTTTCTCTCGAAACAAAAATCCCCAGGTTGGGACACTGTGCTTTAAAGGAAAACTAAAAACCTGCAAATGCGAATCATCGTAAAGTAATTGCTCTCCATCAAGATGATGAAAAACAAGCTTAAATCGCAAATGTGTATCCGAAATCAAAAATTGCTGTAGAATAGTTGTTTCCAAAGGTGCAGGCCCGCAAATATGTAGTGGAGCCGTTCTTCCGTAAAGATGAAAAGTGGAGACCAGTCCCACCAATCCAAGATAATGATCGCCATGCAAATGGCTAATAAAAATATGAGAAAGACAACGGTAGGAAAAACCGTACTTGATAAACTGCATCTGAGTACCTTCCCCACAATCGACAAGAAATCTGATCTTTTTATATTTGATAAGTTGACTGCTGGGATTTTGGAAAGCAGTGGGTACTGCAGAACCATTGCCCAAAATACTAACTGTGAAATCTTTCATTAAACTGTGTTTAGTCCAAAGATAAAAAAAATCCCCTCCCGAAACGGGAAGGGATTTCTTATTCCAGAATCAGGCAGAAGCCTGATAAAATATAAATCATTATGATTTTTTCTCTGCCTTTTCTTTTTTCTCAAGGTCAGATTTCAGATTGGCCAAAACATCAAGGTCGCCCAAGGTTGTTTTTTCAAGGCCATCATTAACGTTAGCCACGTTGCGTTTGTTAGATTTCTTTTCTTTAGTTTTAGGCTTGGCAGTTTTTGCGCTTTCAAGCTCTGTAAAGGTTTCTGTGTGCGAAAGAACAATTTTCTTGCTTTCTTTCGTGAATTCAATCACTTTGAAATTAAGTTTTTCTTCAGCTGCAATCGTAGAACCATCTTCTTTTTTCATGTGACGGTTTGGTACGAAACCTTCAACGCCATATGGAAGAGCAACAATAGCACCTTTATCAATCACATTCACAACAGTACCTTCGTGAACAGAATTCAGTGTAAATACCGTTTCGAAAACATCCCACGGATTCTCTTCGAGTTGTTTGTGGCCTAAACTCAAACGGCGATTTTCCTCATCCACATCCAAAACTACCACATCAATTTTTGCATCGATCTTGGTGAATTCTGCAGGATGTTTAATTTTCTTTGACCAGGAAAGATCGCTGATATGAATCAACCCGTCAACACCTTCTTCAATTTCAACAAAAATTCCAAAGTTGGTAAAGTTACGAACTACTGCAGTGTGTTTTGAACCAACAGGATAACGATCGCGAATATCTTTCCAGGGATCAGGAATCAGTTGTTTCATTCCCAAAGACATTTTTCTTTCTTCTCGATCCAGAGTTAAAATAACAGCTTCCACTTCGTCTCCAACTTTCAAGAAATCCTGAGCTGTTCTCAGATGCTGTGACCATGACATTTCTGAAACATGGATCAGACCTTCAACACCTGAAGAAATTTCAATGAATGCACCGTAATCAGCGAGGACAACAACTTTTCCTTTCACTTTGTCGCCAATTTTCAAATCGGCATCCAGTGAATCCCAAGGATGAGGAGTAAGTTGTTTCAAACCAAGTGCAATACGTTTTTTGTTTTCATCGAAGTCGAGGATAACCACTTTAAGTTTCTGGTCGAGTTCCACAACTTCTTCTGGATGATTGATGCGTCCCCAGGAAAGGTCGGTAATATGAATCAAACCGTCAACGCCACCCAGATCTATAAATACACCGTAGGAAGTGATATTTTTAACAGTTCCTTCAAGAACCTGTCCTTTTTCCAGTTTGGCAATAATCTCAACTTTCTGGGCTTCCAGTTCGTCTTCAATCAAAGCTTTGTGGGAAACAACAACATTTTTATATTCGTGGTTGATTTTAACCACTTTGAATTCCATGGTTTTGTCAACAAAGACATCGTAATCGCGAATGGGCTTCACATCGATTTGTGAACCGGGAAGGAAAGCTTCAATCCCAAATACATCAACAATAAGACCACCTTTGGTACGGCTCTTAACATAACCGTTGATAATTTCGTCTTTTTCAAAAGCTTCATTGATGCGATCCCATGATTTCAGGACACGGGCTTTTTTGTGTGAAAGAATCATCTGACCAGAGGCATCTTCCTGATTTTCCACATAAATTTCAACTGTATCACCAATTTTTAAATTAGGATTATAGCGAAATTCGTTGAAAGGAATGATACCATCTGATTTGTAGCCGATGTTGACAACCACTTCACGTGCGTTGATAGCAACTACATTTCCTTCGATCACCTCATGCTCAACGATGGAACTCATAGTCTGACCATAAATGCCTTCTAATTTTGCCCGTTCATCGCTAGAATAATTGTCTTGTTTTTTACTTACGGCATCCCAATCGAATTCTTCCGGTTCTTCTTTTTTGGCGGGTTCGCCAGCAGGTTCAGCTTCAGCAACTACTTCTTCCTTTTTCTCTTCAATTGCTTCTTCTTTTACTACTTCAGGGGTTTCTTCTTTGGCTTCGACGGGAGCATCTTTTTTAACTTCTTCAGAAACCTTCTCTTCAACGGGAGTTTCCGGAGTTTCGTTTTTTGTTACATCGGTTTTTACTTCCTTTTCTTCAGAAGTTTCTTCGATGTTTTTTTCGTTCTCTGACATAAAAATTACTTGTGTTTCATCTCAACCGTCCGGTTCTTGTGCACATGAAACGGATTAAACATTAATTTATCAGGTTTTAAAAATTTGATGAGTAATTAGTTAACTCCAAATCCAGACCTTTTTAAAACAAGGCTGCAAAATTAAGTATAATTGTTAGATTTCAAAAGGAAGCGGAAAAAAATTTCAGCGCTGCTTAAGCCTGATTAGCAACTATTTACTGAAAGGATGAAACGATGTGGTTGATTTTGAACCAATCTGAATCCATTTTCGATGCGTTATCACTCAATATCAGAGCCTGGGTTTGGTTTCCCTGCCTTTTTCTGAAGGTTTTAAAAAATAGTGTCCTGTTTTCGTCAATGCAACACCCTAAAAATTTTTCATAACAATGTCGTATAGCTCCTGTTGTTTTTCATCCATACCAAGAAGTCTTGATTTGATAGT
>VAPK011061284.1_pt1 | contig 13203 bp, 16 predicted proteins | sample 3395031 | NCBI WGS metagenome assembly VAPK01 (sample SAMN08290443, study PRJNA428436) | hydrothermal vent metagenome | isolation source: Deep-sea hydrothermal vent chimney 1 | place: Pacific Ocean: Juan De Fuca Ridge | reverse complement strand
CTTGGCTCATATTAATTCCTTTGTGGTGAAAGTTTTAATATGTTATCAGGGCTGTCCTTTTTATTTTTAATAATCAGGTACAACGTGGTGAAACTATACATGTATTGATTAACTCAAAACAAAAAATACAACAGCTATGCTATAATCTCCTTCATTCTGAAAAAGCAAGAGGTTGTGCTACGTGACAAATATCACTTCTCGAAAATCGATAATGACACTTTTTAGCACACAAACATGCGTGTTTAGTCACTCTGCTCGCCTTGTTATGTTTGAAAAAGATGTCACTGCGGATATTGAGTTTTTTGATCCATCAGAGCCCCCTGAAGATCTGTTAGAACTAAATCCAACTTGTATATCCCCAACATTGGTTGAACGCGACTTAGTCTTATACGATTCAAGAATTATCATGGAATATCTTGATGAACGATTTCCTCACCCTCCATTAAATCAAATGGATCCAGTATCTCGTGCAAATTCTCGCATGTTAATTAAACGCATTGACCAAGACTGGTTCCAACTTTTGGATGAAATTCTAAATTCAGGTGAAAAAAAATCGGCTCGCGCAAAAAAAATGCTAAAAGAAAGCCTAATAGCTGCCTCACCTATTTTTGACTCAAAACCCTACTTTATGAGCGAAGAATACTCATTGGTTGATTGTGCTCTAGCCCCTTTCTTTTGGCGACTACCAAGTCTCGGTATTGAAATAGAGTCACTCGGCACTTCGATAACTAACTACGCAAATCTCTTATTTTCTAGAGAAGCTTTTCAGCAAAGCCTCAGTGAATCAGAAAAAGATATGGCAAGTTATTAAGATGACACCTATAAAACCATACCTCATCCGTTCGATTTACGAATGGATTATCGACAATCAACTCACTCCACATTTACTAGTTGATGCAGAAAATTCTAATTCTGTTTTGCCAGAAAGCTATATAGAAGACGGAAAAATAGTTCTAAATATGCGTCCAGAAGCCATACAAAACCTTACGTTAGGCAATGAAGAAATTCAATTTAATGCTCGATTTTCTGGGAATCCAATGCATATCGTAGCTCCGACATCTGCTGTATTAGCTATCTATGCAAAAGAAAATGGTAAAGGAATGGTTTTTGATCCTGAAGAACAGAACGATAACGATCCTCCGACACCAACCAAAAATAAGTATGAAAAACCCCAACTAAGAGTTGTTAAATAGTATTTTTAAATCTTTCAACAATTCAGTTATTATTCAGTCTAATTTGAGAAAATAAGGAGCACCAATACAATCACTTATTTAAATACAGATTGAATTATTTAGGAAAATAGAATATTATTCACGAGTTAATTATTTTGTTGTTCTGGTCATATTGGTCAGTTTTTTTAACAATTATTAAGAGAGAGATAAAAAATGAAAAAAACATTAGGAGCACTAGCAAGCGTAGCTTTAATCGCTTTGAGTGGACAAGCATTAGCCGCAGACGAAATTAAAGTAGGACAAAAAATCTATGACCGTGCATTTGGTCGTGGTTGTGGCGCATGTCATGACATAGCCTCTAACCCTCAATTAGCTGAATTAATCAAGGCTGGTGAGCTAGACAAAGCAAGCTTTTCTGAAACCTTAAAAAATGGTAAAAATGGAATGCCAAAAGCAATGGATGCAATTATGGCTGTTGGTCCAGTTAAAAAAGCTGGATATACTGAAGATGAAGCCATTGACGCAGTTTATAAATTCCTAAGCAAATAATATAAGCTTTATAAAATAAGCCGCAACACAAAAAAAAGCCACTTCTTTCAGAAGTGGCTTTTTTCATTTGGACAAACTGATTTTTTAATTATTCGCTTTTACCCAACCGATGAATAGAGGCAGATTGCCCTAGATGATAATGCCTTCTGATCCAAAATCCTCCAATAGCAGCAACCATCAATCCACACGAAGTAAGAGTCAAATAAATTAGATTTTTTAGCTGTGAAACCTCTTTAAGAACCTTTTCATTAACTTGGTTTTTAATTTCCACCTTTTCAGATTTTGAATAAATTTTCAAAACTTTCAAATCACTTCTCAAGTCCTGAATTGTACCTAATGAGTCAGTTATACTTCCACTGCGAACACTGTCCTCCAGCACTCTTAGCTTACCTTCTATTGACCCACTAATCAGACCAACCAACTGACCCTTCAAGGCATTAATTTCATCAGATAAAACTGGATTCTGGGTCGCATAGGATATAGACATTGCTTGATTATTTGCCTTAAATCCATCCCGAACACCATCAGGCACCAAGAAAAACCCCATCAAAAAAACAAGCAACATCAGCGAAGACGCCAATAACAATAAAAACCTGTTTGCTTTTACTAACCCTTGGTTTTTCGAACTGTCTTGTATAAATACTATGTCATGATGGTCTTTTACCCCCATCATTTCTGTTTTTTTTTGACGCATATTACACTCATTATTTTTATAATTTTCATTAAGGAAATACACAACCGCCTTTATAGCAAGCTACCATTACATTCCTTAGCCTTAAATAAATGCGGATTTTTAATTATACAAGCTTATAAAAATATGCTCACCAATTATTTCTATTTGTTGCCAGTTATTTTCAATAACGATCAAGTCATTTGCTAAAAACCACCTTTTCTTGCCGCAATCCTCATTCTTAATGCATTCAATTTAATAAACCCTTCCGCATCTTTTTGATTATATGCTCCTTTGTCATCTTCAAATGTAGCGATACTTTCATCAAACAGGCTATCTGTTTCTGACGCCCTTCCAACAATCGAAACATTTCCTTTGTAAAGCTTAACTCTAACTTTTCCATTAACAGTCAACTGTGAGTTATCAATCATTCCTTGTAGTAATTTTCTTTCAGGACTCCACCAATAGCCGTTATATATTAAAGTAGCATATCGAGGCATCAGCTCATCTTTTAAATGCGCTACTTCTCTATCCAATGTTAAAGATTCAATCGCTCTATGCGCTTTAAGCATAATTGTTCCTGCCGGGGTTTCATAACAACCTCTCGATTTCATCCCTACATAACGGTTTTCCACAATATCATCGCGACCTATGCCATTATCCCCACCCAATTTGTTCAATTTTTCCATCACTTCAGCTGGCGTATGCTTTGTACCATCAATAGCAATAATATCACCTTTCAAGTAGTCTAACTCCACGTAAGTAGCCTGATTGGGTGCATTTTCTGGTGAAACACTCCAGCGCCACATGTCATCTTCTGGCTCAGCCCAGGGGTCTTCTAAAATTCCTCCCTCATAAGAAATATGTAAAGAATTTGCATCCATCGAATAGGGAGACGTTTTTCCTTTTTTCATCTCAACAGCTATGCCATGTTTTTCAGCATAAGCCAACAGGGATTGACGAGAGTTCAGATCCCATTCACGCCAAGGGGCGATAATATGAATGTCAGGTCGTAACGCATACGCCCCTAATTCAAAACGGACCTGATCATTCCCTTTCCCAGTTGCTCCATGAGAAATAGCTTGAGCCCCCGTTTCATTAGCGATTTCTATCAATCGCTTTGCAATTAATGGTCTGGCAATTGACGTGCCTAAAAGATATTCACCTTCATAAATTGCATTCGCACGAAACATAGGAAAAACAAAATCTCTGGCGAATTCTTCACGTAAATCTTCGATGTATATTTCTTTAATTCCAATTGCTTCAGCCTTAGCTCTTGCAGGCTCAACTTCTTCCCCCTGCCCTATATCAGCAGTAAATGTAACCACTTCACATGAATAAACATCTTCTAACCATTTTAAGATAACTGAGGTATCTAAACCGCCTGAATAGGCCAAAACAACTTTACTAATTTCCGACATAGTGCCTTTATAATAAATTAAATAAAACCTTTTGATTATACCGATCACAAAGACAGTATCAAGATGTATTTTAACTATATTCTCAGAAAAACCAGCAGATACACAGCTTATCTGCAATTGGTTTAATTCTACAAAACTTCAAACTTCATCACAATAACTGATAGAAATACTAGGTTATGTGACTTTATCACTGTTCTCTAATTTAATATCCACTAATATACTTACCGCACCACCCCTTTTTCTTTCAAAAAAATTATAAATTAAAGAAAAAGTAACATTCAACTCACCATAAAACAGAGGTTCCAACATGTTAGACTTTATATTAGGTATTTTTTCTTCAGCATTACAAATGGACATGAGAGACCACCATGACATCCCTTTCGCCTTACCGTTAGTCATGGCTTGCTTTGTCGGCGGTTTAATAGGTTTTACTATCATTAGATTTATTGGCAACGAACAAGATGCAGATAGAGAAGCCAGAGAAGCTAAAGAAATTGAAGAAGGTAGACGTTTTAGATAATTTTGTAACTCGCAATTGTAACCAAACTCTTTCTATGGAGCAGGTTATCTAACCTCGGTCAGTTTTTTTAGAGCATCAGTATCTGTGATTGTTACTGTCCCTCTACTCAAACTGACCCAACCTTCTGATTCAAATTGCTTTAAATGTCTAGAAATAACTTCGCGAGCAGAACCCAGTTTTGTGGCAAGTTCTTGATGTGTCACTTTCAACACCTTTTTATTTGCACTGAGTAGCTCTTTAGATAGTCGCGAATCAATTCCTGAAAAGACGACCTCACCCAGCTTCCCAATCACATTCGTTAAACGTGCTGAAAAATTCTTAAAAACAAATTCTCTAAAAAAAGGAGATTGTTCCATACAACGATAAAACCCATGTGAGGAAATCACAAATGCCGAAGTATCTTCCTGAGCAAAAGCTTCTGCAGGGTAAACATCACCACTCATCAAGCAGGATGTCGTTAATACACAAGAATCCCCTGGCAACACCTGATATAACAGCAATTCTCTACCATTATCTGAGAGTAATTGCGTATTGACTACCCCCTTTAGCAATAACAGATAATTTTCACAACGTTCCCCCAGAGCAAAAACTTGCTGACCAGTTGATAGATTTGCTAAAGAGGCGCTCTCCATCAAACTATCCATTGCGGACTCCCCACTTTTTATAAATTCAGGGAAATGGGTTTCCCATAAATCTTTATGTTTTAGCATGTTTCGATCTATTAAATAAAATTCATAATCACTGTATGCCGTATAAACAACAAAGTAAAGAAATAATCAAACTTAAATAGCATATAATAATACGGTTGCGAATCATTCGTATTTAGTGTAGCGTATCTACACCCTTTCTCTTTTACTCTAGCTTATGAAACTAAAACACCTTCCTCTAGCCCTATTTTTAAGCACCTCTTCTACTGCACACGCTTTAACTGTTGAAGAGCTAGCTGAACAATTTGAAGCTTACAAGAAAGAACAAGACATTAAATTTGACAATCTTAGCTCTGAAAATGCGTCTTTGAAGCAACAGAATCAATCCTTAAAAAAACAAATGGATGACACCGAACAGCAAGTTGAAAATAATACTGCTGCAGTTGAAGTCGTTAGTGAAAACACACCGATGATTGAAAAGTTGGCTGGCTGGTTTGACAGAACCACTATCGGTGGATATGGTGAACTTCATTACCAAAACCGTAGCCAAGAAAATGGTAATCATAAAGAAGAGGTCGATTTTCACCGCTTTGTATTATTTTTTGGTCATGAATTCACAGATAATCTTCGCTTTTTCTCAGAACTTGAATTAGAACATTCAATTGCTGGTGATGATAAAAATGGTGAAATTGAATTAGAACAAGCTTATCTGGAATATGATTTCAATCAACATACCAGTGCAAAAGCTGGGTTGTTTTTAATTCCCGTTGGTATTATGAATGAAACACATGAACCAGCGACTTTTTACGGTGTAGAAAGAAATGAAGTAGAAAAATTCATCATCCCAACCACTTGGTGGGAGGCTGGTATTGGAGGCACATACCGGTTTGACAATGGTTTAAGTTTTGATGCCATCGTAACAACGGGGCTTGATATGGATAATAAATTTTATATCCGTGGTGGTCGTAAAAAAATATCAAAACAAAAAGCAAATGACCCCATTTTTGCTATAAGAGGAAAGTATACCGGCATCACTGGACTTGAGTTGGCAGCAACCGTTTTGCATCAAACGGATATGGGACAAAGCGACAACTCCAGTCATGAAGGTGGTGTAGATATTGGCTCTGGGACTCTCTATGAAGCACATGCGGTATATAGCCATGCTATCGGGCCCGGTTCTTTCACTGGCAAAGCACTTTATAGTCGCTGGGAATTTGATATTAATGACCCAACACAACAAGCGGCTGAATCTCAATATGGCTGGTTTGTTGAACCCAGTTATAGATTACCTACAAAAATAGGCGATATAGGTATCTATGGTCGCTTTCAACAATTAGATTATTATAAAGGTTCCGAGAAAAACTATGATATATGGGAGGCAGGTGCTAACTGGTGGATCCATGAAAATGTAGTTTTAAAGGCTAACTATATTTATAAAGAAGATACTCTTCACAGTGATAAAGACGAGCGTGGATTTGATTTAGGAATTGGCTACCAATTCTAATTTGAATTGCTTAGGAATGAAAAATAAATAAGTTATACATTATCACGCCAATTTTTTGTTTGTATTCGTTTGTGTAGCAACCGGCGCTTAGCAAGCTATGTAACTGTTGCTACACGAACGAAGACGGACCAAAAAGCAAGTGAGAATGTATAAGTTATTTATTTTCCATTCCTTACTACCATCCTAGAAAAAACCAACATTCAACAGTTTTTTCTAGGATAATGATATTTTTCATATTAAAGAGAATGTATCTCCCCTCTACTCTATTAGCCTTGATAATCAAAACACTCCTCCTATTCTTCATTTGCTTGTCAAGTTATGCGACAGAATATCAAAGCAAAGAAGATTTCTTAAAACAAGTATTTTCGACAACGCCACCACCTAAAGCAAAAATATTGTGGCTCAAAAAAAAATTACAACATCAAGTTTCTAGCATCCTCCAACATAAACCCGGTTTTTTACGGACACGCTATTGGCAATCGGCGGAACAAACCGTCTGGATTATTGATGAAATTGGCAAAACTAAACCCATTACCACCGCTGTCGTCATTAAAAATAAAAAAATAGTATTGTTGAAAGTTCTAGCATTCCGAGAAAGCCGAGGATGGGAGGTTAAACACGACTTTTTTACCGATCAATTTAAACAAAATACACTATCAACTAATCTTAGCTTATCCAACCCAATTGACGGTATTTCTGGAGCGACTTTATCGGTAAGAGCATTAACTAAAGTAGCTCAACTAGCATTATTGTTTGAAAATCAAATACGGCATGAAAAATAACCATAAAATATGGCGTTTTTTATTTAAATTCCATCGCTATACCGGTCTTTCGTCCGCTATTGTTTTGCTCATGCTTGCTATTACAGGTATCGCTTTAAATCATACTGATGAGTTAAAGCTCGATACCCAGATGATTGAGTCCGAATCAATTTTGAACTGGTATGGCATTCAAACATCCAGCAATCTAACTTCTTTTCCTACTCAAACCCATTGGTTATCACAATCTGGTCAACAAATATACTTTGGCCATGCTTCTTTACGCAAAACAGAAAATATATTAATAGGCGCTATAGAAACTAACGATTTTATAGTGACCGCATTCAATAATTACCTATTACTCCTTACTTCAGAAGGTGAAACCATAGAACAGATTCCAATAGATAAATTAGAAAAAATCGGGATAAATTCACTTCATCAAGTCATCATTCAATCTAAACAACTTACCTTATTCAGCGATGACGACTTAATATCCTGGCAGCCATATACCAAACGAGATATTTCATGGTCTAAACCAATGCCGCTACCAACACTAATTGCAAACAAAATAAAAAAAATAGCTCGCTCAAACATCTTACCGTTAGAAAGGGTCTTACTTGATCTACACAGCGGTCGTTTTTTTGGCAATATGGGTGTAATTATTGTTGATATTACAGGGGTACTCTTGGTATTACTGGTTCTCAGTGGCTGTACAATCTGGCTTAAACATAAACTCAGATCATTTAGAAGTTCACGTCGTCGCTATCGAAAACACCATTAAACTCTACTCGTCTTGGTCATTTCACAATCTAAACTCATTTTCTCATTGACCTTCTCAATCCTCAGCTTATAATCTGCTTCAATTAATTTTTTTATTATTGATATGACTGACAACCCAGCTCAAACAGCTGACTCCTTATTTCTATATTCTCGTAACCAAGGAACTATCGAGGAACTTAAACCACTGGCTAGAGCATTGCTTTTTGCCGAGTTATCTATGATTTCCTATCATTCAGAACAACTCGTCAATCTATATGCGGATCAACTTAACTTTGATAAAGTTATATTCTACGAAAAAGATGGCTCCCAAGCCTATTCCTTTATCAATGAAACAGATCATGTTATTGCCTGCCGGGGTACAGAACCAAATGAATGGAATGACCTGAAAGCTGATATTGATGCAACGGCTGCATTAGCAGAAACAGTTGGTAGAGTGCATAGAGGCTTCAAACAAGAAGTTGATGATATTTGGCCTGTCATTGAAGAATCGATCAAAAATAATCGTAAAAATCTCTGGTTTACAGGACACTCACTGGGAGGAGCCATGGCTACAATATGTGCTAGTCGATGCCTTCTGTCTCACATATACTCTGTCCCTGAACAAATCCAGACTTTTGGCAGCCCTCGCGTAGGCAACATGACATATATTAATCATACAAAAGTCGATTATATGCGTTGGGTTAACAATAATGACATTGTTACTCGAGTTCCCCCAGTCTGGACAGGGTACCGACATGCTGGAACTAAAATGTATCTCAATTCACAAGGTAAATTGACCACACCAACCGTTCCCCAACTAGCGCAAGACCGTTGGAAAGGATTTATTTCTGGATTACGCAATGGTACTATCGATTATTTTAGCGATCACCAAATAAGTGTATATGTTGACTACATCTATCATGAAGCTAAGGCAGCTGGAGAAATTGAATAAGATGTGTTGCAACCGCACCCTTGCCTAATATTATTTTATCAATCCGACCAAATTATATTTCGACTTGTGATAACTTGGCTGAAATAAAACGAGCTATTCTTTCTGTCGTCCCTTGATTAGTTGTTATAAATTGCTTTGCCTTAGTCGCCATATCGACACGATGCTTCTCATCTTCATTCAAAAGAAAAACCGCATTCTTTATTTCTTCTTTATCCACACATTGAATAGCGGCACTCAAGTCCAATACATTTTTAGCAATTTCCTTAAAGTTAGTCATATAGGGACCAAAAATAATCGGAATTCCTATCGCTGCGGGTTCAAGAATATTATGCCCTCCAACAGACACCACACTTCCCCCCACAAAACATATATCAGCCATACCATATAAAAATTTTAATTCCCCCATAGTATCCGCAATATAAACGTCAATTTCAGCTGTGCATTTTTCCCTAGAACTTCTCATGCAGGATTTTAACTGCTTATTTTTAACTAATTTTTGCACTTGATTAAAGCGTTCAGGATGCCTAGGTACTATCATCATTAGTAACTGAGGTATTTTTTGTTTTAAAACTGGATACAGCTCTAAAAAAACTTCCTCTTCACCCTCATGGGTACTGGCTATAATCCAGACAAATCTATCAGGAAATATTCTATTTTTAATGTCACTCGCCTGCTTAACACTGTCTTCATCTATGGATAAATCAAACTTTAAATTTCCCTCAACACTACAACGATCTTTCCTCGCACCAATTTCTATAAATCGCTGCTTGTCTTCTTTCGTCTGAGTAGCAATCCAATCGATATTCAATAAAGCAGGTTTCATTAATGCTGATATATTTTTATAACCTTTTGCTGAATTTTCAGAGAGTCTGGCATTAATAATTATAACTGGAATATTTCTTTCACTACACTTTGCATAAAAATTTGGCCATATTTCCTTTTCCATAAAAATGGCTATTTTTGGATTAAAAACTGTTAGAAAACGATTTATTACGTTGGGTAAATCGTAAGGTAGGTAAACATGAGTAACTGTATCTGCCAAAACTGCTTGCACTCTTGCAGAACCAGTAGGCGTTGTTGTAGTAATTAAAATATTTTCTAAACGGTATTTATTTTGAAGTTGTTTTATAAGTGGAAAAACAGCCTCTACTTCACCGACTGATACGGCATGAATCCAGATAACATTACTGGGGTAATTATTAAAATAAATAGCCAAGCGCTCTTTCCAGCGTTTTCTATATTCTGGGGCTTTAAACCCACGCCAATATAGGCGAGCAAAAACAAAAGGGACAATCAGATAAAATAATATTGTATATATCAGTCGCATAAAACTTATAGTCCAAATCGCTAGGTTATTTTAGTTTTTTAAGGGTACGTTTAAAAGCCTGACAAGGCAATTGTAATTTCGAAGGGGGGACAAATTTTATTTAAATTTTCGCTTATTAATCTAAGCAAAATATTTCTACTACAAAGATAGCTTAAATTAACTATCTACTGCGTACAGAAGTAAGTGCGAATAATTAACCCAATCATTGCAACTGGGAAAATACTCTATTTATTCAACCATTCCATATACAAATGCACACCTTCCTCCACTGTTTTGAATTTATGCTCACACCCTGCTGCACGCAATTTGTCCAGATTCGCTTCCGTATAGCTTTGATAGTGTCCCATTAGGTGCTGAGGAAACGGAATATATTCCAACAAACCTTTTTGATGATAGGCCAATACAGTCTTTGCAACATCATTAAAGGTTTGACTAGCTCCCGTTCCAGTATTATATATACCAGAAACCTTTGCATGGTCAAAAAACCAGAGGTTTATGTCTACCACATCTCCGACATAAACAAAATCACGCTGTTGTTCACCATTCCCATATCCATTACATCCTTGAAAAAGTCGAATGATACCCGTCTCATGAATCTGTTTATTCAGATGAAAAGCGATACTAGCCATACTACCCTTGTGTTCTTCGCCAGGGCCATAGACATTAAAATAACGCAACCCAACAACTTGAGCTGTAAGCTTGAACTCAAATCTTCGAACATACTGATCAAACTGAAATTTTGAATATCCATACACATTCAATGGCTCTTCAAATTCAAGTTGTTCTTTAAAATGACTATCAGCGCCATAAACTGCAGCGCTGGATGCATAAATCAAAGGTATTTGATGTTCTTGACAATAATGAAACAGAATTTTACTGTATTCATAATTATTTTCCATCATATATCGCCCATCCCACTCTGTGGTTGTGGAACAAGCGCCTTGATGAAAAATAGCTTCAATTTTTTTAGATTCAAAAACCCCATTCTGCAATTTTTCCAGAAAGTCGTTCTTATCGAGAAAATCAGCAATTTGACAATCAACTAAGTTCTTATATTTAGTGCCATCGGTCAAATTATCAACAACTAAAATATCATCGTAACCCTTCTGGTTTAATCCCAGAACAAGGTTGCTACCAATAAAACCAGCACCTCCGGTTACAATGATCATTCTGCTTTAGGCTTCTGCAACTATCTCAATTGACTTAGTCACTGTCACATCAGAATGTAGTGTAATATCAATATCATAAGTACCAATATGGCGAATCACGCCATCTGGTAATCTAACTTCATGTTTTTCAATTTTAACACCACCTTCTGTCATTACATCAGCAATGTTTTGAGTCCCTACAGATCCAAATAACTTGCCTTCATCACCCGCCTTATGAGTAATAACAACATCCAGTTTGTTTAAAGCATCCGCACGTTTTTGAGCAAGCAGCAACTTTTCCTCAGCTGCTTTTTCTAACTCGGCACGACGTGCTTCAAATTCTTTAAGTTTTTCAGCAGTGGCTGCCACTGCTTTCCCTTGAGGAACAAGATAATTTCTGCCATAACCCGCTTTAATACTAACTTTTTCGCCTAAACCACCTAAATTAGCAATTTTTTCTAGAAGAATTACTTCCATTTTTTACCCCTTACATCGGCCTTTGCCGAACTTTCGAGAACACTATGTTCTCGTTTTATTTAAAAATTTACTTCGTAAATCTAGCCATGTGTCAATAATCCCCACTATAACAACAACAATTGTCATATGAGGAACAAACACCAATGTTAAATACAAAAAAGGCACCATAAAGAACCTTGTTTTCATTGTTGAAAAAGCTATATGCAAAATAGCAGTTCCTACAATGGTATATAACACAACAAACAGAATAGTAATATTCCAGCAAATTTCAGAAAGAACACCTGACATTAGCCACGCAATGGCTGCAATAACAATACTTGCAATAGCTAATTTAGGTCGTACTTTTAGTGATAAATACTCTTCCCTAAAACCACCTGGGTTATAAAGGACAGATTGCCACCATCTTGCTAAAAACAGTCCAAACAATAGTCCATATACACTTCCTGCTGCAACACCCCCTGTCATAAAGTGAGAAAAAAACTGAATATTTTGCTTGATTTTTTCAACAGGAAAATCTACATCGCTATTTTCTAACACTGGCTGAGTCATTTGCGTCAAGATTGAACCCCACATTGCGGCTGGATCATTGACAAAAATAAAAAAAATAACAATGCCAGCCACACCAAACATGACGGTGATCTCTACAGCAATAGATAGCTGCTTAACTTCTCTCAATATCATTGCTATTAACCATATAAGTGGGCCATAAAGCAAAGCAAATTGAAAGCTGCCGAAAATAACTAATCCAAGTATTGCTGCTAAAGCATATGACGCAATAAGAACATAAAGTCCCTCATACCCCCCACGCCTTAAAGTTACTAATGCAACTGCTGCTGAACTTACGATACTTACAGGAGGAAAAACCAGAGACAATAACGCCAAAGACGAGGCGACAATTATGGCCTCCATCCGACCCTTCATTATATAAGCTGCTAGAAAAGACACTTCTGTTTAATTATTTAGCGTTACTTATGTGCATCACAATACGGCAATAAAGCAACATATCTTGCTTGTTTTATTGCTGCAGACAGCCGCCTTTGATATTTAGCCGGTGTTCCTGTGATTCGACTTGGAACAATCTTACCTGTTTCAGTAATATATTCACTTAATAAATCCAGGTTTTTATAATCAATCTCTGGCGAATCTTCAGCACCAAAGCTACTCATTTTTTTACGTCTCATGTTACTTGCCATGCTAATCCTCTATCTTTGTTATTCAGAATCGCCTGAAGGTTTCTCTTCAACGGGAACTTTCTGTTCAGAAGTTACTTCTTCAGTTTTCACTTCTTCAGTTTTCACT
>VAPK010282557.1_pt1 | contig 13203 bp, 5 predicted proteins | sample 3395031 | NCBI WGS metagenome assembly VAPK01 (sample SAMN08290443, study PRJNA428436) | hydrothermal vent metagenome | isolation source: Deep-sea hydrothermal vent chimney 1 | place: Pacific Ocean: Juan De Fuca Ridge | reverse complement strand
TTGATATGGAATGGAAACAATTTCGTTTGAATGCTATAAAAAAAGTGGTAGATGACGCTTATGCCATTGTGCATAAATACAATAAAAAATTGACAGCTGCTGTTTTCCCTTATCCTGAAATGGCCGATCATATGGTGCGTCAACGCTGGGATAAATGGGATATTGACAGAGTTTATCCAATGATCTATCATGGTTTTTATAATGAAGAGGTTGATTGGATTGGTTTTGCTACCAAACAAGGTGTAAGTGATCTTAAAGGAATGAATACTGAATTGAGTACGGGAGTTTATATACCTCCGTTTAAGTCGGCTGCTGAATTAAAAGAGGCTATTATGTATGCAAAAAATAATGGAGCCAACGGTGTTACATTTTTTGATGGTCCGGCCTTAACGGAAGAATATTTAAAGGCAATCAAAGAAACGAAGGATAGTTTGAAATAGAAAGGTAGATGAAGCATTCAGGGTTGATATTTTTATTATTTCTACTACTAATTTTTAGTTGTAAAAAGGAAAATATTGACCAGATTCATTTAACCGATTACGTAAATCCTTTTATTGGTACTGATGGACCGGGAAATACATATCCCGGGGCAACAGTACCATTTGGGATGGTTCAGTTAAGTCCGGATATTGGTATTCCTGGCTGGGACAGAATAGCAGGTTATTATTATCCTGATTCTATTATTAGTGGTTTTAGCCATATGCATTTAACCGGTACAGGTGCGGGAGATTTGTATGATATTCTGGTGATGCCAACCAATAGTCGATCTTCTAAAACGGTACAGGAAAATGGGAACAGACCCTATTCTTTGTTTTCTCATGAGTTTGAAAGTGCATCACCGGGTTATTATTCTGTTGACCTGTTGGATTTTGGAATAAAAGTAGAATTAACTGCTACCAGAAGGACAGGAGTTCACAGGTATACTTTTCCAAAGGATGATCAATCTGCCATTACAATTGACCTTGGTTATGCCTTGAACTGGGATGCACCTACTGATACTTATCTTAAAGTTGTGAATGATAAAACTATTGAAGGTTATAGGAAATCAACCGGATGGGCAAAAGATCAAAGGGCATTTTTTGTAATGAAATTTTCAAAACCAATTTTGGAATATTCATTATTTTCAAATGGTAAATTATATAATTCCAATGCAGTTGGAGGTAGAAATACCAAAGTAATATTGAAATTTTCTACCTCAGAAAATGAACAGGTTGTAATTAAAACCGGTTTAGCAACCTCAAATTTAGCCGGTGCATATTTATCTTTTGAAAAGGAAGTTGCCAGTAAAAGTTTTGACCAGGTCAAACAGGATGCTTCCGATATCTGGGAGAAGCAACTTCAGAAAATAGAAATAGAAACAGCCGATAAAGAGGCAATGTCTATCTTTTATACCATGATGTATCAAAGTATGTTAGCTCCAACTTTGTTAAGTGATCAAAAAGGTTATTATAAAGGTGCTAATGGAAAAGTACAAGAGGCCAGAGGTTTTGACAGATATGATACTTTTTCTTTGTGGGATACTTACCGGGCTGCACATCCATTGTATACGATTTTGCATACAAAAAGGGTGTCGGATATGATCAATTCTATGCTGAGTCATTACAAGGAAACTGGCTTGTTACCGGTTTGGTCTTTGCAGGGAAATGAAACAAATATGATGATTGGGTATCATGCGGTACCTGTTATTGTAGATGCATACTTTAAAGGTATTGCTGGTTTTGATCAGGAATTGGCTTACGAGGCTTGCAAACAAAGTGCCATGGATTCTACACGGCAAATACCCAATTATATCAAATTAGGATATGTTCCAATAGATCAGGCACATGAAAACTGGTCGGTTTCAAAAACGCTTGAATATGCATATGACGACTGGTGTATTGCTCAGTTTGCCAAAGAGATTGGAGAAACGGAAGATTATCAATATTTTCAAAAGCGATCAGAAAACTGGCGAAATGTGTATGATTCTGTTAGTACATTTATGAGACCAAAGCAAAAGAATGGTAATTTTTTAAAAGAATTTATCCCAAAAGAATACACTCCATACTTTTGCGAAAGTAATGCATGGCAGTACTTTTGGTATGTACCCCAAAATATGGAAGGATTGATAGAAAAAGTTGGAGGATACGAGCTGTTTGAACAAAAGTTAGACTCCATGTTTTCTTTTGACCCGTTACCGGAGGATAAATTACCCATTTTTAGTACTGGAATGATCGGACAATATGCGCATGGGAATGAACCAAGTCATCATGTTGGATATTTGTATAATTATTTGGAAAAACCATGGAAAACACAGGAAATTATTAGAAAAATTCTAGAAACACAATACAAAAATACACCAAATGGACATTGTGGAAATGAAGATTGCGGACAAATGTCGTCCTGGTATATATTTAGTGCTTTAGGATTTTATCCTGTAAACCCTGCACAGGGTATTTATAGTTTTGGATCGCCTATTTTTGATAAAGCAGTGATACATTTAGAAAATGGAAAGGAGTTTAGAATTAAAACTATTAATAATGCAAAAGAAAATAAATATAGCCAGTCCATTCAATTAAATGGAAATGATATACACCGAACATATCTTTTGCATTCTGAATTGATGGCTGGTGGTGATTTGGTATTTTATATGGATAAGAATCCTAATAAAAATTATAACAAAGAAGGAGATAAGAACTTCTTATCCTCTAAAGTTTATAGGTAAAGATCTGAAAAATGAAGATTATTAATAAAAAAATAAATTATCAAATGATAATAAATTTGTTTAAAGTTGTTGTATTTCTAATGTTATTCGTTAGTTTTTCCTGCAAAAAGGAAAATCAGGATAAATCTACTAAAATAAAACAGGTACAAGTTGATCTGGTTGATTATGTAAATCCATTAATGGGAACCGATTCTGAATTCAGTCTTTCTAACGGGAATACCTATCCTGCAATTGCAACACCATGGGGAATGAATTTTTGGACACCTATGACCTCAAAAATGGGAGATGGCTGGACCTATAAATATCGAGAGCATAAAATCAGAGGAATCAAACAAACCCATCAGCCAAGTCCATGGTTGAATGACTATGCCGCTTTTTCTTTGATGGCAGTTACCGGGAAATTAAAGTTTAATGAAAATGAGCGTGAATCCTGGTTTTCTCATAAAGCAGAAACGGTAAAGCCATATCATTACAAAGTGTATTTAGCAGATTATGATGCTACTATGGAAGTTGCACCCACTGAGCGTGCGGCACATTTCCAGTTTACCTTTCCGGAATCAGATACTTCCTATATTTTACTTGATGGATTCTTTAAAGGATCAATGGTAAAAATAATTCCACAGGAGCGTAAAATAATTGGTTACTGTAGAAATAATAATGGAGGTGTACCCGAAAATTTTCACAATTATTTTGTTGCAGAATTTGATAAGGATTTTGAAATAAATCATACCTGGAATGATGATTGGAAATTGCAAAAAAACACATTGGAAAGTGAAGGAAAACATGTAGGAGCTATTATCGGATTTAAAACAAAAAAAGGTGAAAAAGTGCATGTAAAAGTTGCATCCTCTTTTATTAGTTTAGAACAGGCACAGATCAATTTAGATAGAGAAATTGGAGATGACACCTTTGATCAGACCAAAGAAAAAGCAAAACAAATCTGGGAAAAAGAATTGGGTAGAATTGAGATAGAAGATGATAATATAGACCATATTCGTACTTTTTATTCCGGTTTGTACAGAGTTTTACTGTTTCCACGAAAGTTCTATGAGTTTGATAAGGATTATAAAATTGTTCATTACAGTCCGTACAACGGAAAAGTTTTACCCGGATATATGTATACAGATAATGGATTCTGGGATACTTTTAGAGCTGTATTTCCATTTTTTAATTTGATGTATCCTGAGTTGAACAGCCATATTATGGAAGGTTTGGCAAATACTTATAAAGAATCAGGATGGTTACCCGAATGGGCAAGCCCGGGGCATCGGGATGTGATGATAGGCTCCAATTCGGCCACGATAATTGCGGATGCCTATTTAAAAGGAAACGTGGCTCAAAAAGATGTGGATGTTTTATTGGAAGCTGTTCTAAAAAATGCAACTATTGGCCAAGGTCGTCCTGTAAATTCTGTGGGTAGAGCAGGAGTTGATTATTACAATTCACTCGGATATGTTCCCTATGATGTTGGCATTAATGAAAATGCAGCAAGAACTTTGGAATATGCATTCGCAGATTTTACTATTGCTGAAATGGCTGAGAAAATGGGTAAGAAGGAATTAGCAGATAAATTTTATAAACGATCTTTAAACTATAAGCTTTTATTTGATCCAGAAACAAAATGGATACGGGGAAAAAATAAAGATGGGACTTTTCAAAGTCCGTTCAATCCTTTAAAATGGGGAGATGCCTTTACGGAAGGAAATAGTTTGCATTATACCTGGTCCGTATTCCATGATATTCAGGGGTTAATTGATCTGATGGGAGGGAATAAAGAATTTGTAGCTAAACTGGATGAGGTATTTGAAATGCCACCTCATTTTGACGATTCATATTATGGATTTACCATCCATGAGATAAGAGAAATGCAAATTGTTAATATGGGAAATTATGCACATGGAAATCAGCCTGTTCAGCATATGATCTATTTATACAATTATGCAGGAGCTTCTTACAAAGCCCAAAAGTGGGTGAGAGAAGTGCTCACAAAATTATATAGTGCCACTCCTGACGGATATTGTGGAGATGAAGATAATGGGCAAACATCAGCCTGGTATGTGTTTAGTGCTTTAGGATTTTATCCGGTTACACCGGGAGTGGATCAATATGTGATTGGTAGCCCTCTGTTTAAAAAAGCAATTTTACATCTGGAGAATGGAAATAAATTTACAATATCAGCAAAGAATAATTCTAAGAATAATTTTTATATACAATCTGCATATTTGAATGGCAAAACTTATGATAACGCCTTTATTAAATTTGAAGATATCCAAAGAGGAGGTGAATTAAAGTTTGATATGGGAGAAAATCCAAACAAAGATTGGGGTAGTAAACCGGAGAATGCCCCATATTCGTTAAGAAAAAAGTAATGATAAATTAGAAAAGAACAAACTAAATGAGAGAATTAGGGAAAAGATTATTAACAGTAATTTTCTTTGTAATTGTTGTTCAGAGTCAGTTAATTGCACAGGCAATTTATGAAGAAGAGCGGTATGTTCCTGAAACGAATCCATTGGTATTAAAAAAACTGGATCAATGGCAGGATAAAAAATTTGGTCTACTCATGCATTGGGGTACTTATAGCCAGTGGGGAATTGTAGAATCATGGTCACTTTGCCCCGAGGATTATGGCTGGTGCAAAAGAACAAAAGGATCCAATTCACAAAACTATTTTGCGTACAAAAAAGAATATGAAGGGTTAAAAAAAACTTTTAATCCGGTAAAATTTAATCCTGATAAATGGGCAGATGCTGCTAAATATGCAGGAATGAAATATATGATCTTTACTACAAAGCATCATGATGGATTTAGTATGTTCGATTCAAAATATACTGATTATAAGGTGACAGATCCGGAATGTGCGTTTAGCAGTAATCCAAAATCTAATATTACTAAAGAAGTTTTTAATTCATTTAGAAAAGATGGGTTTTGGGTAGGTGCTTATTTTTCAAAACCTGACTGGAATAGTAAGTATTACTGGGATCCTTATTTTCCTCCTATAGATAGAAACGTGAATTATGATCCTGCATTGTATCCTGAGAAATGGCAAAAATTTGTAGATTTCACTCACAATCAAATTTTAGAATTACTAACAGATTATGGCAAGGTGGATATTTTGTGGCTTGATGGAGGTTGGGTTTCTAAAGCATCAAAAAGTAAATTACAACACTTTTTTGAAAAAAAACTTAAAGAAACAAGTACTGGATTCATAAAACATAAAATGGTTAGCCAGGATATTAAAATGGATGAACTTGTTGTGAAAGCCCGTAAAAAACAACCAGGATTGATTGTTGTTGATAGGGCTGTTCATGGTAAAAATCAAAACTATTTAACGCCTGAAAATCGTGTTCCCACCGAGACATTACCTTACCCTTGGGAATCATGTATTATCTCTGGTGGAGGTTGGTCCTATACCCAAAATGCTAAATACATAAGCGGTAGAAAGGGGATTCATACTTTGGTAGATGTTGTTGCCAAAGGTGGAAATTTATTGCTGAATATTGCTCCGGGACCTGATGGAGAATGGCAACAGGGAGCTTATGACCTATTAAAAGAATATGGGGATTGGATGAAAGTTAACAGTTCAGCAATTTATGAAACCAATGCAATTGCACCCTATAAAGAGAATAATATTTGTTTTACCCAAAACAAAAATGCTAGCGTAAATATTATTTATTTGGCAGAGGAAGGAGTAGATAAAATTCCAGCTGAAATTACTGTTAAGTCAATCAATCCTACTAAAGGTGCAAAAATTAAACTATTAGGTTCTAAAAAGAATTTAAAATGGAAGTCAAATGCATCTGGTTTTACGGTAATTGTTCCTGAAAACTTAAGAAACAATCCACCAACAAAATACGCATGGGTTTTTAAAATATCAAAAATTAATAAATAGTAAAGATGAAAAGTAAAAAATCATTTATGATACTCCTGCTTTTAATTCCTTTCTTTTTGAATGCACAAACGAAAGCAGAAAAAGATTCTATTTTTTACCAGAAAAAAATGGAATGGTTTAAAGATGCCAAACTTGGAATTTTTATCCACTGGGGAATTTACGCGGTAAATGGGATAAGTGAATCCTGGTCATTTTATAATAATTATATTTCTCATGAGGATTATTTGAAGCAACTAAAAGGGTTTACTGCTAAAAAGTATGATCCGGAGTATTGGGCAAAACTGATCAAAGATAGTGGAGCAAAGTATGCGGTTATTACTTCCAAACATCATGATGGTTTTGCTTTATGGAATACGAAATATGGCAATTTGAATGCTGTAAAAAATGCTGCTGCAAAAAGAGATGTGCTAACTCCTTTTGTGAAGGCTTTGCGAAAGAATAATTTGAAAGTTGGTATTTATTTTTCCTTACCGGATTGGTCTTCTGATCTTTATACTGATTTTACAAGAGATAATAAAAGGTATAAAATAGAAGATGATCCAAAACGATGGAATAAATTTAAAAAGTATTATCAGGGGCAATTAGGAGAATTAATGTCAAATTACAATCCGGATATCTGGTGGTTTGATGGCGACTGGGAACACAATGATCAGGAGTGGGATGTACCAAAAGTGAAGTCTATGTTGCTTTCCAACAATCCAAATACCATTATCAATTCAAGATTACGGCAAAAAGGAGATTATGACACGCCGGAGCAGGGATTGCCAATTATAAAGCCAAAATCAAAATACTGGGAATTATGTATGACTATGAATGAATCATGGGGTTATCAGCACAGTGATAATCACTATAAATCATCGCAACAGATCATAGATATTTTTGTGGATTGCATATCAAAAGGTGGAAATTTATTACTGGATATTGGCCCAAAAGCAGACGGTACAATTCCTGAAGAACAGGTAAAGATTTTAAAAGATTTAGGGAGGTGGACAACAAAACATAGCAAAGCTATTTATGGGACTGAAGCAGGTATTCCTTATGAATATTATTATGGACCAACTGCTTTGTCAAAAGACAGTACCAAGCTGTATGTTTATGTAAGAGATATTCCAAAAGATGGAAAAGTAGCACTAAGAGGAATAAAAAATAAAATCAATAGGATTTATGTTGTTGGTAATGGAGCAATGCTGGAACATGAAGTTTTTAGCAAAGTGTACTGGAGCTCTTATCCTGGTTTATTGTATATAGATGTGCCAGAACAGGTTATTGATAAGAATTATACTGTAATTGCCATTATGCTGGATGGTAAAATTGATCTGTATGATAAAGTACACGGAGCAATTGAGAGTAATTAAAATATAGACAATTAGCATAAAATCAACAGATATGAAATTTAAAGGAGAATCAAAGATTGGTAATTCAAAGATTTTGATTCTTTGCATTTTCATAGTTTTTAGTCTGAGAGTTTTTGCACAGGAACCGGCAAGTTTTGTAAATCCATTTATTGGAACTTCTAATTTTGGAACTACCAATCCAGGGCCTATTGCTTCGAGGGGGATGGTGAGTGTAACTCCTTTTAATGTGTCTGGTAAACAAAATAAATTTGATAAAGACAGTCGGTGGTTTTCCACACCATATGAGTATTACAATACTTTTTTAACGGGTTTTAGTCATGTAAATTTAAGTGGTGTTGGTTGTCCGGATCTGGGTGTTTTATTGTTAATGCCAACAACTGGAAAAGTAGAAACCAATCATTTAAAATATGGTTCTGCTTATACCAATGAAATTGCTAAAACAGGTTATTACAGCAATGTTTTGGATAAATATGGTATCAAAACAGAGTTTACAGCAACGAAAAGAGTAGGTGTAAGTAGATTTGTTTTCCCGAAAGGGCAGTCGAATATATTATTAAATCTTGGTTTAGGTTTAACAAATGAATCAGGAGCCATGGTAAAAATAGTTTCCTCAACGGAAATTGAAGGAATGAGGACGGTTGGATCTTTTTGTTATAACAACCCGGAAGCTGCATATCCTGTTTATTTTGTTGCAAAATTCTCAAAACCGGCTGATCGTTTTGGAGTTTGGAAAAAACCTTCTAAATACAAAGGGGTAGAAGCCCAGTGGATGGGATATAATGGGAAAGTCAGGATGATGGATTATGCCACCAAAATGGTGGTTGGTGATAGTATAGGTTCTTATTTTATTTATCAGTTTGATAAAAAAACAGAAGTAGAGGTAAAGATAGGCATCTCTTATGTTAGTATTGTAAATGCCAGAGAGAATTTAGAAAAAGAAACAGCTGGAAAATCTTTTGATGCAATTTATAAAGAAACGTACGACTCGTGGAATAACGAACTGTCAAAAATAAAAGTAGAAGGGGGAACCAAAGAGGATAAAACTATTTTTTATACGGCATTGTACCATACTTTGATTCATCCCAATACCTTAAATGATGTGAATGGTGAATATCCGGAGATAAAAACCGGTAAAACAGGGAAGACTGATGGGACAAGATATACCGTTTTTTCCTTATGGGATACTTATCGGAATTTACATCAGTTGTTAACATTGGTATATCCAAAACAGCAATCGGATATGATTAAGAGTATGTTACAAATGGTGGATGAAAATGGATGGTTGCCAAAATGGGAATTAAATTCTACTGAAACTTTCACCATGGTTGGAGATCCTGCCAGTATTGTTATTGCGGATTCATATCTAAAAGGAATTTGTGATTTTGATATAAAAAAGGCCTATAATGCCATGTTAAAAAGTGCTGATCAGGTTGACAATAATCCGGTAAGATTGGGATTAAAAGAGTATTTGGAAAGGGGTTATGTAACAGAAAGATCTACAAATAGTAGTGCAATCTCTATTACACAGGAGTTTAATATTGCTGACTATGCTATTTCCCACTTGGCGAAAGAGCTTGGTAATGATATTGATTATAAGCGATTTAAGAAAAGATCAATAACCTACAGAAAATTATTTGATAAGGAGTTTAATTTATTGAGACCAAGAAATGAAGATGGTAGCTGGCACGAACCTTTTCATCCGGACACGGGTGCAAATTTTGTAAAAAACATTGCTTTTATTGAGGGAAATTCATGGCAATATACTTTTATGGTTACGCATGATATAAAGAACTTGATCAAATTAATGGGAGGTAAAAAAGCTTTTATTAATCAGCTTGAAAAGGTATTTGATAACAAGCAGTTTGATATGGCAAATGAACCGGATATTGCTTATCCTTACCTTTTTAATTTTGTAAAAGGAGAAGAATGGAGAACTCAGGAAAGAGTGGAGAAACTCATTAAAAAATACTTTAAAAATGAACCAAAAGGATTACCTGGAAATGATGATACCGGAACCATGTCGGCCTGGCTGGTGTTTTCCATGATGGGAATTTATCCTGTTTCTCCCGGAGATCCTGTTTACACCATAACAAAACCTGCATTTGATAAAATAACCATTCAATTAGATACTGAATATTATAAAAACAAACAGTTTATTATTGAGAAGGAGAAAAATTCAAATGGAAAGATCAAAAGCATTATGCTCAATGGGAAAAAACACAGTAGTTATTTTATTTCACATGATGAGCTGATAAAAGGTAAGAGGTTAAAAATCATTTTAGATTAGGCAAACATAAACCATCAAAAAAAGGATTCAAAAGAATCCTTTTTTTGATGGTAACAAACAGAAATTTCTATTTTATCATAATTTGTCGTGTAGCCTGCTTATCTCCTTCATTAATTCTAAGGAAATACAATCCACGACTTATTCCGGTAAGGTTCAAAGAATAATGTGACTTTAAAATATTAAGATCTTTAAATACAAGTTTTCCTGTAATATCATACACAAAAACTTCCATTTCAGCACTATTTTTTCTTTGGATATTAAACACTGCAGTGGAAGGGTTTGGATAGATTTTAAACTCGTCTACGGAATTTCCTTTTACAGCCAAGATAGCAGTAGCATCAATAATAAAGTTATCAATGATTGCTCCTTCAGCATTTTCTGCTTCATCTGTAGCAAAAACAAATCTAAAAATAATGTTTACTTCATTGACAAAAGCAGCTAAATTATAGCTATATTTTTTAACTGTTGTATCCGTGCCAGTCCATTGCTTGCCAACGGTTATAGGTCTCTCGGGATTTAAATAATCACTGTTATACCAGTTAGGGTCATTTGCAGTACCTAAAATATTCCATGTTTGGCCTGAGTTTGTTGTATATTCCATATATAGTACATCCCAGTCCTTTTCAATATCAAAAACCATGTCGAATTTTAAGACTGGGTTTTCCATTTGAGTCAAATCATAACACGGAGAAATTAAATAAGCAGTCGTTTTATCTGTATAATTACTTCTTGATCCGGTAATATATGCATTGTCAAAAATCTTGTTAAATTTTGTATTTGTAGGTATTACCTTCACCCATAAATTTTCAGAACCTCCTTCATTATAAGATACCCATTCATCAGGATTCACATCACCAAAAGTATTGATATACTTACCTGTACCGGATTCATTGGCAGAAAAAGTTCCTTTAAGTTTATTGTTGTCAGAAAATGTATCGTTTATAACCGTTGCTTCCACTTTAAAAGTATGAGAGCCCAGTTCAATTTCATTGTGATTTGGCAATTCAATCTCTTTGGTTTCACCAGATGCTATATTTCCATTATAATTAAATAGGAATGGTACATCATCAATAAAATAGTTGATCTCAACAGTATTGAAACTGTTATTTCCGTTATTTTTAACTGTAATAACCGGAGTGACTCCATTGCATTGCGTGCTGTTATTTGAATTAATCTCAACAAGACTAATATCAATATCTGCTTTTTTCACTTCAATAGGTGATTGCCATACTCCACGTCCGTAGGTGCCTACAATTATTTTTTGATCTTCAATATTAAATTCAATATCACTAATGGGAACATTTGGCAAACTTTTATCGAAAGCTTCCCATTCACTCATGGTATCATTTGTGTGATAAACACCAAGACTGGTTCCAACATAAAGATCATTATCTAAACTATGCACCTGATGTTTAATTACCAATTTTGGTTCATCTGGTAGGTTTTTTGTGATATCAGTCCAGTTATCACCACCATCTATTGATTTGAATACTTTTCCAAAAAAACCACCATTTGTAACATAAATTATATTTTCATCGTGGTTATTAATATCAATGGAGCTAATTGAATTTCTAAACACATATGGGTTTTCTATAAAAGTTACTCCCCCATCAGTACTTTTAAATATTTTTTTTGATATGGAGGCATAAATAATATTGTTATTTGTATTCGAAATTCTAAAATGTTCCACATCTCCTATAAAAGCATCAGTGGTTACAGCTTCCCAAACATTATTATTTAATTTGTATAATTTAGAATAGCCAGCATACAATTCTCCTTCATTGTTAGAAGCAAGGGGTGTAACCCAGTCACCTCCACTATCATCTGTGCCAGTTTCATCATCCGGAGCACTTGTAACTGTTCCACCATCAGTAACACCTCCATCACGGCTAATGTTTAAACTTCCTCCATACTGGCTAAAACCGTAATAGGTGTTTTTATCATTCGGATCAACAGCACAATCCATGCCGTCACCACCATGGTACCTGTTCCATGTGTTATTACTATATCCAAAACCACCGTTATCCTGTAGTCCTCCGGCAATATTTGCAGCAGAGTTTTTGGCAACAGAAATTTTATAATACTGACTGATATTTAAATTTTCGGTTAAGTCTTTAAAGCTATTTGCATTGTCAGGTGATTCGTAAATTCCACCATCTGTACCAGTATATAATTTCCCATTAAAATAACGTAAAAAATGTATATCAGCATGGGTGTATGAACTCTGACTGGTATCCCACCATCTATTTTTTTGAACAAAATTATTTCCTCCGTCATCTGATCTCCAAATATCTAAAACTCCAACAAATACCATATTTGCATTTACAGGAGATACAGTTAGTGACATATCATACCATGCCTGTGAACTTCCACCAAAAATATCATTTTTTTCAGCTGTTTGGGTGAAATTATCACCACTGTCTTGTGACTTGTATAAGCCTTGAAAACTCTGATCTTGTTTGGCACTTAGCACAAAAACAATTTCTGGATTTGCAGGAGTCACTTCAACAGCAAACCTGGAGGGTCTTTCTTCATTATCTGCCGGGTCAGATTCAGGCAAACCATTTGTAATTACAGAAAATGAATCTCCCCCATCTGTTGATTTATAGAATTTCGAGGTGCTTACCGCATAAACGGTATTAGGGTCACCAGGTTTTAATTTGAAATCTTTGATGTTTCCTGTTATTTTTTTGCTCCAGCTTGTACCTGCATCGATACTCTTATAAAAACCGAGATTGGTAGCAACCCATATGATATTCGAGTTCGTTGGGTGTAAATATATTTCATTTGAAGTGGCGGATGTAGATCCTAAGGCAAGGCCGGTAGCATTCCATGTTGTACCGCCATCAATCGATTTCATAACACCCACACTATAGGTGTCTCTTGCATCATCATCACCAGTTGAAATATAAATAATATTTGAATTGTTTGGATCAATAGCAATTCCCGAAACGCCTATTTGAGGTAT
>VAPK010291485.1_pt1 | contig 13204 bp, 12 predicted proteins | sample 3395031 | NCBI WGS metagenome assembly VAPK01 (sample SAMN08290443, study PRJNA428436) | hydrothermal vent metagenome | isolation source: Deep-sea hydrothermal vent chimney 1 | place: Pacific Ocean: Juan De Fuca Ridge | reverse complement strand
GATCCTATGATGCTTTACAACGAATCAAAGCACCTGAGTATATTAATGGTGGAAGATCATGCCTCGTTACGCACGAGAATTGTTGAAATACTCAGTGATTTTTTTGATAAAGTTGATGAAGCTGAAAATGGCGTTGATGCTCTTGAAAAATACAGTGCTTACAAACAGATTCATGGTAAATATTATGATTTGATTATTTCAGATATTCAGATGCCTCAGATGAATGGAATCGACCTAACAGCTGAACTCTACTCTATTAATGAAGAGCAGCCTATTGTTATTTTATCGGCACATCAAGATGCACAATATCTGCTTGCACTTATCAATTTCGGTGTAGCACAGTTTATTACAAAACCTATTGAACAAGATCAAATGCTCCAAACTCTTCATAATGTCTGCAAAAAGATCAATAAAACACCACCGCCTACTCAAGCAGGTCTCATCGCTATTGCAGATGACTGTATTTGGAACAGTAATACTAAAACACTCAAAAACAACTGCAAAGAGATCACCCTAACCAAACATGAGATCTATTTTATGGAAATATTGAGCATGAATATAGACAAAGTATGCAGTACTGATGATATTCTCAACTACTTCTTTCTTAATAATGTTGATATTAATGCTGAGAATATTAGAAGTTCCATTACAAGACTTCGAAAGAAACTTCCAAAAGAGAGCATTACAAGTGTTTACGGTCTTGGTTATAAACTCTCAACTCATTGACATAAGTACTTACCTCTTCTATGAGTCTATTTTCAATATTTAACTCAAGATCCATGAGCGAGAGAGGAAGCTTAAAATCTGCCATTTTGACGTAATCCTTGTAGGTAACAAGCAGTGATTCCGCCCCACTCTGCTCTAAAATACGCTCCAGCTCCTCTTTGCTAAAGTAGTAATGATCCGGAAAATAGAATTTCTCAATAACATTCTGGGGTAAAAATAAGTCCAGTCGTTCCGGTCGCGCAATTGCGGTTACCAATGCCATTGATGATGTCAGATTGTCATAAGTAACAACCCTTGTAAATGTTTGGTTTTCATGCGCCACATAAGCATCTTTACCCTGCCACAGTCGTTCACGAAACGGCCCGGCAGGCAGGCAAAAATGGTTTGCTGTCGGCACATCAATAAGAATATCATATTTTTTAATATGATGTTTAGAATAACCGTCATCCAAGAAAATAACTTCACATCCCATCTGCTTTGCTCTTTCAATCGCAATGTCTCGTTTTTCACTCACAATAATGACAGCTTGAGAGAGTTTATTGGCATAAATCATTGCTTCATCACCACTTTGCTCAACACTGCACAGTATCTGCTTACCATCACTAACAACAATGAGACCACTGCTTTTTCTGCCATATCCTCTTAAAATAATGCAAGGTTTAAAAAATGGTGTTGCTAAGGCTGAGACTAAAGGAGTCTTACCGCTTCCGCCCACAGTTAAGTTGCCAACACTAATGATTGGAATCCCAAAATCAATAACTTTAGAGGTTTTAAAACGCATCCAGACAACAAAACAATAAAGCAGGCTTAACGGGTAGAGACAATATGATACTAAACGATCAAGTAACGATGGAGCATAAAAGAGTCGCTCCACCCATGCAACGATGTTATGTTTCACACACGACTTTTATTAACTTCAAGAACCGTGTTACAGATATGGTTAATCTCTTTATCGCTCAGGGCCGCATAAAGAGGCAGAGAAAGTACTTGTTGAAATGTTCTTAGAGCCACTGGAAAATCATTAACCCGGAGTGAATATTTACTTTTGTAGTAACTTAAAAGGTGTAATGGAATGTAATGCAGTCCGGTCTCAATTCCTTTTGCATCAAGTTCTCGTGCAAATGAGTCCCTGTTTTTATCAATCTTTACAATGTAGAGTGAACATGAATGATTCTCACCGACAATCGGAGTCGAGATATGGCCAGCACTTTTAAGCTTTTCATTGTAGATTGCTGCGATCTCTTTTTGACGCGCAATAGATCGATCTTGTTTTTTCAATCTTTCCGAGATATAAGCAGCATCTAAATCACTCATGGTATATTTACTACCAATATCAACAACATCGTAAATATATTCCAAGCCATCCTCATCGGTGGTCATTGCATGATTTCGCAGTAACTTGGCACGCTCAAAAATTTCTTCATCTTCAGTTACTAGCATCCCTCCGCTGCAAACACTTTTTTTCAAATGCGTTGCAAAACTAAAACAGGTAATATCAGCACCCGTGGAACCTATTTTTGCCCCATCATACATTGCTCCAAGAGCGTCTGATGCATCTTCAACGATTTTAACATTATAGATTTTAGCAATATTATAGAGACGCTCCAAGTCAATCGGCTGACCTGCCATATGTGAGACAATAACCGCTTTAAGTTTTTTAGTTGCATTGTCTTGTAAATATGCCTCAAGCTTGTTAAGGTCTATACTAAAATTTTCTTCATCAATATCAATAAAAATTGGCTCAGCATCAAAATGGCGTACTACTTCGGGAACGGCAGGATAGGCATTAACCGAGCAAAGAACCTTATCACCACGTTTCAAATCAATTGCAAGCATCGCTAAATGCAGTGCCGAGGTGCCGTGAGATGTTGCTAAAGTGTACGATGCATCAATATATGCCGCAAAATCATCTTCTAAAACTTCTACAGCAGAGTAGACATTACCACTAAGCACCTCAGTAATAGCGTGCTGTTCCTCATTTGCAATATCTGCTCTATAAAATGGTATATTCATTATTTTTCCTTTACAGTGTTATATCTCTTGGATAGTTAAAATCATGGTTAATGGTACGCGATGTTACTTTTGCAATAATTGGCATCTTCCTTTTAAACTGATTTTTGTAGATTCTTGAAATAATCATATCGACTAATTCGCTGTCAAAACCTTGATTTAATAGCTCTTCACGTGATGAACGCTCTTCTACATATTTTTTCAAAACCGCATCTAAAACTTCATAGGTGTATCCAATCTCTTCTTCATCACTCTGACCTTTCCATAAATCGGCACTCGGCGGTTTATTAATGATGGAGTCAGGCACCTCTAAATAGCGTGCAAACTCAAAGATTTCACTTTTGTACAGATCCCCAATGGGGTTGAGTGCTGATGCAAGATCACCATAGAGTGTGCCGTAACCCAACATCAACTCACTTTTATTACTCGTACCAAGCACTAATGCTCCATGTTCAGCAGAAGTATCAAACAGCGTTGCCATACGCATTCGCGAGGAGAAATTTCCAATACGCAAATTACTCATCTCCTCATACTCATACGCTTTTAAAAGCGGCTCAATGCTTTTGGTGACTGAGCACATCTGAAACTTTTGGCACAGTTCATCAGCATCATCAAGCGAACTTTGCGACGAGTAGTGTGAGGGCATTTTTACACAAAGTAATCGATCTCCAAATACTTTGTGTGCTAGAACTGCTACTACAGCAGAATCAATTCCCCCACTAAGCCCTATCACGACATTATTTAAACCAGTCTTTTCTACCTCATCTTTTAAAAAATAGACGAGGTATTCTCTTAGCAGAGCATATTTTTTCAAATTGGTCATTATCCTATTCTGAAAATAAATTTAATAAAAAATATTATATCAAACTTTCATTACAAATCTGTTTGCTTCAATTAATTTGTTACAATTCCCTAAAAAAGAGAAACTATGACTATAAAACGACAGCCAATGGGGGCGTACCAAACCAATTGCTATATTATCACTGTTGATGGAAAAGACATTATCATTGATCCGGGCGTTGATGCTACATCTTGGGTCATTGCAAATGTTACCAATCCCGTTGCCATTTTAAATACTCATGGCCATTTTGATCATGTTTGGAGCAATCAAGAGCTAAAAGAGAAACTTAATATTCCACTTTATACCCCAAAAGGTGATGTTTTTTTACTTCAAGACAGTAGCTATATGCCAAACCTTCCGCCCTCATTCCCTGATGTTGAGGTTGAAGGTGATGAAGATCTTAAAATTGAAGGAATTGCAGTAAAATTTCGTCATTTTCCTGGTCACTGTCCAGGCTGTTCAACCATTGAGATTGAAGATGCTATGTTTAGCGGAGACTTTATTTTTGAAAACTCTATTGGCAGGGTTGATTTCCCCTCCTCGGATGTAAAAGCGATGAAAGAGAGTCTTACAAAGTTTTTAGAAATTGAGTACGATAAAACAGTTTATCCAGGTCACGGGAATCCTACCACTATCTCAAACGAGCAGCGAAATGTTCCCTATTGGCTGAGAGCAATTTAACTTTCTGCCAACTCTTCAGAGTTTTTTAAAAGAGAGAGATTTAAAACATGATGTTCAGTAATTACCGTTTTAAATTCTCCTTCAAAAACTTTAATTTCTGAGGTATACCCTTCTACATGTACATTACGTTTCCGACCCTCTTTATGTCTTACGGTAGCTTCAAAGGTAACAATATCTTCAACACGTACCGGTGCCAAGAACTGGCAGTTACTCGCTGCTAAAACAACATTTTTATCATTGACTGCTACCATAGCTGCAAAATCAGCTGCGCTAAATATAAAACCACCATGAACCAATCCAACTTCATCAGCACGCATCTCTTCTGTTGTTGTTAAAGATATCTTGGCATATCCCTCTTTAAGCTGCTCAATATCACCGCTTAATGCATGGTTTATCTTTAAGTGCGTCTCTAAATGGACTTCATTCTCTTCATTATCAAGGGTCTCTTCAAAACCATTTTTATTTTCTTTTGCCACATCTATTCCTTAATCAATTTAACATATACACGCTTTGGTGCAGGATACCCTTCAACGGTTTTACTACTATCGTCAGAATCTAGAAAATTTTCAAGACTTTCACCTTCAATCCACTCGGTTTTACGCTGCTCATTTTGTTCTGTCACGCTAATACATAATAGTTCAAAACCTTTAAATCCGGCACGTCTGCACCAATTTTCCAGTGCTTTGATGGTCGGAACAAAATAGATATTGGGTATTTTTGAGTAACTGCTTTGCGGCGTTAAACAGATCTCTTCATCTCCATCAATCATAAAAGTATCTAAAATCACTTCACCCTGTTTGTCAAGCCCTTTATAAAGTGCTTTTAGCATGGCTACGGGGTCACTTCGATGATAAAGGACACCCAAACAAAAGATAACATCAAATTTCTCTTCATAAAAAGGAAGATGCTCAACGCCTAGCAGTTCGTATTTAATTTCTGTTTTTGCAAAACGGTTAATGAACTCAAATTGCAGTTTATAAAGCGGTGACGGATCAAAACCGACAAGACACTTAGGCACATCTTCTAACATACGAAACATATAGTAGCCGTTATTGCACCCAATATCAGCAACTCTTTTATCTTTAAGATTAAAATAGGGCCGCAATAAGTTATATTTAATCTGACTCTGCCACTCAGTGTCTATAAAAAGAGAAAAAAGATCAAAGGGACCTTTTCTCCATGGCATCATCATCTTCGCAATGGTATGTATCTGCTCATGGTCAATGGCATCACTGCTTGAAAGTGTAACCGTGTCTCCTAGTGTCATATTCACATCAATTAGGGGTAACTCTTGCATGGCGTTGTAAATTGGAGCAATATTTTTCCACTGCTTCCACTTTTCCCTCTGAACTCTTATCTCATTTAAATCCACATGACCCCCATTTTTTGTTAAAATACCTTAATGAAATATCTAATTATAATATTATTATCACTTACATTACTTGCAGATTCTAATATTTCAGATGATTCTTACTATGAGTATGAACAGTACCGTCACAATATCACTGATTATCTGCACCAATATTCTGAAAATATAGACCAGTTTCTTTCTGATAACAATACAACCTATGACTACATAGATAGCACTAAAATGACATCGCTTGACATTTCCCCTTTTACGATATTTGAAGACAACCGTAATCCAAAATACCGTTTTAAAGTTCGTGCGTCACTAAAGCTGCCTAGAACATCAAAAAAATTAAAATTGTCATTTGAAGATTTTAGTGGCAGTGATTCTATTGATGATGCCGGAAACAGTCCGGATCTTCCTAATGAAAATACCTATCTCTTAGGTTTAGAATATTTTTCCTATAATAAAAAACTCGTCACAATGAACTTTACCGGTGGTATTAAAATCAACAATGCAAGGCTAGATCCCTATTTGGGCATTACCTTACGAAAACAATTTTACCTCAACCAATGGCGCTTGACACTCTTAAATAGATTTAAATATTTTACATATTTACATGTAGATAACCGTCTTGAAATTAATATGGGCTATTTTATCAACCAGAGTACAAAATTACAACTACTCAACAGTTACCGTTATAGAGATGACGATAAAACCCATGAACTGACCAATATTATAAGAGTCCATAAGCTGATCTCTGAGAAAAAAAGCATCTATACTGATCTTAACATCTACCGCTTAAAAAATATTATGCAATCCTTTGATATCTCTTATTATAAAGTTGGATTCCATTACCACAAAACATTTTATAAAAATTGGCTCTATTATGAAGCAGCTCCTTCACTTATGTTTCGTGTAGAGAATGACTATAAACCCTCAGCACGTATATTTTTAAGCTTGGGTATTATCTTTGGTCAGCATCATCGTCATAGTATTAATAGATTTTATTCTAATTATTAAAATGCTAAAATATGACAATTTAATTACAAGGTGAATAATGCGTTTAGAAAAAAAGGCTACTGTTGTATCTATGTCAGTAGCAACGGTACTTGTTATTATGAAGATGATAGTTGCAATTATGAGTGGATCTGTTGCCATTCTTGCTTCTGCTATTGACTCGTTTTTAGATCTTTGCGTATCTATTTTCAACTTCTTTGCCCTGCACACTTCTGAAAAAGAGGCTGATGACAAGTTTAATTTTGGTCGCAGTAAAATGGAGCCATTAGCATCTGTTATTGAAGGAACCATTATCTCAATATCAGGTGCTTTCATTTTTTATGAAGCGATGATTAAGATTATTCACGCAAGAGAGACAGAATATCTCGATACATCCATTGCTGTCATGGTAATTTCTATTATTATTACAGCTGCTTTAGTCACATACCTGAATTATATTGCCAAAAAAACGGACAACATGGTCATACGAGCTGATGCCCTACACTATAAAACTGATCTCTTCACCAATGCAGCCATTCTTTTAGCCTTGGTACTTATCTCATATACATCACTAGGCATCATTGACCCCCTACTTGGAATTGCTATTGCACTATACATGGTCTATTCAGCATACCCTATTATTAAAGAGGGCGTGTTGATGCTACTTGATGCTGCTTTAGACAAAGAGGATGTTAATAAAATTGTTGATGTCCTAAAAAATGAACAGCGTATTACCGACTATCACTTTCTAAAGACCAGAGTATCAGGTTCTGAGATCTTCATTTCCGTACATGTAGTTTTTACTGTAAGTATTTCACTCTATGATGCGCACCATATTAGCGATGATATTGAGCTTGCATTGAAACGATTATTTCCACAAAAAGAGGTTCACTCTATCATCCATCTTGACCCATATGATGATTCACAAATCAATGATGATGAATATTAAAAATTTGCAAGAGAGAAAGCAACTCGCTCACTACTCAATAGACCTTCTGGTTGTTTATCAATGAGGTCAAACCGGGGTAGCTCCCCTTGGTCATTTGCAATTTGTATGGCAAGACCGGGTCGTGCGTTTAGTTCTAAAATTAGCGGGCCGAGGTTTTTATCTAAGACAATATCAACACCTAAATAACCCAAGTTTGTAATCTCATAACATGATGCGGCAAGTTGTAAAATTCGCTCCCAATGAGGCACTTCTAATTTTGAAAAATCGTGTTTCGTATCGGGATGATGTGTAATCGGTATATCATGTTGCACAGCATTAAGCGCTCTACCGCTTTTCATATCAATACCCACACCCACAGCACCCTGATGTAAATTTGCCTTACCGTCACTCTCAGACGTAGAGCATCGCAACATTGCCATTGCAGGAAAGCCTTTGTAAAGTATAACTCGAATATCAGGTACACCCTCAAAACTGTAGTGTTCAAAAATGGGGTCAAACTCAACCAGACTCTCAATCATAGCCACATCATTTTTACCCCCTAAAGAGTAGAGACCGCTTAAAATATTTGAGATATGGTGATGGACATCTTCAAGTGAAAAATGTTCTCCATTAGGTTTTTCAAAAATATCACCGTCACGTTGCACTATAATTAAAATACCCTTACCTCCACTCCCCTGTGCAGGTTTTATAACAAAACAATTCAAGTTTTCTAAACGCTGGTGCAGCTTTTTTAATTCGGCTTGGTATTTAATGGTATCTAGCAATTTTGGTACTGCAATTCCTGCTAATTCAGCAATGCGTTTTGTTTCAAGTTTATTATCTACAAGAGGAAAGTTTTTACGATCATTCAAGTTACCAATATAATGTACATTACGTCGGTTCATTCCTAAGATTCCACGTTTTTTCAGTACAAAAGGGTTGGCAAAAAACATCTTATCCCATCGACTTAAAACGGATAAGTTCACTCAGTCGGTAACCACTATAGGTACCCACTAAAATAATAACAGCCAAAATGACAAAAAGCAACTCGGGAAAGTTAAAGGTTAAGTGTCCTACTAAAGAATAACTCATAGCAAAATAGGCTAAAGTTGCTACAAACAGTGAACCTCCTCCCTGAATAAAGACCTCTTTTGCACCCTCTTCCTCCCATAAAATGGACATACGCTCTATAGTCCAAGCCAAAATAATCATAGGAAAAAAGGTAATACTCAACACTTCATCAAGTCCTAATTTATAACTCAAAATACTCAGCATCGACATAATAGCAATCACCACAATGACCACTGCCGATATCCTCGCTACCAAAAGTAAGTTCATATGGGATAAATACGAACGTATAATTAAGCCAAAACCAACAATAACAATAAACATAATGAGGCCAACGATTAAAGTGGTCTGCATAAAGGCTAGTGCAATTAAAATGGGCATAAAAGTACCTGAAGTACGTAGACCAATTAGTATACGCAAAATCACGATCACTAAAGCACCGATAGGAATCAATAAAATATGTTTAAAGGAGTTTTGTTGTGACACAGGTAGCGAAAATAGTGAAAAATTTAAAAGAGCTGCCTCTTTCAAGATTTTTTCATGTTTTGCGATTTGACCCGCGGGAACACGATGTTCACTGACTGAAAAAGTAATTTTCGAATCTTTCACCCCAACAGCATCAAGCAAAGAGACACCTCCTCTTTGCCAGATGAAAAAGTTTTTAGCATAGGGGATTTTTCCTTTTTCAAGATCAAAGAGTTGCCACGTATCTCCATTGTAAACCTCTAACATTGGAACCAAAAAGCGATTACGCTGCTTCTCTCCTAAATAGAGCCCGCGAATTTTACGCACCGTAATCCCTTCATAACGCAATAAGCGATATAAAAGACGTGCCTTATCATCATGATTTTGTGAAAGTAACATTTTTACGGTTTGTGAAGGTGACGTGGCATTAAATTTTTGAATTAACAAGGCTGCAAAGGTATGAGAGTCTGCGGAATGATTGTGAATATCTGATAAAAGTGTTTTTGCCGCACTTACAATAGTAGTGGTGTACTCTGAAAGTGTCTCCTCCTCATCTTCATCAATAACTTCAAAACTCTCTTCTTTAACATCTACATATTCGTCAATAATAACATCAAGAGAGTAAAAAAGACGTTGCTTTCCTTCTACTTTACGTTTTGACCACTCTGCACGGTTTGCATTTTCGGTTTTGGCTGTAGTAAAACCAAAATCTGCAGATGTCGCATCCTGCGAGAGGATACGTATCCCTTTTTGTGCTGCCGGAAGTGCCATAGAGATTAGTACGCTTTTATTCTGTCCGCTAAAGCTTATTTCTGCACCCACATTATAAACCGAACGCTTATCATGGGGGTACAACGGTATACCTAATACTTCAACTTTATACCAGGCTATTGAGAGACCAATAAGGGCTAAAATAAGAGCAATGATTCTTATTTGCAAACGTGATGACATCATTACTTCTCATATACTTTAGGAATACATGTATTTTTTTTTGCTACATCTACAATATAGATATCACGTAAGAAATTGCGTCCAATCAAAAGAGGATATTTGAATTTACCACGGTCAGTTAAGGTGATTGCAACTACCTGACTATTATTTCCAAGGACAAGACGTAACTTCACAATAGGACGACGCTGTGATTTTTTACCGTGACGCTTGATTCTCACCCATTTGAAAATAGGTTTCTCAATAATCAAGGCATCGGTCTCCTTGCTTAGAGCAAAACGAACAAATTCACGGCCATCTCTCTCAAATATTTGCATCTCCACTGCATTAAGTGAGCTGGTTTTTGCTCCCGTGTCAATACGTGCCATAACAACCTTGTCTCCAGGAATAATACGTATGGGTTCAACTGAGCCAATAGTGATTTTTACACTAGAAGATGAGATTACTTTTTTCGCATCGGGCTTTTTTGCAGGTTTTGCTCGCGCATTCTTTGGCTTTGTCTCTTTTTTTACCTTGGGTTTTTTTGTTGGTTTTGTCTCTTTTTTCACCTTAGGCTTTTTTATAGGCTGTACTGGCATATCTCTTGGTTTTATCTCTTTTTTCAATTTGGACTTTTTTGCAGGCTGCACTAACGCATCTTCTAGTTTTGTCTCATTTTTATCGTAAATAACATCTTCAATCTTTTCTATATTATAGCTTATTTGTGGAACTATGTTTTGAGCCAAATAATCTTTATTTTCTTGTATCGCTACAACAACAGGCTCTTTTTTAGGGATAGGAGTCTGCATACTTACGGATGGTTGATTCCCTCCGCACCCTATTAAAAAAACTAAGCTCAATAAATAGAAGCTTTGTTGCATTATTATCCTTTAAATTTATAAAAACGCAATTATAGCCCTTTAGATACAATGGAGTGAAAACAGCAAAAATTCATGTTTTCTTTTGGGAGAGACAGGTTAATAAAAACCCATCTTAACGTGCGAACTCAATAGTTCGGTTTTCTCGAATAACATTGACCTTAACTTCACCAGGATACTGAACCTTTTGTTCAATCTCTTTGGCAATCTCACGTGCTAACAGTGAAGACTCGTCATCATTAACCAGCGTTGCATTAACAATAACACGAACTTCACGTCCCGCATTAATAGCATATGCCTGTTTGACACCATCACGACGTGATGCGATCTCTTCAATTTCAGTTACGCGTTTCAAAAAGTTCTCTAACACTTCGCGACGTGCTCCCGGACGTGCAGCTGAGAGGGCATCTGCAGCGCAAACTGCCGCACACTCTACACTCTTCATCTCTTCATGTCCATGATGGGCATAGATGGCGTTAATAACAACAGCATCTTCATTATAACGATTACAAATCTCCACACCTAAATCAACATGACTGCCCTCATGATCATGCGTCAGAGCTTTACCGATATCATGGAAAAGTCCTGCACGTTTTGCAAGTGCTGCATTACCGCCCATTTCAGATGCCATAATACCGGCTAGATGCGCTACTTCAAGTGTATGGGCTAACGCATTTTGTCCATAACTTGCACGATAACGCAATTTACCCAATAGTTTCACCAATTCAGGATGAACGCCATGAATGCCCAAATCAAGAAGAATCTCTTCACCTTCAGCTAAGATTCCCTCTTCAAACTCATCACATACTTTGGCATAAATCTCTTCTATACGTGCAGGCTGAATCCGTCCATCTTCAATTAAAAGTTTTAACGTTTTTGTCGCCACAGAGCGTCGATAAAGATTAAAACTGCTAATGAGAATCGCGTTAGGTGTCTCATCAATAATAATATCGACACCTAAAAGCATCTCTAACGTCTTAATATTTCTACCTTCTTTACCAATAATGCGCCCTTTTAGCTCATCATCGCTGAGGTGAATAATATTAACAAGTCTCTCAGATGCAAACTCACCGGCAAAGCGCGATGTCGCTTGCGCTAAAATGTAATTAGCATTTCGCTTTGCTTGCTCTTTGGCTTCATTTTCAATCCGTCTTACAATATGTGCAATTTCCGCACGTGATTGCTCTTCTGTTTTATCTAGAAGAATCTGTTTGGCTTCAGATTTGGTAAGTCCTGAAGCACCTTCTACAACCTGAATCATCTCATTCATTCTATTTTGATAATCAACTTTTAAAGTCTCTAACGCTTTTTCGCTACGATCTAGTGAGAGTGTTTTACTTTTTGCTGCACTGTATTCATTACGTATTTGCTCTTCTTCACTCTTTTTAAAGCGGTAAAATTCATTCTCTTTTTTAACAAGTTTATTTTCACGACTGCCAATATCTTTCTTAGCAATATCACTAGCTTCTTCATAACGTCGTGTGGCATCTAACTCAATCTCTTGAGCCTTGGCATTAGAGCGGTGCAGCATTATCTCTGCTTCATTCTCAATCGCTTTTGCTTTTGCTTTTGCTTGTTCTATATATACTTCAAAATTTGCGTTAGTTATCTTTTTAGAAATGAAAAAACCGACGACGCCGCTTAAGGTGGATATTCCTCCCCCTAAGAGTATCTCGTTTAACATCTCGTATCCTATTCATCACGTAGTACTGCTTTGGTGTTAACAGAGCGTCACATTTAATGTCATAGTCATCACAGATCGATCTGTTTATATAACAAAAATCTGACTGCACAAAAATGGTAATGGGTCTTTTTTTTAATGTCGGAAAGAAACGATCATACATTCCTTTTCCAAAACCTATACGTTTGCCACTGGCATCAACACCAATTGCAGGTACAATCGCAATATCTATATTATTTATAATTCTATTTGTATTTCCGCTTTCTAACAGCCCAAATGGCTTGCTTTTGAGCGGGTATCTAAATGGTACCATCTTGAAACTTTCACCTACCATAAATGGTAAATAAACACTCATGTTTTTTCTTGAACGTTTCACAGAGGCGCGCAGATCGGCTTCAAAAGAGAGTGGCCAATAAAGCAGTATTGATTTTACATGTAGTTTTTTAATGATCTGTTGCAGAGCACTGTTAAGCTTATGATCCCGATATCGCTTATTATGCTGAGGAAGTGATTTTATTTTTTTAAGACAATATTGTCGAAATTCTGCTTTCATCAAAATTCTTTGGATATAATTTCCCATATTTTATCTATTAAAAGGTTTTCTATGCTTAAAAGAGCCCTACTGCTATCTATTATATCACTATTTGTTCTG
>VAPK010082921.1_pt1 | contig 13206 bp, 14 predicted proteins | sample 3395031 | NCBI WGS metagenome assembly VAPK01 (sample SAMN08290443, study PRJNA428436) | hydrothermal vent metagenome | isolation source: Deep-sea hydrothermal vent chimney 1 | place: Pacific Ocean: Juan De Fuca Ridge | reverse complement strand
TAACAATAATCGTATCCCAGTTTATGGTCCAAAAACCTTCGCCAGTATGCAAATTTGTAAGGTGATGTTGAATATACTCAACTGTACTACCAGAAGATTTCTCTGCTGCACTCACGTTAATACCTCTAACACTAAATTTAAATTCATAAATATGTATAGATTAATATTCACTTTAACTCTGCCTACCCAACATACCAGGTAAAATAGTGCCTATTAACCACACAATTATAGCTGTCAAAACCAAAGGCAGCGGCTCTAAACCCAAAGCACCTATCCCAACAGCAAAAAATATTAATATAAAAACAAAACGAAAAACAGCACTCAAATAAGCAACCATAATTCCTTTCTTAGCATCAGTACGAGCAATTTCTGATGCTTTAATCATTGTCCAGCTCAAAGTCCAGATTAAAAAAAAACTTACGAATCCACCATAAAGAGCGGCGAGAGCTTCATCCGGCGAACGCAAATAAAAAAGCAAGACTGCCAAGAAAATAACCACTAGCTGGACAACTCTCGTTTTACGTACATTCTGAACGACAACTTCAGCTAAAACAGGTCTACTCATTATGACTATTTTCACCATCAGCTCTATTTACTTCAAGCTGATTATCATCTTGCTCATTATTCTTGTTCTCATGAATTAATAACTCATGAACTCTCTTCATTCCGCCTACGAAACCTAACGCACCAAAAGAAAGCATAAAAACTGGGGTTTTATCTAACCATTGATCAACAAGATAACCTAAGAAAAAACCTGCAATTACCATAGAAGCCAGCATATTCCCGGCTCCAATCTGAAAAATACCTGTAGTCGCTGGCTTTTCTTTCTTCATCAGTCGTTGACCCTCTATAACGGTGGCAAAGTCTAGCACTCCCCTATAGTGAAAACAAGCATAGTCATCTCTAAATATTAGAAAACAATTAATTAGTTTTACTTGCTAATTATTAACTCTATTTACCACAAACAAATATAGTAGACATTTCAAAAAAAAGTATAAAAATATTCCAAAGAAGTCCGCAAAAAAATCCAATAATGAGAAACTTCTATTTGGTGAAAAATACTGCATCACCTCAATTAATAGACCATAGCCCAATAAAGGCAAGCCCTTCCATAACCAAAAAGGCTTTCTTGATGACGTCAAATCCATTAAGAGAGCAAAAGAAAAAAACACAAAAACGTGAATGACCTTATCATTAATTTCCATACCTGAAGGAAAATCAAGTTTACGAGTCGCCACCCACATCCCTAACATCATCAAAAAAATGACGAGTAATTTAATACTCACACTAAACCACTGAACACGTCTTAACTCACGCACCCATGAAACTATATGAAACATATATCTATATTCTTATATGAAAAAATCTAGTAGATACTATCCATAAAAGTTCTAAATTCCAATAGGAAATATAAGCCAATTTTTTTTCAATGCATTACAATGCATTCATGGATGTATCACATATATTAGACGAACTAAACAAACCCCAACGAGAAGCCGTTTCCGCAGGCTCCATCCCACAACTCATATTAGCCGGAGCAGGCAGTGGCAAAACACGTGTTTTAGTACATCGTATTGCTTGGTTAATTCAAGTAATGCAAGTTTCACCCTTTGCAATTCTTGCTGTTACGTTCACCAACAAAGCCGCCGCCGAAATGCGCGGACGAATTGAAGGACTACTAGGTTCACCTGTTGGCGGCATGTGGGTTGGTACATTTCATGGCCTATCTCATCGACTATTACGTCGGCACTGGCAAGAAGCTAAATTACCGCAGAATTTTCAAATACTCGACTCTGACGACCAACTTCGCCTGGTAAAACGCGTCATGCGAGAACTTCAATTAGATGAAAAACTTTTTCCCGCCAAACAATCGCAATGGTTTATTAACAAGCAAAAAGATGAAGGTATTCGCCCACAAAACATAGAAGACAAAGGTGATCTCACCACGCGTCAGCTTGTGGAAGTCTATACGCTCTACGAAGACACTTGCCAACGCTCAGGAGTCGTAGATTTTGCAGAACTCCTATTACGCTCTCTAGAGTTATTGCGCGACAACACCAATCTTTTAGAACACTATCAAAAACGCTTTCAGCATATCTTGGTAGATGAGTTTCAAGACACTAACTCACTACAGTATGCATGGGTACGTTTACTTGCAGGAAATAGCATTCCACCTTTTGTTGTCGGTGACGACGACCAATCCATCTATGGTTGGCGAGGTGCGAAAATCGAACACATTCAAAACTTCTCACGTGATTTCCCAAATGCACTCACCACAAAATTAGAACAAAACTATCGTTCCAGTGGCAATATACTCAGCGCTGCAAATGCGGTTATTGAAAACAATCAAGGACGCTTAGGAAAAAACCTGTGGACTGCCGATGGGGATGGCGAGCAAATTCATCTTTATGCCGCTTATAATGAGCTTGATGAAGCCACCTACGTTGCATCCCGCATCCAACAATGGGTGAGCTATGGAAACTCTCATCAAGACATTGCAATTCTTTATCGATCAAATGCACAATCCCGCGTCTTTGAAAGCATCCTCAATGAAAATAATATCATCTATCGAGTTTATGGGGGACAACGCTTCTTCGAACGCGCCGAAATCAAAGATGCCCTCGCCTACTTACGCTTAAGCACCAATCGCCAAGACGACCCTTCTTTTGAACGTGTAATTAATCAGCCTACCCGTGGCATTGGCAATAAAACAGTCGATATTATTCGTGAGAATGCTCGCAATACAGGAACCCCCATGTGGCAATCAGCCAATACGCTATTGGAGCATTCCGTATTCACACCACGTGCAGCAACCGCAATCTCAGGTTTTATTGAATTAATCAACAGCATAGCAAAAGACATTGATAACTTGCCTTTAGACGAACAAGTTGATCACGTCATCGAAGCCTCTAAACTTAAAGATCACTACATAAAAAAAGAAAAGGGAGACACTGGACAAGCTCGCATTGAAAACCTCAACGAACTAATTTCGGCCGCACAAGGCTTTACCTACAAACCTGATGAAGAACATGAAGACATGGACTTTCTCACCGCCTTCCTTGCCCACGCTTCATTAGAAGCAGGCGAAGGACAAGGCGAAGCGGGCGATGACTGCGTCCAACTCATGACCCTACATTCAGCCAAAGGATTAGAATTTCCATTGGTGTTTTTAGTCGGGCTAGAAGAAGGGCTATTCCCACACCAAATGTCAAAAGAAGAACCTGGGCGAATGGAAGAAGAGCGCCGCCTCTGCTATGTCGGAATAACACGCGCTGAAAAACAACTGGTTATGAGTTACGCCGAGCAACGAAGACTCTATGGAAACACACTTTACGGCGTTCCTTCACGATTTTTAAATGAAATCCCTGATTCACTAATCGAAGAAATACGCCCCAAAGTTAACACCTGGCAATCAAACTATGAACGTGAAGTAAAACCGAGACCTGCCGTACACACCAATGAAACAGGTATGTCGATAGGGCAACGCGTATCCCATATTAAATTTGGTGAAGGCACGATTACCGACGTAGAAGGCGCAGGAAGTCACGCCCGTGTGCAAGTAAACTTTGATTCTGAAGGTAGCAAGTGGCTGGTGCTAACTTATGCAAACTTACAGGAAATATAATATCCTTCTACCGATCAAAATAAATACGCCTGAAACTTAAATCAGTTTATATAAATGGCACCCCCACCCTTTTTGCAAGATTAGCTTTCGAACAGCAATACCTTTCTCTTCTTAAGATTCAAGTAAGCAATCACCCCGAACAATAACAACAACGCTCCCCAAGCCAACACGGGCGGCACAATTCCATGACTATGTGAAATCTGCGCTTGCACATTAACACTCCAATACTTAACTAAATAATCTACAATCAATCCCGTTGCTAATGCCACAATCCCTACTCCCGATAAATACGCCACTAACGAGCGTCTACCTAGTTCTTTACCTATTATCCCTAAGGTAGAAATATTTGTCGCAGGTCCCGCCATTAAAAATACCATTGCTGTTCCTGGAGAGACACCTGCTAATAATAAACCTGCCGCTATTGGCGTTGAGGCAGTTGCACAAACATACATAGGAATCCCAATCAACAGCATGATTAACATTGCTGGTAAACCGCTGCCCCATTCGGCTAGAAATGTTACCGGTACAAATGTTTTAACTAGTGCAGCAAAAATTAAACCTATTACCATCCAGAATAGGACATTATCCAATAGCTCTGTAAATGAATAGACAACACCTTCCCATGCTTTTTGCATGAATCCTTTTTGCTTAATATTGCTTTCGTTATTTGTTTCATGATGATGATCAGATATGGCACAACAACTATCAGTTGCTTCAGCCTCTACTGCAGTTGAGCAACAACTCACCGTTTTCTTTTGCATAACAGCACCTGTCATGTCAGCACTATCATTCACACTTTTACCCACCAAAAGCCCCGCTACAATCGCAGAAACAATTGCAGCAATGGGCCGAATTATCGCCATAAAAGGCCCCAGTAAAGCATATGAAATTGATACAGAATCGATACCTGTTTCTGGCGTTGAAACTAGAAATGCCACCGTTGCTGGTTTCGATGCACCTGCGCGACGAAGTCCCAAAGCAGCGGGAATAACGCCACAGGAGCATAACGGCAATGGCGCACCAAATAATGCGGCTTTAATGATACTTAAAAAGCCATTACCACTGAGATGCTTTTGTAAAAATGACGTCGGAATAAAAGACTTAATCAAACCACCAATGACTAAACCCAGCACCAACCATGGCGCGGCTTCGAGCGCTATCTCTAATAGATTTTTAAGAAAATCAATCATGGCTATCCAACGAGTTCAAAATGGTACATGAAGTAGCTGGCTCCAAACCACCACAACAGGCATTGACAACTTTTTGCAATGCATCGTGCATTATTTTCAATTCATTTAATTTATTCTCAATCTGCTCTAATTTCTGCTCGGCAATTGCTTTTACATCACCACAACTGTGTTGATCACGCTCAACACGAAGGGTTAATAGCTCCGTAATTTCCTTCAGTGAAAAGCCTACTGACTTTGCTTTTTTTATAAAATTCACCTGTTTAAGTGACTCTTTATTGTATAGGCGATAACCAGCCTCGCTTCTAGAAACAGGCTTCAACAAACCTTGCGTTTCATAATACCGCAGCGTCTCAACTTGAAACCCTGTACTTTTTGATAACTCACCAATTCTCATTTTCCCTCCTTTAACATCTACTCTATGCCAACACTATAACCTTATAGTTAACTATAGTGTCAAATAACAAGAATCCAACTGTAGGTCGGCATCTGATCTACGTAGACAACTTACCGCGTTTATTTAAGTATGGCACCCCCCACCTTTTTCGATAATTGTGGATGAGTTCAGTCTGGATTAAGTCGAGCTCAACTATAATTATCCCAATAATAATAAAAATATAGCAGACCCACTCCTTATGAAATTACTAAAACAAGCAGTTTATCTGCTCGTCATCTTTGTCTCTATCTCTGCTCATGCTGTTGATAATCGTCTTTCACCTCTTGGCATTAATACCAATGAAGTGATGGATATCAACTCAAGCGTGCCATTCGTTGACTTATTCAAACTTGCCACACCTTTTGATGAAGCTCGCCCATGGCTTACCAAAGGCAATATTCAATATGACAGTGATGGCTGGCCAACTAATTTAAATGGTGGGCAAGCAGGTACTCGTTTCATCAACAACTTACCCGCTAAAACACTCCCACGTGGTATTTATACCGTACTTTATAAGGGCCACGGTAAAATAAAGTATGGAGGAGACATACGTCTTTTGCGTAGTTATTATGGCAAGGATCTTATTCAGTTAAGGCCTAATCACGAGCGTCGAATTACTGCAACATTAACGATTATTGAAAGCGATAAGAAAAATTATTTGCGTGATATTCGCGTCATTATGCCCGGCGGCATCTGTAAAGATGCTCCAACTAAGTGGATAAAATTTGACAGCCAATGTGGTTCTAAGCCATTTTTAAAGTTTACATCACATCACCCTAGAGTACTTTTTAATCCCGACTATGTTAATTTTATGAAAGACTTCCGTGTCATTCGTTTTATGAATATGGCAGGTATTACACGCAACAACCTTTCGAAGTGGGATCAACGCCCCAAGATGACAGATGCAACATGGGGAGGAAAAGAAGGCGTTCGTGGTGCACCCATTGAAGTTATGGTTGAACTAGCTAATCTGATAGATGCCGACCCTTGGTTTAATCTTCCACACCGTGCGAATGATGACTTTGTACTGCAAACAGCACGTTATGTTAAAACCCACCTCAAACCCACCTTAAAAAGCTATATTGAGTACACCAATGAAGCTTGGAATGGCTTGTTCACACAGGCTCATTTTGTAAAGAATCAGGGTGTTCACCAAGGCTTAGATGCCAATCGTACCTATGCAGGTTTTAAGTATTATTCACGTCGAAGTGTAGAAATATTTAAGATTTGGGAACAAGAATTTGGCAATACTCAACGCCTCGTTAGAGTCATGGGCGGCATGACAACCAATGTACCCATGACCCATATGTTGCTTGGCTACCAAGAAGCCTTTCGACATGTTGATGCACTCGCGATTGCACCCTATTTTCATGCTGATCAAGCAGCACAGAAGAATGTAAAAAGTGTTGACGATCTATTTGCACTGCTAAAATCACCACGTAATAAATATTCAATACCCAATACGCTCAAAGTCTTAAAAAGACAATCTGATGTATTAAAACGTTACGGTGTAGAAATGATCGCCTATGAAGGCGGACAACATCTTGTTGCCTATAAAACACATTCGAAAAAAGAAGGTACTAATCCGATTTTAATCAAAGCAAATAAAGACAAGCGCATGGCAAACCTTTATTACCAGTTTTTACAAGGCTGGAAAAAAGCAGGCGGAAAGTTATTTGTTGCATTCTCAGCGCCACGTGAATACAACCATATTGGTAGTTGGGGCATTAAAGAATACATTACTCAATCAATCAACGAAGCACCAAAGTATCAAGGCTTGATGTACTTTAAGAAAAATAACCGTTGCTGGTGGAGAAACTGTGCCACAACTAGGCCGATTGCACGTATGGGAAAACCAAAATTTAACCCTGGTGCTAGTGAAATGACAAGACGCTTTAAGCCAGCTCGTCCAATAACGAGACCTACCGTGGTGCTAGCAACCACAGAGAATCCTAAAGTTAGACGCAGAGGATTTTTGGATAACTAGAACACTGTAACTAGAAACTATCGTAAATACCCTATGGCACCCCCCACCTTTTTGTATAATTATCCAAAAAATGGGGGGGTGCCATATTATTTTCTAAGCTTATTATCGAACCATGCTCTTAGAGCTTCTCCATCTTAAATTCTGCTATATTCATAAGGACCTCTCTCAATAAGAAAAACTCAATATGAATAACTTTCTACTAATTTCAATTATTGGCTCAATAGCACTGACAATCTTAGTTAATCTCCTTCCGATACTCTTTCCTAATACTGCTGCAAAAATTCAAAGAAAGATCAAAGAGAATGCTAAACGCGCTATAGAACAACATGAAGACGACGGACAACCACGTGTAAAAGTTTTCTTCCCTTGGAAGGCAATGTTGATTGGTTCGATTGTACTAACTGTTCTGATTAATCTAGTTGGTTTATTTTCTCACTAATATAAATTATGAATTATTCAACGTAACTCTGTAATCGTTTATTTATTTCATGTACATACAATGAGATGGCACCCCCGCCTTTTCTTCACAATTGCCCACATATCCTTCAATCACCCCTAAAAATCATAAATAGTACAAAATTTAAACAGCATTAAACTTGCCATTAACAATAAACGGGATTATATTCCCATTAATTGTTATGAGTTACCTATATCCACCTAAAGACGTAACGGATCGCGACTCTATACAAAATACTTTTTAAATAACAAATATTTTCGGGAGAAAAACATGCAAAAGGTTACATTAATCCTATCAAGCATTGTAGTTTTAGGTGTACTTCAAGGATGCTCAGCAAAAACAGCCGGACAAGACTCAGCCTACCTAAATAAAAACAGAGGTGCAGCAGGCGCCCAAATCTCAAGAGCAGAAGCTCGACAATACAGACGTCAGCAAGCATTAGCTGCCGATGAAGTTCGTTTAGAAAATATGAAACGCCGTCAAAATACAGATGCCGTTGTAGAAGGAGCTAATGCTGCCAGCGCGGCAACTAGTGCGGCACGTAATGTTAGATGGCTACTAAAAGGTTGGTAATAGACAAGAATAATTTTAATATTTACTTTGAGGAATTGATACAATGAAATATATGTTTTTCATGTTGTTAGGAGCTTTTATACTTACGGGTTGTGCAGGGTCTAATGAATACCCTACACATAACATCGGACCTAAAACTACCCATGTTGCAGAAGAGAAACCAGATAAATACCCTCACCCTAAAGAAGATTTAAGGACTGTCGTCGGTAAGGAAAATGGAAGCCTTAAAAATACTGGCTATCGTCACGGCGGTTATTACTACCCCTCTAGGTATTACTACAATAGATACTATTGGTATTACCACTGATATGTGTTGATTTTGAATATGCCTTCAAGCTTTGACTTGAAGGCGATCATAAAAAAGAACACGCACTTTTTACATTGCGCATTACCCCAGTAGATTAAACAGCGCAACAACCCTAATTAAAATTAAACAGTACAGTGCTTAAGAACGACTGATTAAGTTCAAAACCACCGTCACCTATTTGTTTTAATTTTAATAGAACGGGAATATAATCCCATTAAATGGCAAAGTCTTTACAAACAGTTCTATCTAAAGCGGTAATTCACATATTAAAACCATTAGTGAAGGTTTTAATGCGCAACGATGTTTCACACGCAGCATTTACCGCACTAGCTAAACAAGCTTATGTGGATGTTGCTTATAAACATTTTTCTATTCCTAATAAGAAAATGACTTACTCTCGGGTTGCGGTGTTAACGGGGCTAAATAGAAAAGAAGTGGTACGCCTTAGCAAGGCAGAAAACAGTACAGATTTAACTGGTGGGACACCAAACAGGGCTATTAGGGTCGTTAACGGCTGGTTAAACGACCCTGATTTTTTAGACAAGAATAAAGACCCGCTGGTGCTGAATATAAAAGGGGATGGCAATAGCTTTGCTACTTTGGTTTCTCGTTATAGCGGTGACATTACTGGTGGTGCAATTATTGATGAACTGGAACGTCTAGGGATTGCTAAAAAAATCAATTCAGAACAGATATTTTTAAACCAGAAAGGTTATATCCCAGAGTCTGGTGAAATTGAGAAAGTCGATATTCTCTCTATCTGCACCTCAGATCTATTAAGCAGTGCGGTACACAATTTAGAGCATGGAAAAGATAATGGGCGCTTTCAAAGACAACTTGTTTATAAAAACGTACCCACTGAAATTGCAGCACAGTTTCAAGAGCTAAGCACCCAAAAATCATCGCAGTTATTAATAGACCTTAATAAGTGGCTAGGAAATAAACTGGCTAATAGAAAAAACTATGAGGTTCAATCAACTGACGACTTAGACATCGTCAAATCACGCGTCGGGCTGGGTATTTATTATTTTGAAAATGAACCCGATAAGGACAGCTAGGAAGCATCCTTTACATAAACAGAGAGTTTTGCACAAGAGATACGACGGATTAAAAAATGAAATGGAGATTCACAATGAGAAAATCAAATAACACTATAATTGATCAACTAAGAATTAAGCCCATTGCACTCGCAATCGGAATTTCAGTCTTATCTGGCTGCGGTGGTGCAAGCAGCAGTGGTGAATCTACAGGAGACGGCGGCATTATAGGTACCGCAAAAATTCCAACTATTACAGCACTCTCAATCCTAGAAGCTAAATCATTAAGTGGTGACAGACAAACAGCCTCGATCGCTGCAAATGGTAAGTTCGATATTAAAGTCACCAATGGTGAGATATATTTAATGCGCACCAAACCACAGCAAAGTGCCAGAGCTATTATTGCTGCAGGCGCTATGAGTAAAGAAACCAGTAGTTTCATATACAGTATTGCCCACAGTGATGCGAGCAATGAAGTCACTCGAAATATTCACCCTTTCACCGACCTCATAATCAGAAACTGGTTCGCAACTCAATCACTGGATATTGACAATGAATTTGAAAAAGCAGGGGCAATTACCGATTTACCTAGTGTTACTGAAATCAATGCGATAGAAACTGAAATTGAAGGCATTGTTTCTCAACAACTGATTAACTCAAATATTAACAATGGTATTGATTTATTAGCCACACCTTTTGATATTAATAACATCGGTTTTGATAACTTCCTAAACAATAACATTGTTGTTATAGAGGATGAGAAAGTCACTATTACATTTAATCAAGACGACGGAAATGCACAAGGCGTGAGTGTAAACCAATTGCCCATCGCAACCGACTTCACCACCGATAATGACAACCCACCAACAACACCAACAGGGCTAAACGCACAGGTAATTAATAACAGCACAATCGCATTACAATGGAATGCAGCCAGTGATGACAAAGGCATCTCAGGATACAATATTTTACGAAATGGCAACCAGATATCCACCAGCCCATTCCCATCATTTACTGATACAAGGCTAGACATCAATACTAACTACAGCTACCGCGTCCAAGCGATTGACAGTAGAAATCAGTTATCTGATCTATCTCAAGCAACCAATCCAATTGTTTTAGTTGACCCTACTCCATCACAAAATACATTTGATGGCACCTATAATGTCGCCGTTACCTCAACAACAGTAGCCAGTATCTGTGGTAATGCTTCAGGCACTTATACACTAACAAATGGAACCGATATTTCTGGCAGTGTCAGTAATGGCAGTAGTGTTTTCGATGTATCAGGAACACGCAATACATCAACAGGTGCAGTCACAGGAGGCTTTGCTTTTGTTAGCGGACAGCAGTTTGCAACATTTACAGGCACCATTGACAACTCAACATCAAGAGGAACCTTTGAGGACATCAATGGCTGCATCGGAACTTGGGTGGGAGTTAAACCAAATTAGTTTTTTAAAATGAAAAGTATCTTATGGTACACAAGATTATTTACGTTAAACAACATCTGTATAAAAATATTTATTATCTAAGTTTTGTTAAGAAGAGGTTAAAATATGTTCTCATTTTTCAAAAAGGAAAGTGCTCCTGCTATTTTCCCAAGGATTAAGCATAACAACTTTATAGAAATGATTAATTCTATACCAGACATGCCTACTGAACAAAAACCCATCAGTAAGCCAATTATTGGTGATCTTCAGCTTACCTATGCAATCGACACAGGACAAGAATATATATCCATCACACCTGCTGAACTCAAAAAGCAAAATTTAACAGAACAAGATTTGCACGATAAGGCTTTGGCAAACGGTCTTATTTCACTGCAAAACCTTACCGTTTCAGATGACGACTCTGGTATTAAAATAATGTCTAGCGAGAATAATATGACTGCCTGCTCTATTCTTTTCCCAGAATTATGGGAACAAATAGAAGGGGAAATTGGAAGCAAGCCACTTGTTGCTTTCCCGCATAGAGATATTGTTTTCTACACAAGTTCAAATAATAAGGATGGGGTAGAAAATTTGAGACAAGCTATTAACCGTATTGACTTTTCTGATACGCATGCGCTTTCTGGTTTGATTTTTCAGCCCTCTGCCAAGGGCTGGGAAATTATTGAAACATAACGACCTACACATTTTAAACCATAGAGACCTTTGCACGATCTCGTTCAAAGATCTCATATAGACTCACTATTAAAATTTTTCAATATGAAAGGAGTAACAAATGAAAACTTTAACTGAACGCAATGTCACTACATTATTAGCCCTTGCACTGACTATGACGCTAACAGCATGTGGCGGTGGTGATAGCAATAGCACTCCCGCAGATAACTGCCCAGGCATCGATAATCCATCCCAACTTGATACAGACGGCGATGGTGATGGCGATGCTTGTGACAGTGATGATGATAACGATGGTTATAGCGATCAGGTAGAAGCCTCTGAAGGTACAAATCCTTTAGATGCAAATTCAAGACCACTTGATACAGATAATGATGGCAACCCAAACTCTACTGATCTAGATGATGACAATGATGGATTTAATGATTCTGATGACCCAGCGCCACTAGATGCATCAGTCCCTGGTGATTTTTCTACACCAGAAGCCATTCTCAATAATCCTATAATGCGCACCGCACTTGCACAAATAAGAGATCAAGGTATTGATCTGCGTACAGAACAAGGCCTAAATCCTCCTGATCTAACAGGTTACTATATCCGTGCAGATGATGGTGGTGTGTTTACTGCGACCAGCAATGGCGCTGACATTGGTCGTGGACTCGTTGGCGGGGAATCTCGACTAACCGCTCAGTCAAATAATTTTATAGATCGCGCAGGTGTTAGTTTTACAAGTGCACAACCAATTTCATTTGGCTTGAGTAAAGGTTCTATCATTCGTGGTGAGGGTAATAATTTCACCATTTATTCACGAGGAAAAGGAACTTGTACCGAAGCTAACTCAGACTTTGACACTTTCTCTGTAGGTATTGCTTCATCTACTCTAGACCCTGCTAGCGGAGATCTCTTATTAACCACCAGCATTAGTGTCACAGTTGATACAGAAGGAGCTTTAACCTCAACATGTGCAAATCGCATAGTGGCAAACAATGAGACTGAGGGAAATTGGTCTGTAGTAACTTACGATCGTAACAGACACGTCAATGTCAATGAGTTGCAGTATATGTGTGTTGATGAAAATGTTGGCTACGCACCTACTGAAACATGGAAAGACAGCAGTGGTGCTTCTTGTTCTTGTACAAAGAGCTATCAAGTTTCTTGTCAATAAATTCATCTGTAATCTAATGTTAATTACAAGTTAGACATACAAATGAAGAATATCTCACTGAGAATATAGAGCATATAACGCTCTATATTCTCAATGTTAATCAAAGTAGTTAACTCTAACATCACTGTAAGGTAGCTCTGCTGAACTCATCGAAGCAGCCCTGTTGAACTCATAGAAGCAGCCCTGCTGAGCTTGTCGAAGCACCCCCACCCTTTTTGCATAATTGATGTAATTTATCTCTAGAGAAGATACACTTTAGATCATGCAAAACCATGCACACAAAATAAAAGAAGAAGCCATTGCAATAGC
>VAPK010138340.1_pt1 | contig 13211 bp, 27 predicted proteins | sample 3395031 | NCBI WGS metagenome assembly VAPK01 (sample SAMN08290443, study PRJNA428436) | hydrothermal vent metagenome | isolation source: Deep-sea hydrothermal vent chimney 1 | place: Pacific Ocean: Juan De Fuca Ridge | reverse complement strand
GTTGAGGTTGAAATTAAAGTATAACAATAAACGGGTTAAAAATTTGTAACAATGTCAGGATTATTAGGAAAGAAAATAGGTATGACGGCCATATTTGACGAAGACGGGAAAAATATTCCATGTACCGTTATTGAAGCCGGACCATGCGTTGTAAGCCAGGTTCGTACCGTGGAAGTTGACGGCTATGATGCCATTCAGCTTGCTTATGAGGAGAAAAAAGACAAACATACTACCAAGGCAATGAAAGGTCATTTTGCAAAAGCTAAAACTTCACCAAAGAAGTATGTTGTTGAATTTACACGTTTTGAAGAAAAAAAGAAATTTGGTGATGTAGTTACGGTTGACGTATTTAACGAAGGTGAATTTGTTGATGTTGTTGGAACATCAAAAGGAAAAGGTTTTCAGGGTGTTGTTAAACGCTATAACTTTAGAGGTGTTAATGATGCTACGCATGGTCAGCATAATAGATTAAGAGCTCCAGGTTCATTGGGCGCATCGTCATATCCTTCAAGAGTTTTTAAAGGTATGCGTATGGCTGGTAGAATGGGAGGTGCCCGTGTGAAAATTACAAACCTTAAGGTAATGAAAATTATACCGGAGAAAAATGTAATAGTTCTAAAGGGAGCTGTTCCAGGCCCTAATAATTCACTAGTAAAATTAGAAAGATGGAGTTAATAGTTCATAAGGTAAGTGGAGAAGCTACCGATAAAAAGGTTATGCTTGATGATTCCATTTTTGGAATTGAGCCCAACGATCATGCCATATATCTTGATGCAAAACAATATATGGCAAACAAGCGTCAAGGGACTCATGATTCTAAAGAGAGAAGTGATATAATTGGAAGCACACGAAAAATTAAACGTCAAAAAGGTACAGGTACCGCTCGTGCCGGGAGTATTAAAAATCCAATGTTCCGAGGTGGAGGACGTATTTTTGGTCCACATCCACGTAATTATTCATTCAAATTGAATAAGAAAGTGAAAAGGTTGGCGCGTAAATCTGCATTATCATATAAAGCAAAAGAAGGTAGTATTATAATTGTAGAAGACTTTAATCTTGACAATCCAAAAACTAAGGATTTTAAGAAAATATTAAAAGACTTCAAAATTGACAATAAAAGAACTTTACTTGTTTTGAACAAAGCTGACGAAAATATATATTTGGCTTCACGAAACATTCAAAATGTTAAAGTTTTAAGAGCAGAAGGAATCAATACTTATGAGATTCTTCATGCAAATAACATTGTCTTTGTTGAAAGCTCCCTTGGTACAGTTGTTGAAGTATTCGCAAACAAATAAAACTGAAAAGAGATGGGTGTAATATTAAAACCGGTTATTACCGAAAAAATGACAACCAAAAGTGCTAAACTAAACCAGTACGGATTTATTGTTGATAAACGAGCAAATAAAATTCAGATTCAGGTAGAAGTGGAAGAACTTTATGGTGTTGAAGTACGTTCGGTAAACACTATGAATTACTTAGGTAAAAGGAAATCGCGCAACACAAAATCTGGCGTAATTTCTGGTAAGACAAATGCCTTTAAAAAAGCTATAGTTACTGTAGCAGAAGGTGAAACAATTGATTTCTTTAGCAACATTTAGTAATGGCTCTAAAAAAATATAAACCAACAACCCCGGGTCAGCGTTTTAAAATTATAAGCGCTTTTGACGATATTACTAACAATAAGCCTGAAAAAAGCCTTATTGTTGGTAAAAGAAGTACAGGTGGTAGAAATAATGACGGTAAAATGACTATTCGTAACGTAGGCGGAGGTCATAAACAAAAATATAGAATAATTGACTTTAAACGGGATAAAGAAAATATTCCCGGTATAGTTAAAACAATAGAGTACGATCCAAATCGTACTGCACGTATTGCTTTAATTAATTACGTTGATGGTGAGAAACGATATATAGTTGCTCCTCATGGGCTTAAAGTTGGTCAGAAAATACTGTCAGGAAAAAAGGCAACCCCTGATATTGGTAATACAATGTATTTAAGTGATATACCTTTCGGAACAGTTATTCATAATCTTGAATTACGTCCAGGACAAGGTGCTAAATTGTCGCGAAGTGCAGGTTCGTATGCTCAGTTAATGACACGTGAAGGTAAGTTTGCAATAGTGAAAATGCCATCAGGTGAAACCAGAATGATACTACAGACATGTAAAGCTACTATTGGCATGGTTTCTAACGTTGATCATAATCTTGAGAAATCCGGGAAAGCTGGTCGTAATCGTTGGTTAGGTCGTCGTCCACGTGTTCGTGGCGTAGCCATGAACCCTGTTGATCACCCCATGGGTGGTGGTGAAGGAAGATCATCTGGTGGACATCCTCGTTCGCGTAAAGGACTACCTGCTAAAGGTTATCGCACACGTGCCAAGAAAAAGGCATCTAATAAGTATATCATTGAAAGAAGAAAGAAATAATTAGGGAGCATTAATTAAATTTATTATGAGCCGATCGTTAAAAAAAGGACCATACATCGATGTTAAACTCGAGAAAAAAGTTATGGTTAATATTGAGTCTGGAAGAAAGACTGTAGTGAAAACTTGGTCAAGGGCATCAATGATTTCTCCTGATTTTGTAGGACAAACTATTGCTGTACATAATGGAAATAAATTTATACCAGTGTATATTACCGAAAATATGGTAGGTCATAAACTAGGCGAATTTGCTCCAACAAGATTGTTTAGAGGACATGCTGGTAAAAAGAATAAAGGTAATAAATAAAGGACGAGAAAATGGGATCAAGAAAACATATAAGTGCTGAGCAAAGAAAAGAAGCACGTAAAACTCTTTACGTTGCCCGTCTTCGTAATGTGCCTACTTCGCCACGTAAAATGCGCCTTGTTGCAGATTTAATCAGAGGTATGAATGTTGAAATTGCAATGAGTGTCCTTCAGCATACTTCAAAAGAAGCCGCAGGTAGATTGTATAAGTTAGTGAGATCTGCAATAGCTAATTGGGAAATTAAAAACGAAGGAAAACGTGTGGAAGACAACCAGTTATATATTAAGGAAATTAGCGTTGATAGTGGAAGGATGATGAAAAGAATTCAACCGGCTCCTCAAGGGAGAGCGCATCGTATCCGTAAAAGATCAAATCATGTTACACTTATACTTGGAAATAGAATGCAAATGGAAGAAAAAGTAGAGGATGTTGTTACTGAAAATACAGATAAATAATGGGACAAAAAACTAATCCAATAGGGCTCAGATTAGGAATCATCAAAGGATGGGATTCTTACTGGTATGGTGGAAAAGATTTTTCTGCTAAACTTATTGAAGACGGTAAGATACGCGAATATCTTAAAGCCCGTCTTGTTAAAGCAGGTGTTTCGCGTATTATGATTGAGCGTACACTTAAATTAGTAACTATTACTATTTTTACAGCTCGTCCTGGTATTATTATAGGTAAAGGAGGCTCTGAAGTTGACAAGCTTAAAGAAGAATTAAAAAAGCTTACCGATAAGGAGGTACAAATAAATATTTCGGAAATTAAAAGACCGGAATTAGATGCTAATATTGTCGCCACAAGCATTGCACGTCAAATCGAAGGAAGAGTTTCATTCCGTAGAGCAATCAAAACTTCAATTGCATCAACAATGCGCCTTGGTGCTGAGGGTATTAAAGTACTTATATCAGGTAGAGTTGGTGGTGCTGAGATGGCTCGTAGTGAAATGTATAAAGAAGGTCGTATTCCGTTACAAACTTTGCGTGCCGATATTGATTATTCACTCGTTGAAGCACATACTACATATGGTCGTATTGGAATTAAGGTTTGGATATTTAAAGGTGAGGTTTATGGTAAACCCGATTTAGTCTCTCCAAGCATTAATACTTCAAAACAACGACCACGACACTCTTCACCACGAGGTGGAAGACAAAAAAGAAGATAGTAGCACAGATAAAGTTATTTAAGTAAATTATTAAATTTATATAGGTATGTTACAACCTAAAAAAACGAAGTTCAGAAAGCAGCAAAAAGGGAAGATGAAAGGCAATGCCCAAAGGGGTAACCAATTGGCTTTCGGTTCGTTTGGAATTAAAACTCTTGAAGAAGGATGGCTTACTTCACGCCAGATTGAGGCTGCTCGTCAGGCTGTTACGCGGTATATGAAACGTGAAGGACAAATTTGGATTAAAATATTTCCTGATAAACCTGTTACAAAAAAACCTGCAGAGGTAAGAATGGGTAAAGGTAAAGGTGCTCCCGAATTATTTGTAGCAAGAGTTACACCGGGACGCATCTTATTCGAAGCAGAAGGTGTCTCTGTTGCCGTTGCAAAGGAGGCCATGAGACTTGCAGCACAAAAACTGCCCGTACTTACAAAATTTGTTGTTAGAAGAGATTACTCTGAGTAATAAAAAATAAGATAATGAAGCAAGAAGTAATTAAAGAACTTAGTAAAGCTGATATAATTGAACGTTTAGAAGAAGAACGTAAACATTTGACTAAACTTAGGCTAAATCATACAGTATCTCCTTTGGAAAACCCTCATGATATTCGTGCAAATAAAAAAACTATTGCAAGACTTGAAACGGAAATGAGGAGTAGAATTATCGCAGAAAATAATAATAAGTAATCAGATGATGGAAAAGAGAAACTTAAGAAAAGAAAGAAGCGGACTGGTTGTTAGCAATAAAATGGAGAAATCTATTGTAGTGCAAGTGGAACGTCGCGTTAAACATCCTGTTTACGGTAAATTCATTAAAAAATCTACAAAGTTTATCGCTCACGATGAAAGTAATGAATGTGGAATTGGTGATACAGTTAGAATTATGGAAACACGTCCGTTGAGTAAAAATAAAAATTGGAGATTAGTAGAAATCATAGAAAGAGCTAAATAACCATGGTACAACAAGAATCAAGACTTGCTGTTGCTGATAACAGCGGAGCAAAAGAAGTACTTTGCATCAGGGTACTTGGCGGAACAAAACGAAGATATGCATCTGTTGGTGACAAGGTAATCGTAACTGTGAAAAGTGCAATCCCTTCTGGTAATATAAAAAAAGGTGCAGTAGCAACAGCTGTTGTTGTAAGAACCAGAAAAGAAGTGCGACGTAGAGATGGATCTTATATCCGCTTTGACGATAATGCTGTAGTTTTGTTGAATCAAGCTGGAGAAATGATAGGTACACGTATATTTGGACCTGTTGCTCGCGAATTGCGTGAAAAACAGTTTATGAAAATAGTGTCATTAGCACCTGAAGTGCTTTAATAAACGAAATATAGTTATGACTAAGATACACATAAAAAAAGGAGATAATGTAATGGTTATTTCTGGTAATAACAAAGGACAATCAGGTAGAGTTTTACTTGTTGATATTGCAAAAAATAGTGCTATTGTTGAAAGCGTTAATATGATATCAAAAAATACTAAGCCTAATGCAGATAATCCCAAAGGAGGAATATTAAAGCAAGAAGCTGGTGTGCACATATCTAATCTTATGCTTATTGACAAAGCTGGTAATACAACACGTACGTATAAAAAAATTGATGAAAAATCTGGAAAACGTATGCGCTTTTCAAAAAAATCAGGGGAGGTTATTAAGTAATGAAAGCAACACCAAGATTAAGAACTAAATACAACGAGGAAATTATACCGGCACTTACTAAAGAGTTTAATTATGCAACGGTAATGCAAGTTCCGAAAATATCAAAGATATCTATTAATCAGGGTATTAGTGCTGCATTAACTGATAAAAAACTGATAGATCTAGGCATTAAAGAAATGTCGGCAATTACCGGTCAAAAAGCAGTACCTACAATATCAAAACGCGATGTATCTAACTTTAAACTCAGAAAAGGTAATGCAATTGGCGTAAGGGTAACACTTCGTGGTGTTAAAATGTATGAATTTTTAGATAGACTTATTTCTGTAGCTTTGCCACGTGTGCGTGACTTTAGAGGGATTAACGATAAAGGTTTTGATGGTAGAGGAAATTACTCCTTCGGAATTACCGAACAACTTATTTTTCCTGAAATTGATATAGATAAAGTTAGCAATATTAATGGTATGGATATTACAATAGTTACATCCGCAAAAAATGATCAAGAGGCATTCGGATTGTTGAAAGCATTCGGATTACCATTTAAAAATCAAAAAAAAGCATAACTCATGGCTAAAGAATCAATGAAAGCGCGTGAGCGCAAAAGACAAGTAATGGTTGCAAAATATGCAGAAAAACGTGCCGCTCTAAAAAAAGCAGGAGATTATGAAGGTCTTCAAAAATTGCCCCGTAATGCTTCACCCGTTAGATTGCATAACCGTTGCCAGTTAACCGGAAGACCAAAAGGATACATGAGACAATTTGGAATCTCTCGTATTAACTTTCGCGAAATGGCACTTAGTGGGTTAATCCCCGGAATTAAGAAAACCAGTTGGTAATAATTTAAAAAGTATAGTCAGATGATAACCGATCCAATTGCAGATTATTTAACAAGAGTTAGAAATGCTATTGCTGCAAAACACAGAATGGTGGAAGTACCATCTTCAAACCTGAGAAAAAATATTACCAAAATCCTATTTGAAAAAGGATATATTTTAAATTATAAGTTTGAAGAGAATAAAGTTCAAGGCACTATTAAAATAGCTCTAAAGTATCATCCGGTTACTAAACTGCCGGCAATTAATGAAATTAAAAGAGTATCGCGCCCTGGCTTGCGTCAATATGTAAATGCAAGTGAATTGCCACGCGTTTTAAACGGGCTTGGTGTTGCAGTTCTATCTACCTCAAAAGGTGTAATCACCGATAAAGAAGCTAGAAAACTTGGAATTGGCGGCGAAGTAATTTGTTATGTAAGTTAATAAGAAGGAAAGACAATGTCACGTATAGGAAAAATGCCAATAGCTTTACCTGAAGGTGTTGAGGTTAGTGTAACTGATACAAACCTTGTTAAGGTTAAAGGAAAATTAGGAGAGCTACAACAGCTTGTTGATCCCGTAATAACTGTAAAAGTTGAAAATGGGAGTGTTGTTCTTGAAAGAGCTACTGAGAAAAAAGACCATAAATCAAAACACGGTCTTTACAGATCGTTAATTGTAAATATGGTTAAGGGTGTAAACGAAGGATATACTATTGTTCAAGAATTAGTTGGCGTTGGCTATAAAGCCGAAGCAAATGGACAATTACTCGATCTTGCATTGGGATATTCACATCATATTTATATGGAACTTCCAATAGAAGTTAAAGTTGTGACAGAATCTACCAGAGGTAAAAATCCATTGATTAAACTCTTTTCAATCGATAAACAACTAATTGGTCAGGTTGCTGCAAAAATTCGTTCACTGCGTAAACCCGAACCATACAAAGGTAAAGGAATTAAGTTTCAGGGCGAAGTCCTTAGGAAAAAAGCTGGTAAAGCTGCTGGAGATAAATAATAACTATTGAAACTGTTAACAGTTAAAAAATATAGTAATGGGAATAAAAAATAAAAAGGCATATAGCAGGCTCAGAATAAAAAGAAGGATTAGAAAGACTATCGTTGGAACACATGAGCGTCCACGAATGTCTGTTTTCAGAAGTAATAAGCAAATTTATGTTCAACTTATTGACGATAGTAATGGAACTGTCATTACTTCCGCATCATCGCGCGAGAAAGATATAGTCGATTTAAAAGTTAATAAAATTGAACAAGCTGGTATAGTTGGAGCTGCTATAGCAGAAAAAGCAAAAACCGCAGGAATTAATACTGTTGTTTTTGATAGAAATGGATATTTATATCATGGCAGAGTTAAATCGCTTGCAGACGCTGCTAGATCAGGGGGACTTAAATTTTAATAAATCATGACGAACGCAAATGTAAAACGTGTTAAATCCAGCGAAATAGAATTTAAAGATAGACTGGTAAGCATACAAAGAGTAACTAAGGTTACAAAAGGGGGACGGACTTTTAGCTTTTCTGCAATTGTTGTTGTTGGAAATGAAAATGGAGTTGTAGGTTATGGTTTAGGTAAAGCTAAAGAGGTTACTTCTGCAATTGCTAAAGGTATTGATGATGCAAAGAAACATCTTGTAAAAGTACCTGTATTACAAGGCACTATACCTCATCAACAAATTGGAAAATATAGCGGGGCTCATGTTTATGTGCAACCGGCTGCACCAGGTACAGGTGTTATAGCAGGTGGCGCAATGCGTGCCGTACTTGAAAGCGTTGGTGTGAAAAATGTACTTGCAAAATCTAAAGGCTCATCAAACCCTCATTCTGTTGTAAAAGCTACTATAGATGCCCTTACCAAAATGAGAGACCCTTATACAGTTGCACAAGTAAGAGGCGTTGAATTAGACACGGTTTTTAACGGATAATTGTTAAAAAAATAGAGGATGAAAAAAGTAAAGATTACACAAATTAGAAGTGCAATAAATAGACCTAATCGTCAAAAATTGACACTCAAAGCTTTAGGAATCAAAAAATTGAACAAACCTAAAATTCATATTGCAACTCCTCAGGTGAGTGGTATGATTGAAAAAGTAAAGCATTTATTAAAAGTAGAAGAAATTTAAAATATATAATAATGGATTTAAGCAATCTTAAACCTGCAGAGGGTTCTGTAAAGAACAAAAAAAGAATAGGACGTGGGCAAGGATCCGGACGTGGTGGAACATCTACAAAAGGACATAAAGGTGCTCAGTCAAGATCTGGTTACAAGCGTAAAATAGGTTTTGAGGGAGGTCAAATGCCATTATACCGCCGTGTTCCTAAGTTTGGCTTTAAAAACATAAATCGTAAAGAGTTTAAAGGCATTAACATTGAAGTGTTACAGGAAATTGCTACTAAAAATAGTATCACAGTAATTAATAAGGATGTCCTTATAGAAAACGGTCTTGTTTCAAAAAATGACTTAATTAAAATATTAGGGAATGGTGTACTTACAGCCAAACTTGATGTTACTGCAAACGGATTTACAAAAACAGCACAGGCAGCCATCGAAAACCAAGGTGGTACTGTTACTAAAATCTAAAACTGGATGAAAAAATTAATAGAAACCATTAGAAATATAAATAAAATTGAGGAGTTAAGGAATAGAATACTCTTTACCCTTGGTATTATTTTGATCTATCGTTTAGGATCATACGTTGTATTACCAGGTGTTGATCCCAATATGTTAGCTAACCTTAAACAACAGGGCTCTGGCGGATTAATGGGGTTACTAAACATGTTTTCCGGTGGGGCATTTTCCCATGCATCTATTTTTGCACTCGGTATTATGCCTTATATATCGGCTTCTATTGTTATTCAACTTCTCGGTATGGCAATACCCTATTTTCAACGATTACAACGTGAAGGCGAAAGTGGGCAACGTAAGGTTAATCAAATTACTAGATATCTAACAGTAATTATTGTTGGGTTACAAGCCCCTGGCTATATCGCAAATCTTGTTTCTCAGCTACCGGCCGAGGCAATTACACCCTTTAACCCGGCAATTAATACACCACCTATTTTCTTTTGGATTTCTTCAACAATCATTTTGATTGCTGGCACATTATTTGTTATGTGGCTTGGTGAAAAAATTACTGATAAGGGTGTTGGTAATGGTATTTCACTAATTATTATGATTGGTATCATTGCCCGTCTGCCTGGAGCTCTAGTTCAGGAATTTGCTTCTAAAATGGGATCACTTGGTGGTGGCTTAGTGTACTTCTTGCTTGAACTTGTAATTCTAATATTTGTAATTCTGTTTACAATATTGCTTGTCCAAGGAACCAGAAGAGTGCCGGTGCAATATGCTAAACGTGTTGTTGGTAATAAACAATACGGTGGAGTACGTCAGTATTTACCACTAAAAGTTAATTCAGCTGGTGTAATGCCCATCATCTTTGCACAGGCAATTATGTTCTTGCCATTAACATTGGTTGGGTTTGCAAATTCTGATGCTTTATCAGGTTTTGCTGCTGCTTTTTCAGATTATACCGGGTTTTGGTATAACTTTACATTCTTTATTATGATAATTTTATTCACCTATTTTTATACTGCCATTACAATTAATCCTAAACAAATGGCCGACGACTTAAAAAAGAATGGTGGATTTATTCCCGGTGTTAAGCCGGGTAAAAGAACTGCTGAGTATCTTGATAATATACTATCGCGAATCACACTTCCGGGATCAATATTCCTTGGTTTTATTGCTATAATGCCAGCATTTGCCCGAATTGCCGGAGTTAATAGTGGATTTGCTCAATTTTATGGAGGTACCTCATTATTAATACTTGTAGGTGTTGTACTAGACACTTTACAACAAATTGAAAGTTATTTACTGATGCGCCATTATGACGGGCTGACTAAATCAGGTCGCATAAAGGGTAAGTCATCAACATTTAGTATGTAATTTTAATTTCTTCTTGATGATTTATATTAAAACAGAAGAAGAAGTTGAAATTCAGAGAGAGAGTTCTTTACTTGTTGGAAAAACTTTAGCTGAAATTGCCAAAATTATTAAACCCGGCATAAAAACTATTGAATTGGATAAAGTTGCAGAAACGTTTATTCGTGACAATGGTGCTATACCTGGTTTTAAAGGTTATGGTGGTTTTCCGGCCACATTGTGTATCTCAATAAATGATGAAGTTGTACACGGAATTCCCGGAACTCGTGAATTAATTGATGGTGATATTGTTTCAGTTGACTGTGGTACAATCTTAAATGGATTTTATGGCGATTCTGCATACACTTTCGCCGTTGGTGAAGTTGACGAAAATTTGTTGCTGCTTTTGGATCGCACAAAACAATCCCTTTATTTAGGGATCGAACAAGCTGTTACCGGTAAAAGAGTTGGAGATATAGGTTTTGCTATTCAGAAATTTGTTGAAGGTTTTGGATATTCGGTTGTTAGAGATTTAGTTGGACATGGTGTTGGCAGAAACCTCCATGAAGAGCCCGAAGTTCCTAATTATGGTCGTCGTGGCTCAGGAACAAAATTAAAATCAGGGATGTGCTTGGCAATTGAACCAATGATTAATCTTGGAGCAAAAGAAGTTATTCAAAATAATGATGGGTGGACAATAAAAACAGCTGACTCACTGCCATCTGCACATTTTGAACACGATGTTGTTGTTAGAAATGGGAAAGCTGATATTTTATCAACATTTGAGCTTGTGGAACAAGTATTAATTAATAATAGCTAATAAATATGGCAAAACAGAAATCAATTGAAATAGACGGCACAGTTATCGAATCTCTTGGAAATGCAATGTTTCGCGTAGAGCTTGAAAATGGGCATAAAATTACTGCACATATATCTGGTAAAATGCGAATGCATTACATTAAAATATTACCAGGTGATCGTGTTAAATTGGAAATGTCGCCATATGATTTAACAAAAGGTAGAATTACATTCAGATACAAATAGATATAAAGATGAAAATAAGAGCATCAATAAAAAAAAGAACTGCTGACGACAAATTAGTCCGTCGCAAAGGGAAATTATATATTATTAATAAAAAAAATCCTAAATATAAACAAAGACAAGGGTAACCCCTGTTATTGATTATAATTGATTAAAAAAAATAATTATGGCTAGAATTGCTGGAGTAGATGTACCAAATAAAAAAAGAGGCGAAATTGCACTTACATATATTTATGGAATTGGAAGAAGCGCTTCTCAGAAAATTTTAACAAAGGCCGGTATCGATTGGAATGAGAAAGCGGAGGAGTGGACTGATGAACAACAAAATAGTATTCGTAATATTATCGCAGATGGTTATAAAGTTGAAGGTGAATTACGCTCTGAAACTCAAATGAACATTAAACGATTAATGGATATTGGAACTTATAGAGGTATCAGACATCGTATTGGGCTACCATTAAGAGGTCAAAATACTAAAAATAATGCCAGAACCCGTAAGGGTCGTAAAAAAACTGTTGCTAATAAAAAAATGGCTACTAAATAGTACAAATAATATTTAATTCATAGTCTTGTAATAAGAATAAGTATGGCAAAAAGGACCAGAAATACAAAAAAAAGAGTTGTTAAAGTTGAGCCAATAGGAAGAGCCTATATCAAAGCTTCTTTTAATAATATTATTATCTCTTTAACAAATGAATCAGGACAGGTAATTTCATGGGCATCTGCCGGTAAAATGGGATTCAGAGGTTCGAAAAAAAATACTCCTTATGCTGCACAAATGGCAGCAACCGAATGTTCAAAAGTTGCGCACGACCTTGGTCTTCGCAAAGTAAAAGTTTATGTGAAAGGACCTGGTTCCGGTCGAGAGTCTGCAATCAGAACTATTCATTCATCTGGTATTGAAGTTACAGAAATAGTTGACGTAACACCAATGCCTCATAATGGTTGTCGCCCACCAAAAAGAAGAAGAGTATAATTTTATTAATCGAAAAAATATAAGCTATGGCTAGATATATAGGACCAAAGTCAAAAATTGCACGTAAATTTAATGATCCAATTTATGGACCTGATAAGTTTTTGGAGAAAAAAGCTTTTCCTCCGGGGCAACATGGTGCAAACAAAAGAAGAAAAAAACAATCTGAATACGGTATTCAACTTCAGGAAAAACAAAAAGCTAAATATACTTATGGAATACTTGAAAGACAATTCCGTAATATTTTTAAAATAGCTTCTCGTAAGAAAGGAATTACAGGTGAAAATCTTCTTAAATTAATTGAATCTCGTCTTGATAATACAGTTTTCAGATTAGGAATCTCTCCCACAAGGTCTGGTGCAAGGCAATTAGTTTCACATCGTCATATAACCGTAAATGGAAACATTGTCAATGTTGCGTCCTATTCATTAAAAGAAGGCGATATTGTTGGAGTTAGAGAAAAATCTAAAAGTATGATTGCAATTACCGATTCATTGGAAAGACCACATAAAAGCTTTTCTTGGCTTGAGTGGGATTCTGAAAAATTACAAGGTAAATTCCTTAATTACCCTCCACGAGATGAAATACCTGAGAATATACAAGAACAACTAATTGTAGAACTATACTCAAAATAATAAGTAATTAACTAATTGAAAACTTAAAATTAAATATAAATTATGGCAATTTTAGCATTTCAAAAGCCCGATAAGGTTATAATGAATGAAGCTAACGAGTTCCACGGAATATTTGAGTTCCGCCCCCTTGAACCTGGCTTTGGTATAACTATAGGTAATGCCCTCAGACGAATTTTACTTTCTTCATTGGAAGGATTTGCCATTACATCATTAAGAATAGATGGTGTAGTTCACGAATTTTCTACAGTAAAAGG
>VAPK010451930.1_pt1 | contig 13213 bp, 8 predicted proteins | sample 3395031 | NCBI WGS metagenome assembly VAPK01 (sample SAMN08290443, study PRJNA428436) | hydrothermal vent metagenome | isolation source: Deep-sea hydrothermal vent chimney 1 | place: Pacific Ocean: Juan De Fuca Ridge | reverse complement strand
TGGGAACTTTTTCTAAATGAGCGAACCAAAAACCCTTTAACAGGAAAAACCCACTATACACATAAACGCTTAAGGAGTGCATATAAAAGTGTTAAAAGAAACCTACCATGGTTATTTGTCTGGTATGATCACATGGAACTAAATATCCCCAATACAACAAATGCAATAGATGGTCATTTTGCAGATTTGAAGAACAAATTACGCAATCATAATGGACTGTCAATAGGATAGAAAGAAAAAGTTTATTGATGGGTTTTTGAAGGCATAAAGACCTCAAAAAAGTTGAAGAAGTCCCGGTGCAGAACTCCTTCTTTTGAGACTTTTTCGTCAGTCATTAAGCTTATCCCTGACAAGTTGTTCCCCAGCAGAGCTTGCTTCTGTTTCGGCTTAACAAAAACAATATTACTCAAAAAATTAATAGCTCTATTTTATACCTCAAAATCCCAGCCTCCTTTTTGTCCACTTGAAAAAACTTACTACAAATCAGCCTCCTTTTTGTCTATTATACCGAAATTGACGATTTGTTCTTGCCTTATAAAATTGAAGATTCTGAATTAATTGAACATATCAAAAGAGTAGGTATTATTTTTTACAAAAAAGCAGAACCTATATAAGTGAGAGGAAAAATGTAAGATAGTTTTTCCTTGTCCCGCAAGGACAAAACATTTGCAGCCCAGGAGTTTACTCCTAGGCTAATTCGTCTTTAATTCGAGAATTCGTAGCTATATTTATCGCCAGAAAACCCCTATTTCTCTTTCTTCCTCTTCAGAATTTCCAAAGCAACATATTTTGCTGCAGCCAGCGTTTCACGGTCCAGCTTGTGCATCAATACTCCCTGTGTCAGGTCTTTCGGCAAAATGTTGCCGTTCATCAGCACCAGCTGAAGGATGATGTTATTTACGACTGTTTCTTTCGCGTAATTATCGGCTACATAAACCCGATTGCTAAAGTGCATAAAGGCTTCAACCAACCTATCCATGTGCGGCAGATGCATCAGTTGCTCGTGGGTTTCGCTCATTCCTGATATTTCACGGTTCAGATTGGGTGTTACCAGTAATGGCTGAAATTGATGTTCCCGTGAAATTCGTTTTTTCATCTTAGATAAATCGATGGCTTCCCCTGATTTGTCGATGCGGAATAGTTGTACTTTCTGCATTTCTTCCATTTGCCACAACCAGAAGTTGTAGCGGTCGGTTTCAGCATTGCTGCCTTGTTTTCCGAAAGAAGTGGCGTATGTTTCGCTTATCAGGCTTTTCACCATGTTCTTGTTTTCGTTGATATCAGGACGGGCATTGCGGACTTCGCGGATGAGACGGCGCATGTCTTCGGCTGCAATTTGTGGACCAGTGATCTCTTTGCCTTTGCGGCCAAGGTCGGTAGAAAGAATTCCCAATTGGATTTTTTTGCCGGAAGCATTTTTCAACACTTCAATCAGGTATTTCTTGCTTTCAAATTCACCTTCTTCAGCCACAAAAGGTTGTCCCGACGGGGTGCTGGCCAGCGAATCAAACAATGTGTTGAACAGGTTCCGGTCGATGAGTTGCTGCTTCTCATTTTCTCCTTCTACCAAAGTAGCCACAAATCTGTTTTTGATGATGTCAAAAGCTACTTTCTGAATCGTCCAGGTTTTTTCTCCTTCTGTAATGGACTTTTCAACAAAAATCTTATCTACAATTTCTTCCAAATTGATAAGTTCAATCATTTTATAAGAGGAACACAGATAGAACCTGTGGGTATAATCGTCATATTCCCAATCAAGAACATCATCAATATAGGCTCCGTGACGGTCAATAACTTCCACGATGTTTTTATCTCCCGTATAACGCAAAAGTGTTCTTTGGAAATTAGGATTATCACCGCTGGTGGCTTTTTCTTTCCGTTCACCGTGAGAGTTGCGGTACAGAATGAAATTTTCCGGATTCTCATACCGGGTAATACCTGCTTCTTCGCGTGCGAAATTACTGGCGGTGAGCATAATGTCGATTTTAAACGGCATAGAAACATCACAAAGCCCGCTGATGGTGCTGCGCGAATTCAGGTCTTCTACATTGGAATCGGAAGCGCTTTCAAAAAGTGTATAGTAATATTTGATGTATTCCGGGTCAAAGTCGGTTACACGGCTGAAATCACCTTCTTCAGTGCCAATCCCGTAAAGGTTTCCTTGTGCATCGGGGAAAAGGTGAAGCATGTCGCCGGCAATCATTTTCAATGATCTTACGCCGGTGAGGTTTTGTTTCATCCATTTCAGCATCATGGCAGCCAGCATCTCCGATTTTCCTACACCGCTGTCGCCACTGATCTGGACCACAAAAACGGCTCCATCTTCTTCTTCAACAGCAAACAGGGAACCGTGAATGGGAATGCCACCCATCTCCTTCACTTTTTCATTCATCACCGTAAGGCGGGGCTTCTTAATATTACCAAAATAATCCGCTTCTTTACGCAGTGGCGTAATGATGGTTTTAATATTTCCCCGTGGTCCGGGAATATCGAAATAACCCGCTTGCGGGAATGAAATCAGTTTTTCCGGGAAACCGTAAAAACAAATCGTATCCGGAACAAAGTTTTGAACATCTTTCAGGCTGACTTCCTGTTTTTCGAGCAAGCGGAAATTATCAGCCAGGTACTTCATGTACGATTTGTGGAAAACAAAAAGCTCGTTGAGCAGTCCACCGTTGAAAATCTTACAGCGGTAATCGCCGGCATCCATATTGCCAATGAAGTTACGGACGCGGTTTACAAAGAATGAAGGCATGGGACGGGTGTCCAAAAGTTTAATATATTCATTGGAATTGTTTTTTGGCAAAGTTGCCATTTTTTCTCTTTTTTCCTGTGTGTCTCCCATGCGATCCACACGATGAAATGGGAATTCCCTTTTCTTCGAATCCGTGGCGATGCGTGTATGGGTTTGAACATTTTGCTCAGAACCGATCACGCCACTGCGCGATAACAGCAAAGGAATCCATTCAAGATCCTTCGTTTTGTTTTTCACCAGCACATGCTCTTTCGTATCAAAGTTTTCGTAAACACTGATGCCGTGCTGTATCATTTCGTTAATGAAAGAGTTCTGTTGCTTGAAATGTGCATCGGAGAAGCGCAGTACCGAATGGACATACGGATAATAATGTTCGTTGGCCTTGGTGGTGTTCATCAGTTGTATGAGGAACAGTACAAACCTTCGTCCTTCGTTATGAACTTTATTGCTGGGAACTGTACTGTTGGCACTTTGAGACACCTGATCCCAAAGCAAGTTCCATTGGCCTGGAAGGGCGTTGTAAAGAAAATCACCAATCACAGCTTCGGCTTCTCGGTCATCGAGTTTGTCAAGCTTGCTACAAAAATCGCGCAACAGGTTGTTGAGACTGTTTTTGAAGCTGCTTTTTTCTTTGAGAAGGTACAAGGTGGAAATGCGTTCCCAGGCACTTTTTTCACCGTCGGTAACAACTTCGTAAATCCGTTTGGTAATATTGCCCTGAAGTTTTTGTCCGAGAACTAGTTTTTCTTTTTCAAAACCCTGATAAAGGCTGTCAGTGAACAATTTTATGGAATGTTCCAAATCAATGTTGTCCAAATCAATACCTATGATTTCCTGGAATTTCTCTGCCGTTTTTTCCATCACTTCTTTTAAAGAAGGTGTAGATGGGTTATTTTCAAAAGGAAGATTGAAATGCAACAGCAGTTCCCTGATGAATTTCTTTAGCAACTGGTTGGTTCCTTCCATACGGGCCACGTCTGTAGCGTGGTCGCCGTTACTTCTCAGAGCCAGGATTTTTGTTTTTCCCGGCGAGAAGATCAGGTGTTCCATTTCCAGCAAAATTTCCGCCATTATCAGGTCTTCATCAGGACCGTCAAGAACATACTGGTTGGGCTCGTAATTGAGTTTGTTGCTGATGTATTTCAGCAATACTGATTTTCCAAAACGAGCCAAAACTTTGCTGAAAGACCAGTTCTTGATGGCTGGGATTTTCGGGTAAATCTGTGGCAAAAGATTTTCGTAAATCGATGTGAATGCCTGGCTTTGAATGAATTCAGGTAAAGTAGCGCAGCGCCCCAAATCATCTGAAAATTCAATCACTGCATTGGCGGAGTTGTCAATGGAATAGATTCCCACGCCGCTCATTCTAGGAGAAGCATGATAAATGGTCCATTGATTGTCGATCAACAGGCTTCGGAACGGTTTTTTCTTCAGGTTTCGAATCAGATAAAAATCCTCTACAACCTGGTTGACAAAGGCCCGGTCGGAAGGCAAAGCAAAGATTTCTTCCAACAGGTCGTCCGTGCTACGGCTTTTACTGTTTTCGTTATTTTTGGCTTCGTAGAACAGTTGCCAGTATTTCAGCACAATTTCCAGTGCATTCTTGATTTCCTTGTCGAAAACATCGTATGAAGCCGTGCTGCCTTCAAGATAACCGCCCAGCGAAAAGCGCAGGAATCCGGTTTGATAGGGAATCACAGCAATACCTCGTTGTTCGGCAAGTTTTTGCGTAAACTTTTCCAAATCCTGATAGGAGAAGAAATATTTCAAGTGGATGTTGAACAAGAAAGAACCGTCGGAGGCCACGACATCAGCATATTTTCCGGCCTCTCCGCTCAAGAGTTTAGTGGCGGTTTTTTTGGCAATATTTAAACGCTTCAGTGATTCATTTCTGAAGTTTTTGTTCACGCGGAAGCCGTTTAGCGAACCAACGAGATGTTTTTGATAGTAAGCAAAAAACGGTTCGTTTTTGTATTTAAAGTCATCGGGAAGATCAAGCATATCGAGTTTGTCGATAGCCACCAGTTCATTGAGTAAAAACAGATGAAGCGGACTTCCTTCAAAAGGCGATTTCAGACCGTTTCGGGGTGCTTTTTGCGCGGATTCGTCCTGAACGGTCTGGATAATGTATTCCTCAATAATCTTTTTGATGGTATGCCGTGAAGCATTTTTCGGAAGCTTTTCTTCCAGGTTATTTTTGATGCGTTTGGCGAGATCAGCGGTTTGAAGAATATTCACCAGCATGTACAGCGAGTTGGTGTTTCCCGACTCTTTGTTGTTTTTTTTGCGGGCAAAATCGATTACTTCTTTTTTTGCATTGGTGGCAACAATAGATCCTAACCGGTCGCCTGTAGCTCCCAGGTTTTTTGTGGTGGAAATCGAAGAAACCAGGTTGAGACGGTTGTATTTCTGATCGATATTGTTCATCACATAACGTGAAATGGTACGCCATTTTGGCTCCGACTCGTCTTCCAGTTTTACCGTATCATTGTAAGCTTCGTCCAGGAAAAGTGTGATCTTACTGGTACTGACAAACTTCAGGAATTCGAGTAACGACTCGTGATTAAAATCAGAGAATCCAGACGGGTTGGACGGGTCGTTGATAATGATGGTCAGGTTTTCGCTGAAGCGATCCCATAGGTTTCCGCTTTCATCAAAAATCTGGAAAGTGTTTTTCATGCGTTCTAACCGATTGGTCAGGCGGTCGAAATCAATTCTTCCTTCCTGATTAATACCAATTTCCAAATCAAAAGGATTGATATCAAACCGGTCGGTGGGGAACAGGTCCAGATATTCCCATGAAGAGTATTTATTGAAAAGAATATAAGGTTTCAGCACTTTGTCTTCTTTACCAAACAACACATCCCGGATGATCATCTGAACATCATCGGAAATAGAAGTCTTCTTAAGATTGGTAAGATTGCTAATAAACTCTTTGACAATGCCCTGCTCTTTGGCGCTCAGTCCCTCATATTTTTCAAGGATTCCCAGATCGATCAGCACATTTTTCAGCCTACCGGCGTTGTCGGCTTCATTTTTGGCTTTAATAAGATACTGTTTGTATTTTTCAAGAAACAGGTTGATCCCGAAGTTTTTATGGAAATGATTTTTCAACGTGCGTTGATAGGGATCGGGAAAAACATCCAGAATAACCCGGCAGCGTTCCACAATCTCATGATCCACAGGGCCGAGCTTGTGCTGAAGCAAATATTCTCCGTAGGTTTTAATCTGGTTCCTTCCGCCGCCTTCGACGATGGTGGCAATGTGCAGTCTTTTGGTGGCGGAATAAAAATATTTCAGCGTCAGTTCTTCAAATGTATCAATCAGAGTACGGTTAAGTTTCTTTTGTTGAACAGGATCAGCACAGCGAATAATCAAATCCAAATAATTGCTAAGCTTTTCAAGGCTGTACTTGTCTTTGATGATCTGACGAGAGAACTCATCAAATTTGAACAGCCCTAATGTTTTTTCAGGATCATCCACCACACCAAGCTGATCCTGTTTTAACAGAATCAGTTCATTTTCATAGTCATCTATTTTATTATCAATACGTTCTTTAAACTTTTTCAGATTGGAAAGGCTTACCTTTTCAAGGATTAAACGAAGGTTCAGTTGACTGTTTGCCAAAGCGCCCAACTTTTTGGTGTGAACCTTATTAATGGTCTGGATGATTTTATGATGGAAACAATAAACCAACGTTGTATTGGTACGTTGCGCCATGGTTGAATTGTCCACAAAGACCATCCTGCTGAGGAATGGAAACCACTTGTGATCGTTGAACGGATTTTGTGTCAGCGATTGTATCTTGATAATAAAAATGGCTGTTTGGTTGTTGCTGACCTGTTGAAACAATTGTTCTTCGTTTTCATAATTGATCAGCACTGTTTGTTTTGGGTTGAACAGTTCTTCGACAATAAGGCCTATGGCAGTATCTGGGCTTCCGCTGACAACTGTTTTAAGGAATCCGTTGAGTCCTTTTAGGTGAACGCTTTGTGACATTCTTTCCAGAAAATCTTCCTTTTCCGGTCCGGTGGTGTAATGAGCGCTTTGAACAATCATCTGTTCCAAAACATCCATTAAGTATTGCCACTGCGATTTTTCTATTTCTTCTTTGATGCCCAACACTTCGCGAAAGCGACGCAGGGCGGTTGCTTCTTCACCCAATAATATGTTAAAGCGAAATTTTAAATTGCTTTCGGTAAACGGAGGCGTCCCCATGGAAAAATCATGGAACTGGAGTATCTGTTTGGCTTCTTCCTGTTTTTCGTCATTGATAAGCTCCGTATCCATTAAGTTGTGGAGACGGTTGCGAAACAAGTTGATGCGAGAACGGTACTCGAAAGCTTTTGATTCTTCATGGGGAAACAACATGAGCGAAACATCCACATAAGATGGAAATGCTTCTTTGAGAATCGAAACCTGGCGGTTTATTTCCTTTTGCTGATAAACCGGATCATCGGGTTCTTCAAAGCAAAGTGTGTGAAAATTCTTCAGCAAATCCATGAAATAGGGAAGCAAAAAATTCTCAGCCGCCGGTTGAAGTGCCTGGTAAAGGTTAATAAAATCAAGCGTGTCGTCGCCCAGATTCAGTTTTGGTTTGTTAAGCCTTCTCATGTTTGTAAAATTTTAAAGAGTTAAAAAATACTACTGCAAGTTCCCGATAATCCGGAAAGAAATACAGCCCATCCTCCAACGGTAACAAAATTATGAGTTTTTACAATTTGAAAGTCATTTAAATAACATTTATAACATTATTTTAATCAAACGTTTGCAATCTGCATTTTCGTCTTTTTTCATCCTATTTTCTGTTTTTTAGCCACTTGTTTCTTTTCCAAAAAAAAGCCGGAAACTTAATGTGTCCGGCCTTAGGTTCTTATTCGTTTCATCTTTTAATAAGATGCTTTGTGAATTTGTTGAACCGCCCGGCCCGAAGGGTCAATCATATTATTTAATGAATTATCCCATGCTAAGGCTTCCGGAGTGCTGCAAGCCACGGACTTACCGCCAGGAACGGTCTTAGCAGCCTGTTCGCCCGGAAAGAACTTATCAAAAATTGTCCTGTAATAATAAGCTTCCTTGGTTAGGGACGTATTGATCGGGAAACGGTATGCTGCATTCTCCAGCTCCAAATCTTTTACCTGCTCAGCGGCAATTTCTTTCAAAGTATCAATCCATCCGTAACCCACGCCGTCGGAAAACTGTTCTTTCTGCCGCCACAAAATTTCTTTGGGAAGCAGATCGCTAAAAATTTCGCGAAGGAGATGTTTTTCCATTTTGCCGTTTTTCACCAGTTTGTCTTCCGGATTTATCCGCATGGCAACATCCATAAATTCTTTGTCAAGGAAAGGTACTCGTGCTTCGACGCCCCAGGCTGCCATGGATTTGTTGGCGCGCAGGCAGTCGTAAAGATGTAGTTTCGATATTTTCCTGACGGTTTCTTCATGCAGGGCTTGTGCATTAGGCGCTTTGTGGAAATACAAATAGCCACCGAAAATTTCATCGGCACCTTCGCCCGACAGCACCATTTTAACACCCATGGAACGAATTTTACGTGACATTAAGTACATGGGAGTCGCAGCCCGAATGGTGGTAACATCATAAGTTTCCAAATGATAAATAACATCTGAAACGGCATCCAGGCCTTCCTGAATGGTATAGATAAATTCGTGGTGTATGGAACCGATATATTCGGCTACTTTTTTCGCTGCCACAAGATCGGGAGAATTTTTCAACCCGATAGAAAATGAATGTACCTGCGGCCACCATGCTTCTTTCGTATCAGAGGATTCAATCCGGCGTTGTGCATATTTACGCACAATGGCTGAAATTATGGAAGAATCCAATCCGCCGGAAAGCAGGACGCCATAAGGTACATCCGACATAAGCTGCCTGTGGACAGCGCTTTCCAACGCCAATTTCAATTTTTCTTTATCTGTAATATTTTCTTTTACAGCATCATAGCTTTCCCAGTCACGCTCGTAATAGCGAACAAACTGTTTTGTTTTGCTGCTGTAATAATGCCCCGGAGGAAAAGTTTCAATATGGTTGCAGCGGTTTATCAGCGCTTTCATTTCCGAAGCTACATACATCACGCCTATTTCATCGTGTCCGTAATAAAGCGGGATGATTCCAATATGGTCGCGTGCAATCAGATAAGAGTGATCTTTATTATCATAAAGGATAAAAGCAAAAATTCCGTTCAGGTCATTCAGAAATTCATTTCCTTTTTCAAGGTATAACGCATTGATGACTTCACAGTCTGATTTGGTCTGAAAGTCATAATTAATGTTCAATTTTTTCTCCAGTTCGTGGTGATTATAAATTTCACCATTCACAGCCAGAGCCAGTCTGTTGTCGGCACTCATCAAAGGCTGGGCACCATTTTCCACATCCACGATCGACAAGCGTTCATGAACCAGAATGGCTTCGTCGTTAACATAAATCCCAGACCAGTCGGGACCGCGATGGCGCATAGTTTTCGACATTTTCAATGCTTGCTCGCGCAATGCTGCGGTACCGGTTTTTACATCCAGTATCCCTAAAATTGAACACATAATTCTATTCCCTTTCCAATTGTGATGAGCAGGCAAATCTATAAATATTTCTGAAAAACAAATACTTCTGAAAAATATTATTTCAAATTCTCTGAAAATGGTCAAAAACGGCTACCAGTGGTCCCGGCTTCACACGCATAAATGTTTTCGTTATTTTTGCAGGCTCATTAAAAAATGATCATGACCGCGCAAGATGTTGAAATTATGGCCCCTGTGGGCTCTTATGAATCATTGATGGCTGCAATTCAGGGGGGAGCCAACAGTGTTTATTTTGGGATTGACAAACTGAATATGCGTTCCCGGTCATCGAAAAACTTCACGCTTGACGATCTGGTAAAAATTTCTGAAATCTGCAGGTGCAATCGTGTTCGATCTTATATCACGCTGAACACGGAAATTTATGATGATGAATTAGCGCTGATGAAGAGCATCGTGGATGCTGCCAAAGAAAATGATATCACAGCTGTGATCGCTTCCGACCAGTCTGTTATTCAGTATGCCAACGAAAAAGGCGTTGAAGTTCACATGTCGACCCAGGCTAACATCTGTAATATTGAAGCAGTAAAATTTTATGCACATTTTGCTGATGTAATGGTCACGGCAAGAGAGTTGCAGATAGATCAGGTGAAAGCCATTACAAAGTCCATCCATGAACAGAATATTCGGGGACCAAAAAACGAACTGATTCAAATTGAAATTTTTGCGCACGGCGCTTTGTGTATGGCAGTTTCGGGAAAATGCTATCTGAGTCTTGATAACCTGAATTCATCTGCTAACCGAGGGGCTTGTCTCCAGACCTGCCGGCGGAAATATACCGTGAAGGATACGGATACGGATATGGAACTGGAAGTAGATGGTAAATACATCATGTCGCCCAAAGATTTGAATACGGTTTCGTTTTTGGACAAAATTCTGGACGCCGGTGTTCGTGTGCTGAAGCTGGAAGGCCGTAGCCGCTCCCCGGAATATGTTAAAATCGTTACCCGCGTTTACCGCGAAGCGGTGAATGCCTGGTTTGACGGAAATTTTACCGAGGAGAATGTTACCCGATGGAATGAAGGTTTGTCGCGGGTTTACAACCGTGGCTTCTGGGATGGCTATTATCTGGGCCACAAAACTGGTGAATGGACCGAAGAATATGGCAACCAGGCTACAGAACGGAAGATGTATATTGGGAAAGTTACTAATTACTTTAGCAAACTGAGCGTGGCCGAAATCAAAGTGGAAAGCCACAGTCTTTCCGTAGAAGATGAAATCAAGATTATCGGTGAAACCACCGGGGTTTATGAAGATCATATTCAGGAAATCAGACTGGATTTGAATCCTGTGGAAACAGTGGAAAAAGGCAACCTCTGTTCTATTCCAGTTAAAGAAATGGTTCGTCGAAACGATAAAGTTTACAAAGTTGTGAAAGCCGATAAAAGCATTCCCAACCTTGTTCAGCATTAGCATTGGCTTTTGCCTGGTCATCGTGTCACATTGTCCCGATGTCTCTTAACTTTTTAAACATTAGCCTTTTGATCTAAGAACAAGGATTAAAGATTTGAGAAGACTAAAGATACCTGAAAAAATGGACAAATTTGATTTGGAGGAACGGCTCATTGAATCTTCAGTTCAGATAAGTGAGATTACCAAAGAAATGTCAAATTCCAAAGCTGGAAATTATTTGGCAGGCCAGATAGTCCGATCAGGAACGTCAGTTTCTTTAAATTATGGCGAAGCTCAAAGCGGAGAGTCCAGAAAAGGCTTCATCCATAAAATCAAAATTGTTTTAAAAGAATTGAGAGAAACAGTAGTTTATTTGAAGATAATTCATAAAGCAAAGCTATACAAGACCGAATCAAAAATAGAAAAGGCAAAAACTGAAGGCAATGAGCTGATTCCTATTTTTGTCATAAGTGTTGAAATTGTTCAAAAAAATATGGATAAAAAGGGTTTTAGCTCTCACAACAAATTATAGATCTATGAAAAGTATTAAGAAAAAACTCATTATTTACCTGTCTGCGATGACACTGATCCTGATGTTTCTTTCGCTGATGGCTTCACGTGTTTTACCGCCACTTTATATTTCATCGGCATTTCCTTACATCCTGTTCTTTTATTACATTACCACCCTGCTTATTATTTTGATACTAGCGAGAAGCATACAAAAAAGAGCCAGTTATTTTGTCAATTCTTACATGATCATAACTTTCGTCAAGCTGCTGCTTTTCTCTTTTGTCGTCATGGCTTATCTTCTTATTAATAAAAAAGACGCCATACCTTTTGTGGTTACTTTCTTCGTTTATTATTTGTTTTATGCTACTTTTGAAGTAGTTGCCCTCCGACAGATAAATGAATCAGCGAAATAGAAGTTCTGTCGGAAAGATTGTGATTATTTGGTGAAAAAGATTAATTTTGAGGTTCCTTAGCGTTTTTATGCAAAAGGTGGACACAAACAGCTTGATCTTTTTTCGTTGAAAAAATCTGAAAAACGGAATTTTTACATTTTCACAGGATTTGGTTTTGGGTTCACGCGGTAATGCACTAGGGAGATTACGGAATTTATTCGGTGTCAAAATTTGAGAGACTGGCGAAGAATATTTTTTAGAGAAAAAATCACGACAAAAAGTAACAAGGGTGTATGGTATAATCATTTACAAAGAAAAATTTACTGGTAAAACAGGTCAGTTTACTTTTATAAACAAGTAAATTTATATCTTTGTGGCAGTAAAGGCTCCTTAATTTATTGGGAGTCTTTTATCTTTTATAAGAACGAACATAAAAACATAAAATCATGGCAGAATCGAGGTATTATACGGAAGAAGGGTTGCAAAAATTGCGCGATGAGCTGGATTACCTTTCAACTGTTGAACGGAAAAAAATTTCAGAAGCCATCGCCGAAGCACGTGACAAAGGCGATTTGTCGGAAAATGCTGAGTACGATGCCGCTAAAGAAGCACAGGGGCTGTTGGAATTGAAAATATCCAAATTGCAGAATATTATCGGTAATGCCCGGGTGATTGATGAATCGAAGATGGACAAATCCAAGGTATTGATCCTTTCCACCGTCAAGGTGAAAAACCTTCAAAACGGAATGGTGATGACCTATATGCTGGTGCCGGAAAAAGAAGCAGACCTGAAAAAAGGTAAAATTTCTGTCAACTCTCCTATTTCCAAAGGATTGCTTGGGAAATCCGTAGGCGATACCGCTGAAATTACCGTCCCGGCAGGAACCATTAACCTGGAAATTATCGAAGTTTCCCGTTAGGGATTAACAATAGAGTTTTCGCAAAGCAAGTTGTATTTTTGAAAAAAGTTAAGGTCATGGCAAGTATTTTCACAAAAATCGTCAACGGGGAGATCCCTTCCTACAAAATCGCTGAGACAGAAGATTTCTATGCTTTTCTCGATATTAACCCGCTGGCAAAAGGGCACACGCTGGTGATTCCCAAGAAAGAGGTTGATTACATTTTTAACATTGATGATGATCTCCTGGCCGGGATGCTTCCGTTTGCAAAGAAAGTCGGCAAGGCTATTGAATCGGTGGTAGAATGCAAACGTATCGGTATCACCGTGATTGGATTGGAAGTTCCACATGCACACATCCATCTGATCCCGATTAATTCTATTTACGATATGGATTTCAAACGTCCCAAATTAAAATTTAGCCCGGAAGAATTTGAAAAGATAACCGCCGACATCCGCGAAGCTTATGCGAAACAGTAAAACCGGACAATCCTCGCGAGGAGGTGACCGACGAAGCCTGACTGCCAGCAAGCGATCTCTTTTAAAAAGTCTCCATTTCCTTAGGGGATTCTTGCCCGCTGGCAGCTACGGTGTACCCACATCTTCTTTTACTAATCGTATTCCTTCAATTATAAACTCTAAACGTTCCAATCCCCGCTTTAGGACAATCACTCCG
>VAPK010578375.1_pt1 | contig 13215 bp, 10 predicted proteins | sample 3395031 | NCBI WGS metagenome assembly VAPK01 (sample SAMN08290443, study PRJNA428436) | hydrothermal vent metagenome | isolation source: Deep-sea hydrothermal vent chimney 1 | place: Pacific Ocean: Juan De Fuca Ridge | reverse complement strand
GAAAAACTAAAAGCACAAGGAAAGACAGTAGCTTTTATTGGTGATGGTATCAATGATGCACCAGTAATTACATTATCTGACGTTGGCTTAGCCATGGGAGGTTTAGGTAGTGATGCAGCTATAGAAACGGCAGATGTTATTATCCAAACTGACCAACCCTCAAAAATAGCTACAGCAATACAAATAGGCAATGCTACCAATAAGATTATTTGGCAAAATATAGGACTCGCTCTAGGTGTAAAAGTACTGGTTTTGATACTTGGTGCTATGGGAATGGCAACTATGTGGGAAGCGGTCATTGCCGATGTTGGTGTGGCATTACTAGCCATATTGAATGCCGTCCGAATTCAACGGATGAAATTTTAATTCTTCGATGGGAAAGTCAACTAGATGCGTTAGATTATCTAAATTCTGTTAAGTTGTAATTAGGTCCTGCTGAAAAATATTAGTAATTGAATGTTTGAACATTGAAGTGCTTAAGTACCCATATTATCTTTTACCTAAATTTTCTCGTTTGGAAATCAACCAATCTTTAAGAAATTGTTTCTCTTTCTCAGAAATTTTAGCATCACTATGCATTAGTTTATAAGAGGTGAGGGGCATTTCATCATCCATTATTTGACTGATGATTGATTTCAATTTGGTTTTCTGTCTCCTTCTTGAATACGCTCCAAATGTGCTAAAATTTAGCACTTCTTTCGCTTCATCGATATGTCCTTCCAGAAACCAAGCAACAGGTTGTACTTTATTATACCACGGATAGAAGGTGTTATTGCTATGGCAATCATAACAGGATGTCGTAATAATTTCCTGTATATCCTCAGGGGCATCAAAAACCGACATAAAATCGGAAGGCGGAATCACACTGCTTTTATTATATTTTTTAGGTATAAATTGAATCCATATCAAAAGTATTATCAGGATTATTACAATTTTTTTCTTATTTCTTTTCATGTCGCTTTTTGTTCCAAACAGTGATTTAATACTCTAAGGCTTAGGTCGAAAAAAGGATTGCTTCCATTAATACCTCGCTCCGAGGTAATCTATTTAGGGCCTAGCAGATTTAAAAACCTGCTAGGTATTCCTATTAATTATACTGCTTTTCCACGTTACCACAGGTCAACATTTCAGCCCCATAATATGGATTTTTAATAGCTTCTGTTTCACTTATCCAGCTTACTTTTTTCATAGGGCAATAATCTTGATATAGCGTTTTTTCTGTACCCAATAATGAAATCAAGTCAGTAACATCCGTACTTAAAGATTCAAAATGCTCCCTTTGGTGACCTATTTTACTTTTAATAATGTGTGCTGCATGCTCTTTAGAGCTTTCTGAAATCTCCATGTATTCGTTGTGGGTTTCTCCTTCTAGGCTGCTCATATCAAATTTAGAAAAGGCAGTTAGTAAAGACTGAGCACCATCTTTTGCAGCATTCTCATCATCTGTAACCAGGCCATTTTTAATGCTTAAATAGGCATCAATTATTAGTGTTGTCTCATTATTTTTTTTGATGTCTGCGGTGATTTTCCTTGCTGTTATGGCATGATCAGTATCACGATGACCGTCGCCATTATCATGTCCTTCGGTATTTTGGCTCATTTCATCATGATTGTCATTTTCCATTTCTGTTTGGTGATTCATTGTGTCAATAGCTTTTTCTTTTTTGTTGTTACAAGCGGTGATAAATAGTACAAATGTTACGAGGGAAATTATCGTAATTGTATTTTTTGATAAATTCATATATTTTTAAATTATGCTACTGTTTAACTATTTGGTGACTGATTAAGGAGCGTAGATTATTCGCTGTTTTGCTATAGCCTATATGCTATTCAATAGTATGTTGTTTCTCTCCTTTTTCAGGGATTCTAGTTTATTGGACTAGTGTTTATGATTTGTTTTATAATCTCTTTTGTTTTTCATATCACCTTTTTTTTCTGAAGTTTGGAGCATCATGGTATGCATCTTCTTCATCATTTCGGGGTTACCCATCATCATGTTCATCATCTTTTCCTTCATTTTTGGGTGGTCATTCATCATGTCCATCATACCTTCTTTAGAACCCATCGCATGCTTTCCCTCTTTGTTTTCTATCACCATATTTTTCATACTCTCATCATTCATCATCATCATATGTATTTTGTTCCGTATGCCCTCATCATCCATCATTTTACGCATCATTTTTCCTTTCAATTCAGGATTTTTCTTCAAGGTTTCCATCATTGACTTTTTCATGTCTGCATGTTCCATTTTTAAATTTTGACTAAATGCGTTTAGACTCACTAAACTTACTACTAATACTAATATTATTTTTGTCATGATTTTTGTAATTTATAATTATTGAATTTTACTTTTTATTTGTATTTATTCTTAAAATATTAAGTTCTGTTACTCACAATAATTAACCTCTAAGTATTCATTTTTCATACACTATGGGGTTAAGGATACTACTATAAATCCAGCAACTAGTGATATTAATATCAATAGGATTATTCCATTGTAAACCTTTCTTATTAGCGATGATTTTCCATCTTGTTGGCAACATTTTTTCATTTTATTTGTTTCTTTTCTACACATAAAATTCCACTTTATACTTTTATGGTATCTACAATATTTTGATTATTTTCTATAAAATTTTATCTAATGATACCCTATTCCAGGCAGACATTTTTTTGTATTCGCTCATGCTCATGCCAGTTGTTTGTCTGAATTGATTTGACAAATGATTCACACTACTATATCCCAAATCATAAGCTATTTCTGAAAAATTCCACTCACCATCTTGAATGAGTTCTTTGGTTTTTTCTATTTTAAGATGAATGAAGTACTTTTCAATGGTGACCCCCAAGACTCTTGAAAAAAGTTTGCTTAAACTTGAATACTCTTTTCCGAGTTTTTCTGATAGCAATTGGGAGATATTTATTTTTATAATTATTGGCAGCTCTTCTATGAGTTGGATTAGTATAATCTTTATTTTTTCTATTAATTTGGACTCCTCATCGTTTAATAATTGCAAATCATTTTTAATCAGCATATCGACAATCGCCTCATCAGGGATAATAGCATTGGTTGGATATTTGATGATGGCTTTTCCTAATTCAACGGATACAGTTTCTGCTCCTAAATGATGTAACTCACTTTTAACTACTCTGATGCATCTGCGGCATACCATTCCTTTAATATGTAATTCTCGTGTTATGAACATCCTTTCTATCTTTAGATTAATATTTCATAGTTAAGTTGTGGTAAATTTGTATTATTCAACTAATATTTTTTTTGTTACTTCCTTATTATCAATTTTCATTTTGAGAAAAAATATACCGCTTGGCAAACCTGTGATTTTGATTCCATTTTTAATAGAACTTATCTTCACGCCTCTTACTACCCTACTTAATTGGTCATATATTTGTATGTATTTTATTGTTGGATTACCCTTTATCTTTATATTCACATAATCAATTGCTGGATTTGGATAAATATTTATCAAATCATCAGCATTGAGGTACTCTTCTAGCGACAAAGGCGAATCACCTACGACAAACTGTCCCATCATTCCGCCATCTTCATGAGGAAGCATATGGCAGTGATACATGTAGGGTACAGTTGTATTTGAAAAATCCTCGAATTTTGCAATGAACCGAACGGTTTCCTGTGATTTGACAAGAACGACATCTTTCCTTCCACGTTCATTGATAGGTGGAGTGTTGCCATTTCTTGTTAGAATATAGAATTGAACATCATGAATATGAAATGGGTGGGCAATTGCAGATTGATTGGTAAGCTCCCAAATTTCCGTATTGTTGATTTTGATATTATAATCAATAATACTTTCGTTAAATGAACGGTTATTTATTAGAAATTCACCGTTCAGTTGATTCATGCCAGGTGATATAGGAGAAAAAGTTAGTGTCCTTGTGACATTAGAGGGATTCTCTTCTATAGGGGTTGCATTTGCCAGTGTGGTTGGGATGGTAGTGATTGCCTCCAAAGTTTCATTAACAATATTAAACTGAAGAATATTGAAATCAGTGCCGTTGAGTGCATTTGGATTATACCCATCTAAAGTCATTCCAGATCCCGTACCAGGATTGGTGGCGCCATAGAGTCCGTTAGACAGTTCAGAAGCGAAACTTTTTAAATAAACCGTTTGCCCGTTCATGCCTGAGAAATTGATTAATATTTCGGCTCTTTCCCCGGGAGAGAGCATAAGTCTTGTGGTTGGATTGGGAGCATTTAATAATCCGCCATCGGATGCGATTTGGTTAAAAGATTGATTATTTGATAACCCAATATTAAATATCCGCTGCGATGATCCATTTAAAATTCTGTAACGAACAACTTGCGAAGGAACTTCAAGAAATGGACGCACAGTTGCATTCACCATTATAATATCATCTGCATTAGAAGGGACAACTATTTCATTGTTGCTGTCGAAATCTTTTGTTTGAATTACTAATGGAAAATCATCAACTCCATATTTTCTGGGTAAAGCGAGACTAGATTCTTCTTCATCTCTTACGATAATCATTCCTGCTATTCCTTTGGAAACATGTTTGTTGGTGAAGCGATGTAGATGAGGATGGTACCAATAGGTGGCTGCTTTATCTAGGATAGTGAAACTAGGATTCCAAGTGGTATTGGGTGCAATAGGGGTATGCGGACCTCCATCATTTTCTGGTGCCACGTGGAGTCCGTGCCAGTGGATAGTGGTTGTGTCAGCAAGTTGGTTATTGACACTAAAGTTTACAAAATCTCCTCGCTTCAGAAAAAGTGTAGGACCAAGAATGTTGCCATTGGCACCCATGGTAGTTGTATTCTGACCTTCATAAAATTGATATATCCCATTCTGAAGTGTTAAATTGATGGTTGTTCCACTTAAAGTATCCGGAATTAAAAGTACATTTTGACCTTTTAATTTTCCTGATAATATTAAAACGACGAATAAAACAAATGTTGGTATCCTCAACCCTTTTATTTTTTGATGTGTCATAACGTGTTTTGACAATTTCATTTTCCACATGGTTTGGTTATTTAATTTATTTGAGCTCTTCTTTTACCTCACCACAGCTGAGCATTGATTTTCCAAAAAACGGATTTTTAATTTCTTTATCATAGCTCAACCAAAAACCACCATTGTTGTTATCTGCCATCGGACAAAATTCTAGGTATAGCGGTTGCTTATTTTCCGTTTCTATACCTAAGGTCTTTATCGCATCAGATAAGCTTTTCCCTAATATCAAAAAAGCTTCTCTTTGGATGCCTATCTCTTTAGCATTTTGAATTTTTGTAACGGCTGCTTTGATGGGGTGTAGTGATTGCATCCAAACATTGTGGGCATCACCTAACAAGAGCAGCATGTCAACATTATCGACTGATTTTTTCACCAATTCTGCTTCTCTCTGTGCGCGGGTTGCATTATCATCTGCCAAGGCATCTTTTAGTTTGATGTAGGTGGTGATTACTTTTCCCAGCTGTTTTTTAAACTTAGTATCAATTTTAGATTTGTCAACCATTATCATATTACTCATATTGTCATTTTTTTTAGTTGACACATGGTTTTTGTCTTTATCACCTCCCATATCCATTCCGGCATGACCACCAGTGCTTACTTTACCACCTTCAGGGTTCATCATGCTTTTTTGTCCCATGAGTTGTGCGGAGGCATCAATTCTAAATACACCATTTGTAGCAACAATTTCATTTTCTTCAAGACCTGTCTTTACAACATAAAAATCACCCAAGTCTTCTCCCAAAATGATTTCTCTATAGGCAAACGATATGGTTTTATCATGAGGTACTTTTATATAGACCACCGCTCGTTTTCCTGTCCATAATACAGCAGACTTTGGAATTATTAGGACATTTTTGGCATTTTTCAAAGTTGCCTTTACTATGCCGGTAGCATACATCTCTGGGAGCAATTTTTTAGCGATATTATTCACTTCTACTCTTACTTTAGCGACTCTTGTGTTTGGGGAAACAAATGGGTCGACATAGGTAACTTTTCCTTTAAATTTTGTTCCAGGTAATGCTCGAATGCTAAAATCAACTTGATCACCAAGGTGAATTCTTGAAATGTCAGTTTCATAGGCTTCAAACATGACCCAAACAACATTTAGATTTACAATTTGAAATAGACTACTTCCTGCTTCTACATAGTTTCCTAACTCTACATTTCTTTCCATGACGTACCCTGAATGGTCAGCATAGATATCCATTTGCTCTTGAACCTCACCTGATTTTTCTACGGCATCAATTTGTTTATCAGAAAGCTTCCACAATTTTAATTTGTTACGTGAAGCAGTGTACAATTGCGGGTAGATATCTCTTGAGCGGATGGACTCAAATAATTCCTTTTGTGCAGAAATCAAATCGGGAGAATAAATACGCGCAATTCGTTGCCCTCTCAATACTTTCTCTCCTGTAAAATTAATATATAGCCGCTCGATTCTACCAGGAATATGTGATACTTGTGCGTATAATCTTCTTTCATCAGGTTTCACCCTGCCTAGCAGTCGAACCTCTTTAAGGGCGTTGGATTTTCCTATTACTGAGGTTTGGATATTTGCTAATTGTATGGCTTCGGGAGTCATTATAATTTCGTTAGAACCGATAGTTTCTTCACCACCTCCTGATGATTCTAAGAGAATTAATTCCATGCCACAAATGGGGCAATTGCCAGGGTTATCCATTTTTATTTGTGGATGCATGGAGCAAGTCCAAACGCCTGTTTCTTTATCTTGCGTATAATTGTGAACGTCTTCGGTTTGAGAAGATTTTGAATCTCCAGAAAACATATTTCCAAGAATAATTCCTAAAATTAGTATACCGACTCCAATGATGTAATTTTTATATTTTTTCATTTTTTGTAATGGTTTTCAGACCTAATTGATTTTCAAAACCTGTAAGGTATCTGTGTAGTTAATTTCCTAATAAATAATTAATAAATGCAATGGCAACATTTTTATCTGTTAATGCCTTCTGATAGGCTAATTCATATTTTAATAATTGACGTTCTATGCGTAATACTTCTTCAAAATCTTTGGAATCCGTTGAGTAGGAAATTATTAAAACATCCAATACTTTTTTAGCGATTTCCGATTGTTTTTTGTTTAGTGCAATCCGCCTGTTGGCATCACTAAAATTTTTATAGGCATTTTCATAAATTGTATTCAAGGTATTCTTTTTGTTTTCTTTTCGTGAGGCCTCTGCTTCATGGAAGTATTGTGCTTCTTTAATAATTGCTTTATATTTTTTTTTAAAAAGAGGAATTTTAATACCAATCGAAGGAAATAGTATGGCATCTTTTCCATTGTCAGAAAAAGTAGATCCTGAATTTTTACTGACAATAGTATAGCCTAATGCGACATTGAATGTTGGCAAGCCTTCTTTCTTAGCCACCATTTCTTGATTTAAAAAAGCATTTAATTTATGATTTATACTTTTTAATTGATGGTTAGCATTGTAAATGGCTTCGAGTATTCCTTGTTTGTCTAATGATAGCGTATCCTGCCATAAAGTATCAGGCACATTAATTTGTTCAGTAACAGTCTTGCTTAGCAAGTTATTTAAATTGACTTGTAGCGCTTCTTTGGTATCTAGAAATAGTGCCAATTGGTTTCCCAAATCATTCAGTTCAAGTTCTACTCTTAATTCGTCAACTATAGATGCTTTTCCAGCTTCAACTTTTACCAAGGAGAGCCTTTTGAAAACTTGAAGAATTTCGATATTACGCTGGGTAATTTTTATTGCCTTGTTAATGAAATAATAGTTGTAGTAAGTTGCTTTAACTTCAAATAGTAGATTAGATTTTTTGTTTTCAAACTGCTCAAATTTTGCTTTTGCCATCTCGGTAGCTACATCTTTTTTGGCAGCTAACAAACCAAACCAGGGAAAGCTTTGCGCCAAGTTAAATTTCCAATTTTGCGGACCCACTCGTGTTTCCACGGGCTGCGCAAAATAAGCGAAAGCAAATTGTGGATCTGGCAAAGCACCTACCTGAGGTACTTTTTCCATGGCAGCCATATAATCTTTAAAGGAGGCTTTTAACCCAGGATTATTCTTGACCGCTAACTGCAAATAACCATCTAAACTATCCTGAGCAAAGCCCTTGATGCTAACCATTAATAGTGCTGCAATGAGAATGAGTGTTTTATATATTTTCATTTTTGCATGATTAAATATTTGTTGTATCATTTTTCAATTGTTTTTTCAGTTGTCTTTCTTTCCACATACTGTATAGCACGGGTACTACAAACATGGTCATTACTTGTAACAACATCCCACCGAATGATGGGATTGCCATCGGCACCACCACATCAGCTCCTTTTCCTGTAGCGGTCAACACGGGTATCAAAGCAATCACCGCTACCGCAGCAGTCATCATGGCGGGACGCACCCTTTTGGCTCCGGCATGTAGCACTGATGTTCTGATTTCTGCAACGGTTTTTGGTTTTTCTTCTTCAAAGACTTGTGTGAGATAGGTGCCCATTATTACACCGTCATCTGTAGCAATACCAAACAAGGCTATAAATCCTACCCAAACGGCTACACTCAAGTTAATGGGGTGCAATTGGAAGAGGTCTCGCATATGTACGCCTGCTACATCAAAATTTAAAAACCAGCCTTGTCCATAAAGCCAAATCATGACAAATCCTCCAGCAAAAGCCACGAATATTCCTGAGAATACCATCAATGATGGAATAAACGATTTAAACTGAAAGTATAAAATCAATAATATTAAAATCAATGAGATGGGCACTACAATCAACAACCGTTTCGAAGCCCTGATTTGATTTTCGTAGTTTCCTGTGAAACGATAGGTAACTCCATCTGGCAAATGGAACGCCCCATTGTCAATTTTTGATTTGATGAGTGCCTGTGCTTCTTCCACTACATTGGTTTCAGCATTTCCCTCTTTCATATCAAAAATAACGTAACCTGTCAAAAAAGTATCTTCACTTTTAATAACCTGTGGACCTCTTACATACTCGATAGTAGCTAACTCACCCAATTCTACTTGAACATTAGCAGGGGTAGGAATTAATATTTTTTTCAAGTCTTCAGGGTTGTCTCTAAACTCCCTTGCATAGCGTACCCGCACCGAATAACGCTCTCTCCCCTCTACGGTAGAGGTTAATTGTTTGCCACCTACGGCAACAGACAATTGCATCTGCATGTCTTTGATTGTGAGTCCGTAGCGAGACATCGCCTCTCTGTTCAGTTTTATTTCTAAGTAAGGTTTTCCAACCACTCTATCTGCGAAAACAGTCGATGGATTTACACTTGATACTTCCTTTAAAATGCTTTCTAACTCATACCCAACTTTCTCTATTACTTCTAGTGTAGGACCAAAAACTTTGATTCCCATAGGCGCTCGCATTCCTGTTGCCAGCATAATCAGTCGAGTTTGTATGGGTTGTAATTTTGGAGCAGACGTAAGTCCTGGAAATTTGGCGTGTTTTGTTATTTCTTTCCAAATGTCATCGGGTCTTTTAATTTCCTTGCGCCATTGTCTGAAGTATTGACCATCTTCATCCATGATTAAATCTTGGTGACTAATTTTTCTAAAGGTGTCTTCACCATAATCATAGGTGGTGCTATCTTGTAGTAGAAAGACACCTTTATCATTTACTTCAAACCGCATTCTGTGTCCATCTTCATCCAGCATGAATTCTGGAATATAATTGATGGTGTTTTCAAACATTGAAGTAGGAGCTGGATCCAATGCTGAATTTACACGTCCCCATTTTCCAACCGAAGTGGCTATTTCAGGGATGGAATTTAAGTGCTTGTTAATGCTAGCAATGATTTCCATATTTTCGGTAATGCTGGAATGGGGCATAGTAGTTGGCATCAGTAAAAATGAGCCTTCATCCAAAGCAGGCATAAACTCTTTGCCAACGCCAGGGAAAGTTTCATCTAAGCTGTTCCACACTTCATTTTTTTTAGTGAAATTTGGAAGGAATCCAAACACATTATGAAACCCAATCCAAATGGTCAACCCAAAGAAAACCGCAATTATTGGAATGGTTAGAAATTCCCATTTATTATCAAGACACCATGTTAATATTTGAGTATAATAGTGAACAATGGTCATCAAAACACCTAAAATCAATCCAACCAGCACAATCACAAAAATGAAGTTGATAAAAGTGGAGTTTGAGGCACCTAACGGCATCCATTCTATGGTTAAGAAATAGAGTACCACCAATATCGTAATAGCGACATTGATGAAGTTCGCTACTCTATCAGAATAGGGTGGCTTACGTCTGTTTAATATATACTTTGGCTTTACTTGCGCCAGTATATTATTGGTACCATAAGCGATAAGTGCCAATGCAATGATGCTACCGTAGGCAATCAAGAATACAATACCAAATCCAATTAATAGGGCATTAAATATCCTGCTCATTTGTTTTTTGTCGAAGCGGATAGAAAACAAGACTTGCGCTATAGCTGGGATAAACATGATGCCAATAAACAATGAAGAAACTAATGCAAAGGTCTTGGTAAAGGCCAAGGGTCTAAATAATTTTCCTTCTGATGCCTGCATAGCAAATACAGGTAAGAAACTGACGATGGTGGTTGCCAAAGCGGTCATAATGGCTGACGCTACCTCTACCGTTGCTATATAGATAACGTGTACTAATTTTTTACCACTGACACCTTCATTTTCTGGCATCTCGAGATGTCTTATTATGTTTTCTGTAAAAACAATTCCGACGTCCACCATGACCCCAATGGCAATGGCAATGCCAGATAATGCTACAATATTGGCATCAACATTAAAATACTTCATTAAAATAAAGGTCATCAATACCCCAATTGGTAATAAAGTAGATATTAATATAGAAGCTCTTAAATTCATCACAAGTACAATGACCACAAGAATGCTGATTAATATTTCATGTGAAAGTGAGGATTCTAGCGTTCCTAAGGTTTCTTGAATCAATCCTGATCTGTCATAAAAAGGTATAATGGTTACTTTTGATACGATACCGTTGGCTAAAGTTTTGGAAGGTAGTCCCGGAGCTATTTCTTTAATTTTATCTTTTAGGTTATGTATCACCTCTTGTGGGTTGGCACCATAACGAGCTACTACAACACCGCCTACGGCTTCCACTCCACTTTTATCCAAACCCCCTCTTCTGGTTGCTGGGCCAAACTGAATTTTGGCCACGTCTTTTAATCTGATGGGAACATTTTCACGTACAGTAACGACACTTTCTTCTAAATCTTTTAGGCTTTTGATATAACCAAGTCCCCTTACCAAATATTCTACCCTATTGAATTCTATGGTTTGGGCACCAATATCAAGATTACTGTTTTTTACAGCATTCATAATCATTGAAACATCTACATTGGCGGCTTTCATAGCATCAGGATCAATTTCAATCTGATATTCTTTTAAAAATCCGCCAATTGATGCTACTTCTGATACACCATTGGTCGCAGTTAAATAGTACCGAACATAAAAATCTTGAATGGTGCGTAATTCTTGTGGATCCCAACCCCCAGTTGGCTTCCCTGTTTTGGGATCTCTTCCTTCTAAGGTATACCAATACACTTGCCCCAATGCAGTGGCATCGGGTCCTAATGCAGGTTTCACCTCGCTAGGGACGGTGCCAGGAGGTAAGGAATTTAGCTTTTCTAAAATTCGGGTTCTGCTCCAATAAAAATCAATATTATCATTGAAAATAATATAGATACTGGAGAGCCCAAAAATAGAATTACTCCGGATGGTCTTAACTCCAGGAATTCCTAGTAGAGCCGTTGTAAGGGGATAGGTAATTTGATCTTCAATATCTTGTGGTGATTGCCCCATCCATTCGGTAAAAACAATTTGCTGGTTCTCACCAATGTCGGGAATGGCATCTACAGGAATGGGATTTCTTTCCATCCAGGATAAATTCCAATTAAAAGGTGCTGTTACCACACCACCGATGATGAAAGCGGCAAGTAACATGAATGTAATTAACTTGTTTTCAAGGAAATACTTGATAATTTTATTTAACATAATAGTTTGTTGATGCTTGAATATTCAAAAACATATAGGTGTCAAAGACACTTGGGTTGTAGATGCATTAGCCTACCGTAATTTCCCTTTTCAAAAGAAAAGAGAGCATGTCTTGGATGAAACGGTGTATTGACGCTTCATAAAAGACATTAACTATTATGTTATACTAAAGAAGAAATGACTGCACCTTGATATAGATATCAGGTTCAGAAAGTGGGGGGGGTATTGCAGTAAGAAACTGACCTTTGGTCTTGGATTCTTGAACCGTTGAATTACTTATAAAATAAGCAATGCTGTAAAGTACAAATGTGTTAGGTGTTAGATTAGCATCAAAACTTTGCAATTGAAATTCATCTTCCACTCCAAAGTGTTCTGATTCGTTATGGCAGCAGCCAGCTGGCATATCATCTTCCATACCGCAGGCATCAGCAGGTTTATTGATCGCAATATCGTGGACATGACCGCCACAATAGTGCTTACTGATGGTAACACCAAATGTGCCAATCAGTAATAAAACTGCTAGAGATATGTTAGCTATACTTTTCATTAACACGCAATTATACGCAATTATTAATGTTTGGTTGGGTGAAATGTAAGAAAAGTTGTGTTTTGGGCTGATATTTCACCTTTACTCTTTGGGTTGTTCTGTTCCTGCTGACTTACAATAAGTGCCAAAAAGCCTATCCCAAATTACGGTAAAGAAGCCATAATTACACATTGAAAATTCATGATGTTGCTTGTGAAAAATATTGTTACCAAATAATAAGCTTTTTCTATTTGAGGTTGTATTAAGGTGTGCAATTACTCCTAGCAACCAATTTATGAAAATGATGATTAGGAAACTGTATAGGTTTAATGAAAGGAGTAGTGGAAAAATAGTGAGTATGACACCAAAAAACAATGCTTCTAGCGGATTCATGATGTAGAGACTTATTGAATTGAAATCTCCAATAAAGTGATGTTCCTTGTGCAGTAATTTAAATGGCCAAATATAATGAGCGACAAAATGCAGTAGATACATCGTGAAGTCAATAAGGAAGAACAGAATAAAAAAATCCTTTAAAAAATCAGTGTTTGTAAAAGTAATTTTGGACTGTAGAAAAAGCATATAACCTGGAATTGCAACAAGGATATTAACCAATACCACGGCTAACGACAGAATAATATCCTTTTTGTTGATTGGAGATGTTTTATGCTG
>VAPK010075192.1_pt1 | contig 13215 bp, 13 predicted proteins | sample 3395031 | NCBI WGS metagenome assembly VAPK01 (sample SAMN08290443, study PRJNA428436) | hydrothermal vent metagenome | isolation source: Deep-sea hydrothermal vent chimney 1 | place: Pacific Ocean: Juan De Fuca Ridge | reverse complement strand
CAAAATCGTCCGACCTAAATGCCTCAATCTGCCCGCGAATAACCCCTTCAATTGCGCCACCACGCCCATCCTGCGCACCGGCCGATACGGCCCCATACACCGCCAAAACCAGTCCCAAAACTACCCTGCGCATATTCCCCCTATCTTCTTCTTTTCAAAAATACCTCCGCCGGAGGCTTCCGCCCGAAGGGCTAACAAAAAATGCGCCCCTCGGGGCGCTCTATTTCTTCTTCGTCGGTTTCGGCTTCAAAGACCGGGCATTAACGACACATTGCGCAAACACCTCGCGCAGCGCCGCCATATCCCCTAGCATCACTTCCGGCACAGGCACATAGCCCCGCATAACCGAGCCATGTTGAATAACATCCCCTGTCCCATGCGCAGCCTCAAACGCCGCCTTGTCTTCGTTGGACAACCGGATACACAGCAATCCGTCGCCATCCACAAACGAAAACATATTGCCGTTCATCGCCGTATAGGCCAATTTCGCGCCCTTTACGGCCAATTCTTCATGCTCAGCAACCAGAGCCCTGTAAATCTCAACAACCCGGTCGCGCATGACATCCCCCGTAGGGTGCGCTATTCATTGCGCACCTATTTCGCCAGTTCCCCCGCCAACCCTTTTTTGATCAGCGAAATCGTTTCTTCGACCCCGTAAAGCGCAATAAATCCACCAAAGCGCGGCCCCTGGCTTGCGCCCAAGAATACCTCATAAAGCGCCTTAAACCAATCCCTAAGCGGTTCAAACCCGTGTGACTTGCCAACCGCAAACACCGCACGCTGCAATTCTTCTGCGCCCGCAGCACCTTGCCAGTCCTTAAGCTGCCCCAGCAAATCCTCCATCGCCGCACGTTCTTTTTCATCCGGCAATCGAAACACCCGCCCCGGCTTCACAAAATCATTGTAATACGCCACCGCAAATCCGGCCGCTGCATCCAGATCGGGATGGGTCTCGGGCGAAGCATCAGGCGCATATCGCTGTATAAACCCCCACATCCGTGATTTATCTTCGGCCGCCGATACCGCCGCCAGGTTAAGCAACATCGCAAACGGCACCACCATATTGCTGGCCGGCACATTGTGCCCATGGATGTGAAACACCGGGTTGTTCAGCCGCGCTGCCGTATCCTGCTCAGCGTAAGTCCGCAATTGCTGATGATACTCATCCACCGCCTTTGGGATCACATCAAAATGCAGCCGTTTTGCCGTTTTCGGCTTTTGATACATGAAATATGACAGGCTCTCGGCACTGGCATATTTCAGCCACTCATCAATCGAAATCCCGTTACCGGAAGACTTTGAAATTTTTTCACCGTTCTCATCCAGAAACATTTCATAGACATAGTGCTCCGGCGCGCGCGCCCCCAATATCCGGCAGATACGGTCATAGATATGGGTGTTGGTTGAATGGTCCTTACCATACATCTCAAAATCCACATCCAGTGCCGCCCACCTTGCGCCAAAATCCGGCTTCCACTGCAATTTCACGCGACCACCAGTGACGGGCATGGTGACTTCTTCACCATCTTCATCAAACGTGATGGTGCCAGCCTCAGCATCCACCGACTTCATCGGCACATACAGAACCCGCCCGGTTTTTTCGGAAATCGGCAAAAAACAAGAATACGTCGCCCGGCGTTCTTCGCGTAAAGACGCCAGCATCACATCCATGATCTCATCGTATTTCTCAACGGCGCGCAGCAGAACCTCATCAAACTGCCCGGATTTATAGAACTCAGCCGCTGAATAAAACTCATACTCAAAGCCAAACGTATCCAGAAACCGGCGCAACATGGCGTTGTTATGGTCACCGAAACTGTCATGGGTGCCAAACGGATCCGGTACCGCCGAAAGCGGCTTTTGCAAATGCTCGGCCAACTTTTCCGGGTTCGGCACATTGCCCGGAACCTTGCGCATTCCGTCCATATCATCGGAAAAACATATCAATCGCGTCGGAATGTCCGACAGAACCTGGAAAGCGCGCCGTATCATAGTGGTACGTGCAACTTCACCAAAGGTCCCGATATGTGGCAATCCGGACGGCCCATAACCTGTTTCAAACAGAACATAACCCTTTTCCGGCGGGCCGTTCTTATAGCGTTTCAACAGCGTGCGGGCCTCAACAAAGGGCCAGGCTTTCGAATTCATCGCTATCTCGCGCAGCTCAGTCATGTCTTAAACTTTCAAAACTTTTGGGCCAAATACCCAAACAGGGCCCAACCCCTATTGCCGAGCGGCACCCGCGTCAATATTCTGCACCTTAAACACGCCTAAAGGAACAAACCCCGTGAACGAAATATCTTCTTCTCTATCCGCGCAGGATAGCCTGATCGCCCTGATGATGGCCGTATCCGCATCAGATCAAAATATCCGCACTTCCGAGCTGGTCACGATCGAGGCCATGGTAAATCACCTGCCGGTCTTTGCAAATTATGACACCGACCGGATGAAACAGGTTTCCCAGATGGTTTTTGATTTGTTTGCAGTCGAAGACGGGCTTGATGCGCTGTTTGGCCTCGTGCGTGACAGCCTGCCGGAAAAAATGTTTGAAACCGCCTATGCGCTGGCCTGCGATGTGGCCGCAGCCGACGGCAAACTGTTGGAAACAGAGTTGCGATTTTTGGAAGAAATCCGCTATGAGCTGGCAATTGACCGTCTGCACGCCGCCGCAATTGAACGCGGTGCCCGTGCGCGCCATATGGTGGCCTGAACAGGGTGCCTTCAGCGCACGGATTTTTGCCCTTCGGACAATTATGCGCTGCGCGTGCAGATATTAAAACTGAATAAATTCAGTTGAAGCAAGCGCTTACCCGTATAGTTCGATCCAACGATTGATCAAACCCCACTGCAATACACGCGCTCGTTTGGTCCAGCCTTTCGCCCCAGGTGGACGTTCCCTGTCAGCCGGGAGAATAGCGTTTCGCCTTGGCATATCGGCAGCAAAAATCGCAAACGCCAGGTTCTTTCGCACACCAGTTTTGACATAGCCCGACAACCCGCTGACAAAATTCAGAGTGCCGGTCTTGGCTATCAGTTCAGCATTTGAACCGACCTTCAAAATCCCGTCGCCGTCACGCATCTCTAACGATTTCAATATAGCGCCAAGCGTGCTGTCTGGTCCGATACGCACCATTGCAGTCACCATATCTGAGGCACTTACCCTAGTTTTATCCCCAAGCCCTGAATGATCAACAAACCTTGGCTTTCGCGCGCCAAGCCGGGTTTTCATCCAGCGTGACATCTCGGTCGCGGATTGCGCCAAAGTATCCACCGAATTGCCCCGCGCTATACTGGCGCTAAGGCCCGACACTTCGGCTGTCAGGTTGGTGGAATGGCTCAGCATTCCTTGCAATATACGCGACAAAGGCGGGCTTTGCCGATTCACCAGAACCGAGCCGCGCACCGTTCCAGTAGTCAATTCTGCACCGCGCAGCCTGATCCCGTGCGCGCGGGCGAAAATTTGTAAAACTTCGCCCGCATACAGTTCTGGCAGTCGCACAGGCAACCATCGGCTGCCGCCATTGCCCAGTTGGGTACTGGCCACTGTCCATCGTTCCGTATTGCCACCATTTGCATAGGTAAATACCGGCGTATCACGCTCAACGATCTTCATCCGGGTCATCGCAATATCTGGCCGGTAACGCTCACTCCGGGCATCCATCGCCACACTAAAGGCCCCGTCTTCTCGCTTCCATTCAAAATGTACCCGGTTGTAATTCAGGTTCAGCCCCGAGATTGCCGGATTGTAGCCAAGGTGATCCGGTTGCCCGGAATCGATCTCACGGATATGGGGCAAAGCACCGCCATGTACTAGGAACCGCCCCGTAATTTCCCGTACTCCGGCAGATTTCAGCGCAGCCGCCATCTCGGCCAAACCGTTGGTATCCAGCGTCGGATCACCCCCACCCACCAGCACCAGATCGCCGTTTAGCTGTCCGTTTACCAGACTTCCTGTGCCGATCAAACGGGTGGAAAATGAGTGCGCCGGGCCCAGAGCTTCAAGCGCATATTGCGACGTGATCGCCTTTGCAACACTGGCAGGAGGCAGGCCCAAAACCGGGTTCAGCGATTCCAATATCCGACCGGTACTGGCATCAGCCACCACCAGACTGATCTTACCACCCAGCCCGGCCCGCGTTACCAGATCGCTCAAACCCGGAACCGAAGCAATCTGCGGCCCGGCAGAACGCGCAACCGGGCGAAGTGATGAAACAGGCGCCCCGGCAAACGCTGATTGCCCGACGCCGGCCATTAGCCCACCCAGCACCGCCCGGCGTGAAATCTTTGAAATTACCCTATCCGTCATCGCGCAGAGTTAACCGCCCTTACCCCGCGCAGGCAAGTCAGGAAATCCATTCTCCCTGCGCTCGGATCAAAGTTGACGATAAATTTACCATTGGCAGGTTGATAAAACACCACGCAGGCGCAGTTGATCCAGCCAGCCTTGCCGCTTCACGTCCACGCAGCCGGTATTTCTCATACCTGTTCGCCGCTACAGACGTTCGTGCAGAAATCCGATCCCCGGGCCGGGCCAACACCCCGACCGGTACGTTTTCCATGATCCAGTGCCAATCCTGCCAGCGGTGAAACTGCGCCAGATTATCCGCCCCCATCAACCAAACGAAGCGCACATGCGGATACCGCGCCATCAACTCCTGCAATGTCTCAGCCGTGTACCGCGTCCCCACACGCGCTTCAAAATCGCTGATCTTCACCCGTGGGTGATCCATCACATCCCGCGCCGCCGCCATACGCCGCGCCAACGGTGCTGGCCCCTGCTCTTTCAACGGATTGCCCGGACTGACCAGCCACCAGACCTGATCCAGCTGAAATCGTTTCAACGCCTCACGGGTAATATGCACATGCCCACCATGCGGCGGATCAAAAGAGCCACCCAGCAGGCCGACAGTCAGGTAAGGTCGCTTCAGCAGCATTCGCGCATCCATTGCAGAACTAATCACCACTTCATGGAACACTGGCCATTCCAATGTCAAACAGGCTGCCGGTACAGGACTTGACTCGGTTCTCGCAATATATTCACTTTGCGACAGTATCAGGAGCATTCCCATGCCAAGTTTTGATTCCGACAACGCCGCCAAAATCCACCAGCACCTGCACAGTCACCTTCCTTCCGACCCGGCTTTGCGCGTAAAAGCACTGGAAAGCCTGGTGGTGGAACGCGGGCTTGTCGCGTCAGAAACCATCGACGCCTGGGTGGAAGCCTACAGCGAACATATTGGACCAATGCGCGGCGCACAGGTTGTCGCTCGCAGCTGGCTGGACCCGGAATTCAAGGCCCGCCTGCTGGACAACGCCGCCGAGGCAATCAAAGATTTCGGTTATGAAGGCAACGCCACTGCCCACCTGATCGCAGTAGAAAACACAAAAACCACCCATAACATTGTGGTCTGTACACTCTGCTCTTGCTACCCGTTTTCAATCCTCGGCATGTCACCCAGTTGGTATAAATCCACCGAATACCGTGCCCGCACCGTGCGCGAACCCCGCGTGGTTCTGGCGGAATTTGGCGTGGAACTGGATGAAAAAACCGCTGTAAACGTCTGGGACAGCACCGCCGAAGTCCGCTACATCGTCATTCCTCAACGCCCCGACGGATCGGATGGTCTGGACGAAACAGCCCTCGCCGCTCTCGTCACCCGAAACTCAATGATCGGCACTGATCGAAAATTGAAGGCAGGGGGCACATAATGGACGGAATCCACGATCTTGGCGGCAAACAGGGCTACGGTCCGATCCCGATCGGCGACAATGAAGGTTTCCATCACGACTGGGAACGCCGCATGTGGGCTATCGCGCGCGCCGGTATCCTGCCCCCCGGGACGATCATCGATCAGTTCCGCCACGGCCTGGAACGCATGGTTCCCTCAGATTACTTGTCATTCGCCTATTTCAACAAATGGTGCGCCAACTATTACATGCTCTACGTCAACGCCGGGATGTTTACGCTGGAAGAGGTGGCCACTGGCCATGCTGACACCCCTACCGATCCAGCCGAGCCACAAAACCTGGATCAAATCCTCAATGCCCAGCGCAACATGAACACAGATTTTTCCGTTGAAATAGACGCCAAACCTCATTTTGAAACTGGCAAAACCGTCACCACAAAAAGATTAATGCCAGCCAACCACACCCGCCTGCCCGCCTATGCACGCGGAGCCACAGGCACCATCATCCAACACCACGGTGCGCACCTATTTGCCGACAAAGGCGCACAAGGCGAACATGTTGGCGAACATCTCTATACTGTATCCTTTACAGCTCGCGAACTTTGGGGCGACGATGCCAACCCAATTGATACCGTCACCCTAGAGCTGTGGGAGAGCTATTTTGTTTAAACCCGACGATCTGTTTTCCCCCCGTGATGAAGTGTTCGAAGAAGCCTGGCACGCCCAAACCCTCGCCCTCGCCGACACGATGGTAAAGGCTGGTCATTTCAGCGCCAATGAATGGGCCGCAACCCTAAGTACGGCCTTAATAACAGCCGATGCAAACGGCGAACCAGACAACACAGAAACCTATTACCTTTGCGCAATCAATGCGTTAGAGCAACTTGTCGCCGAAAACACTTCGATTAACCAATCCAATATGACAGACCGCAAAGCAAATTGGGAACGCGCCTACCTGGCCACACCACACGGGCAACCGGTCAAGCTAGGCGCCGGTTAAACCCCACTCATCGGACGAGCCACAGCAATTTTCCACAACTACTGGCTGATCCCGTGCTATACTGCTCATATTATATTTAATTTGTTTTGAGCATCATGACCCCAGTCGCAGTTATTGAGACCCTTTTGAAGGTCAATAAACCCGCTGCCGGATTTATTCTGGCCGGGCTCGCTGTGATCGCCGCATCTGCAATCGCCGTCACCCTAATCGGCGGCAACCAGAACGCCATGACCCTTGGATTCTACATCATCGGTTTCGCCGTTTTGGTGACAGTCCTGACATTTGTCGTCAGCAATGAGCGAATGCGCGCCGTGCTGGGCTGGATACTGGTCGCGTTCTTTGCCCTGTTCATGGTCGGTCTCGTTGACGCGGCTGCACAGATCAGCGGGCGAATGCCTGTGCCGGTTTGTTACCTGAAAATGCTTACCGAAGACCCAAAAGTCTGCATGAAGAATTTGACAAACAAGATCGCTGTCACCGGCCCTATACAGCCCACAATCGCAGGTGTTGACACTTTAACCACACCGGCAATCCCTGATTCTGGCCCGGTATTTCTGCATTACGGCACTGAAATCGCCCCATCCGACATGGCCAAACTCGCCCAAACCCTCAGCATCGCAGGCTGGCCGATTGATGACCCGAACGCCGGTGGCGTTTTGGTCAAGGGTGCGCCAACCACTAACCAAATCCGCTACTATGACGCTACTTCAAAAAAGGCGGCCATATCTCTTGCGGCACATATCTCAACCTCCCTCGGACGCCAAAAAGTAGAAGTCCGTGACTTTTCCAGATCCGGCCTGATCGCCAAACCCGGACTGCTGGAAATCTGGATTGTGCGCTAAACACGATGGTTTTCGCCACTCCTGTACTCAGCCCTTGCACCCATTCCACCAGCCTGATTGATTGAACAGATCACCGCAGGAGGCCCCCAATGTTGCAGCCCGTCATTTCCGGTACAGGTGTTTATACACCGGATCAGATCATCACCAACGCTGAACTTGTACAGACTTTCAACGCCTACACCGACAAAATGAACGCTAAAAATCAGGCCGCAATCGACACCGGCGAAATGGAACCTCTTGGCCATTCCAGCGAAGAATTCGTGTTTAATGCCAGCGGTATCCAGCAACGCTTTGTAATGGATAAGACCGGCATTCTGGACCCGGATGTGATGCACCCCCACCTGCCTCAACGCTCGGACGAAGAGCCCGGCATCATGGCTGAAATGGCAGTGGACGCCTGCATCAAAGCCCTCGCGCAGGCTGACCGCAATGCGGATGAGGTTGATCTGGTTATCTGCGCCGCCTCCAACCATGAACGCGCCTACCCGGCAATTGCCATTGAAATACAACAACTTCTGGGCACTAGTGGCTTCGCCTTTGACATGAACGTCGCCTGCTCCTCGGCCACTTTTGGTATTCAGGCCGCCTGTGACATGATCCGCTCTGGCTCAGTCCGGCGCGCGCTCGTTGTCAATCCCGAAATATGCTCAGGCCATCTCGAATGGCGTGATCGCGATTGCCACTTTATTTTTGGCGACGTGGCCACCGCAACCCTGATAGAATGCAAAGAAGACGCCACGGGCGACCACTTTGAAATTCTCTCAACCCGCTGCCTGACCCAATTTTCCAACAATATCCGCAACAATAACGGCTTTCTGCGCCGCAGCAGGCCTGACGGGGTCAAAGACCGCCGGGATATGCAGTTCATGCAAAACGGTCGCAAGGTGTTCAAAGAAGTCCTGCCAATCGTCGCGGGCCACATATCCGGGCACATGAATGATCTGGGCATCGACAAAAACGACCTGAAACGCCTGTGGTTACATCAGGCCAACAAGGCAATGAACGATTTTATCGGCCGCAAGGTCCTGGGCCGCGTCCCGGACCCGGATGAGCAACCCAACATCCTGCAAGACTACGCCAACACATCCTCGGCCGGTTCAATCATCGCGTTTTCAAAATATTCCGACGACCTGAGCCCCGGTGACCTTGGCGTGATCTGTTCTTTCGGGGCGGGATATTCTGTCGGCTCCGTCATCGTAAAACGCGCCTGAACGCCCTATTCGCGAGATGACGCCGCCCACAGATTGACCACCGCCTCATCCAGCGCAAATTCGTCAATAGCCGCCAGTTCGTCTTCGGAAAACTCCAGGTTTTCAGCGGCGCCGGCGCAATCCACAACCTGGCTAGGCTTTGACGCGCCAATCAGCGCCGTGGTAATCGCCCCGCCACGCAGCACCCATGCTATCGCCATCTGCGCCAGCGTTTGCCCACGGCTTTCGGCAATATCATTCAGCCCACGGATTTTCTCAATCACACGCTCTTCAAATATCGTCGGGTCCAGCGATTTCCCCTGCGACGCCCGGCTGTCCTCCGGCACCCCCTTCAGATACTTGCCAGTCAGCATACCCTGCGCCAACGGGGTAAACGCAATCGAGCCAATCCCAAGGCCCGCCAGCGTCTCTTTCAATCCGTCGCGTTCCACCCAGCGGTTTAGCATATTATAGCTAGGTTGGTGGATCAGACAGGGCGTGCCAAGTTCTTCCAGTATCGCCACAGCTTCCCGGGTGCGTGCCGAATTGTACGAAGAAATCCCAGCGTATAAAGCCTTGCCAGAACGCACGATACTATCCAGCGCGCCCATGGTTTCTTCCAGCGGGGTATCGGGATCAAACCGGTGCGAATAGAAAATATCCACATAATCCAGCCCCATCCGTTTCAACGACGCATCGCAAGACGCCATCACATATTTCCGGCTGCCCCATTCCCCATATGGCCCGGGCCACATGTCATAACCCGCCTTGGATGAAATAATCAGCTCATCGCGGTAGGGGGCAAAATCTGTGCGCAAAATTTCCCCAAACGCCGTCTCGGCGGCACCGGGGGGAGGGCCATAATTGTTGGCCAGATCAAAATGGGTTATACCCAGATCAAACGCCGTCGTACAAATATCGCGCTTGGTTGCATGTGGCGTATCTTCCCCAAAATTATGCCAAAGCCCCAGCGACACCGCAGGCAGTTGCAACCCCGAATTGCCACAGCGCCGATACACCATTTTTTCGTAGCGATCATCGGCGGCGCGATAAGGGGCGGGGAATGAACGCACTGGGCGGGCGGGTTTTGTCATGGGGGGCCTTTTGCGTGAGTTAATGAGTTGATCTCTGAATACGTGCCTCATCGCTTGGCGTCGAGGCAAAACAGACAACAATCAATTCAATCAAAAGTTGACAAGCGCAACCCCACGGGTTTCCATATCGCAAGGATGGGGCCTCTCTCAAGATTTCTGAAGGTTTCCTTCAGCCGGTGGGGCTTCCCCACCATTGAAAACATGACCCGTGCCATTCGGCGCAAAACCGTAACTGGGCTGCACCCAGGACTGGTTATGCCAGACAAAGACAGGTTGAAAGAAAGCCCCATCCAGATTTCAAGATGAACTTTAAGAACTTCACATCAACTCTGGCCGCAACTCTGGCACCTTTGGAATGGTCGCCCGAATCTATTGAAGAAACTTTACAAAACAAACTTCCCCACCGGTTTCGTCGCCAAGCGGCCTCGATGGCCGATGCTTTGTCGCTCGACTTCCCAAAAAGCTACGCACCCTCGGCAACGATGATTGCCCGATGCCTCACCAAGCTACCCGAAACCCGTAAAATCTGGTCTTACGCCAAAAAACGCAATGTCTGGCCCGATTCCAGCCTGTTACCAACGGCATTCATGCCCGCAAAGACTTTTGCCGATCTAAACTTGCCCAACCTTTCAAATCCCGGCCAACTCGCGGACTGGCTTGGAATTTCCCCGGAAATGCTCATACGATTTGCCGACAAAAAGGGGCTGTCGAACCGTACTGACAATGTCTTTGCACCGCATTACCGCTTTCACATCCACACCAAACCCTCTGGCGGGTTACGGCTAATCGAAGAACCCAAACCAATGCTGAAAAAGCTCCAGCGTCGGATTTTGTCTGACCTGCTTAACTTAATCCCCCCCAGCCCGGCAGCGCACGGTTTTACCATCGGCCGTGACTGCCTGTCCGCCGCTGCTCTCCACGCAGGCGAGGAAATGGTAATGTGCTTTGATCTGCAATCTTTCTTTCCGTCAGTATCCCACGCCCGCATCTTCGGCTTGTTCCGCACATTGGGCTACCCACAGGCGGTGGCACAGGACCTGACTGGCTTATCCACCCTAGCCACGCCATCCCATGTGTTAACGCAGCACACATTCCAGCAAAGCAACCTGCTGGCCCACCGCCATCTACCACAGGGCGCGCCCACGTCGCCCGCGCTCGCCAATCTCAGCACATTCAACCTTGATCGCCGCCTCAACGGCCTCGCGCGGCGGTTTGACGCCCGCTATACCCGCTACGCCGATGACATGACCTTTTCCGGTGCTGCAAATATCGCCCGTCCGTTGCTGCATATTGTCCCCCAGATCGTAAGCGACGAAGGATTCACCCTAAACCCACCCAAAACCCGCGTACAACATAGAACGTGTCGCCAATTCACCACCGGCCTTGTGGTCAATCAAAAAATCAACATACCTCGCCGCAACTACGACCAGCTAAAAGCCACAATCCATCACCTGAAGAATCCCGACGATCCGCGCAGAAAGGATCCCGGCTTTCTCGCGTCCCTGTCTGGTCGCATCACCTGGGTTGAGCGTGTGAACCCGGCCCGCGGCCACAAACTACGCGAACGCCTGGCCGACGCACTTACCGGTTAACAGCTCGGTTGCCCGCCGTAACCCAAGCCGCTAAAAGCAGATAAATTCCTTACCCCTCTCGGAGATCACACAAATGGCAGCCTATCAATACGTTTACCACATGGACGGCGTCTCAAAAACTTATCCCGGCGGTAAAAAGCTGTTTGAAAACATCCGCCTGTCGTTCCTGCCCGGCGTGAAAATCGGTGTGGTCGGCGTTAACGGCTCGGGTAAATCTACGCTCTTGAAAATCATGGCCGGTCTCGACAAAGATTTCACCGGTGAAGCCTGGCACGCCGAAGGTGCCAAGGTCGGCTATCTGCCGCAGGAACCCAAGCTGGATGAAAGCCTGAACGTGCGCGAAAATGTCATGCTCGGCGTGAAGGCGAAAAAGGACATCCTAGACCGCTACAATGAGCTGGCAATGAACTATTCCGACGAAACCGCCGATGAAATGGCCCAGTTGCAAGACGAAATCGACGCACAGAACCTCTGGGATCTCGATGCCCAGATCGATGTCAGCATGGAGGCCCTGCGCTGCCCCCCCGATGACGCCGCGGTGGATAGCCTGTCAGGCGGTGAAGCCCGCCGGGTGGCGCTGTGCAAACTGCTGCTTGAAGCGCCCGACATGCTGCTGCTGGATGAACCCACCAACCATCTGGATGCTGAAACCATAAACTGGTTGCAACAGCACCTGATGGACTACAAAGGCACCATCCTGATTGTGACCCATGACCGGTATTTTCTGGATGACATCACCAGCTGGATTCTGGAACTCGACCGTGGTCAGGGCATCCCATATGAAGGCAACTATTCCGCATGGCTGGAACAAAAGGCCAAACGCCTGTCGCAAGAGGCCCGCGAAGATAAATCCAAGCAAAAAACGCTGGAACGCGAACTTGAATGGATGCAACAGGGTGCCAAGGCCCGTCAGGCCAAACAAAAGGCCCGGATCAACGCCTATAACGAACTCGCTGGCCAGTCCGAGCGCGAAAAATTAGGCCGCGCCCAGATCATCATTCCGAACGGGCCACGTCTGGGATCGCAGGTGATCGAAGTCGAAGGTCTCGCCAAACACATGGGCGACAAACAACTGATCGAAGACCTGACGTTCAGCCTACCTCCGGGCGGCATTGTCGGCGTTATCGGTCCCAACGGGGCGGGTAAAACTACGCTTTTCCGCATGCTCACGGGTCAGGAAGAACCCGACAGCGGCTCTGTAACCTACGGCGACACCGTGCAACTTAGCTACGTCGACCAGTCCCGCGACGAACTGGACGCAGGCAAAACCGTCTGGGAAGAAATCTCGGGCGGCTCGGAAATCATCGAACTTGGCGACGCGCAAATGAACTCGCGCGCCTACTGCTCTGCGTTCAATTTCAAAGGTGGCGACCAGCAGAAAAAGATGGGCATGTTGTCCGGCGGAGAGCGCAACCGCGTCCACATGGCGAAACTGTTACGCTCGGGCGGCAACGTCCTGCTGCTCGATGAACCCACCAACGACCTCGACGTCGAGACGCTCCGCGCATTGGAAGACGCGCTGGTAGACTTCGCCGGCTGCGCCGTGGTGATCAGCCACGACCGGTTTTTTCTGGATCGGATTTGTACGCATATTCTGGCGTTCGAAGGCGACGCTCATGTTGAATGGTTTGAGGGCAACTTTGAGGATTACGAGGAAGACAAGAAACGCCGGTTGGGGGTAGATGCGACCGAGCCGAAGCGGGTGAAGTTTAAGAAGTTTGTGAGGTAAGCACATTTTGAACAAAATACGAGTAGACGGCCAATTGCTTGCCGCGTTGCGGAACCTAAATATACTATTTTTTCCCGGGTT